>ERZ780198.1380-NODE-1380-length-22357-cov-4.651152_pt1 | contig 22357 bp, 17 predicted proteins | sample MGYA00510979_ERZ780198 | MGnify/ENA primary metagenome ERZ780198 (study PRJEB29588, sample SAMEA2158039) | human gut metagenome | biome: human gut; feature: human-associated habitat; material: faeces | place: Denmark | collected 2008/2010 ...
TACCTGTCTGCGTTCCGGATCACGGAACACCCAGTCCTTAAATGCTTCCCTTATGTAATCGAGGTCAACCCTTGCTTTTTCCGATAAGGATACTGCCAATGCTTCACTTGCCGTAATAAAAAGTCTTTTGGATGAACTGAAAGAGGTACAAAGTAGGTTGGGTATTCATTCAGAATTTGTTTTTTACCATGAAGATGGAGAGTGGATCAAGAAAGAAGCCTATGAAACTTCATTGCGGAGATTATGTAGAAGCCTAGGCTATGAAGTTACCAACAACCATGCTTTCAGAATGTCCCTTAATTCAAACGTTTTTATTCCTTTGGGGATGCCTGTAACGATGAGAGCGGAGCTTCTGGGACATAGTATCGAAACCAATGAGAAGTATTATAGCTTTGCACAAAAGAACAATATCGAAGAGGGATTAAGAATCTTAAACAACAGAAACGGGGAAGTACTTACCCCTAACTTACCCTTAAATAATCCGAATTTAATATTTTTTGAAAAAATAAAAACCCTGGAAACCGCCATTTCCAAGGTTTTAGGCTAAACTTACCAATGCGGAAGATGGGACTTGAACCCACACGAGCGCAATGCTCACAAGATCCTTAGTCTTGCTCGTCTGCCAGTTCCGACACTTCCGCTTGACTTACGCCACGAATGATATAATACCATCTAATGAGGTTTAGGTCAAGTGATTTTGCAAAAAAAGTATTTTTTTTATTTAAATCCTTTTATCCTGGCAGAAATGATATTGACAAACCCTATGAGTTAGAATAGACTAACCGCAGAGGGAGGATAAAATGATGTTTTTGGAAATCAGGGGAATTAAAAAGAACTTTGGCGAGGGAGACAGCCTTGTAGAAGTGTTGAAGGGGATTGATTTATCCGTGGAAAAGGGAGAGTTCTGTGTACTGTTAGGACCTTCCGGTTCCGGTAAATCAACCCTTTTAAACATTATAGGAGGAATTGACCGGGCGAATGAAGGCAGCATTACGATCAATGGTGAAAAGACAGAGGATATGAATGAAAAGCGTCTGACCATATACCGGAGAAAGCACCTGGGCTACATCTTCCAGATGTATAATCTGATTCCGAATCTTACCGTACAGGAAAACATTGAGGTGGGCGCTTATTTAAGTGAGCATCCACTGGATGTGGAGGAGCTGATCGGGACACTGGGACTTGAAAAGCATAAGAACAAGCTCCCGAATCAGTTATCAGGAGGACAGCAGCAACGCTGTGCCATTGGAAGAGCTATTGTGAAGAATCCGGATATTCTGCTTTGCGATGAACCGACCGGAGCGCTGGATTATAATACATCGAAGGAAATCCTGAAGCTTATCGAGACGGTGAACCAGAAGTACGGAAATACCGTTATTATGGTTACACATAATGATGCGATCAAAAATATGGCAGACCGTGTGGTGAAGCTCCGGGACGGACAGATCCGTAAGAACTACCTGAACGAAGATAAAATGAAAGCCGAAGATCTCGACTGGTAAGGAGGCAGATAATGAAGAACCCATTAAATAAGCGCCTTCCGAGGGAGATTAGGGGCGACTTTGGAAAGTATCTGGTCATCTTTTTACTACTGGTGCTCTGTATTGGATTTATTTCCGGATTTCTGGTGGCCGACAACAGTATGATCAGGGCCTATAATGAAGGATTTGAAAAATATAACATAGAAAACGGACATTTTCTGACAGAGCATAAGATGAACAAGGCGCAGAAAGGGGCGGTGGAGTCCCATGGAATCACTCTGTATGACCAGTTTTATGTCGAGCAGGAGGCAGATTTTGGTGCCAAAGTGAGAATTTATGCAGAACGGGATAGGGTGAATACCGTTTGTCTTATGAAAGGGGCTTTTCCTGAGAAAGAAAATGAAATTTCGCTGGATCGTATGTTTGCAGATAATCATGAGCTTACGGTCGGAGATGCAATTCTTCTTGCGGGCAAAGAGTATACCATCACCGGGCTGGTGGCATTGCCGGATTACAGCTGCCTGTTTGAAAATAACAGTGATTCCATGTTTGATGCGATGCTCTTTGGTGTGGCAATTGTTTCAGGCGATACATTTGCACAATTTACAGAGGATGAACTGAAATATGATTATGCCTGGAAATATGATGTCGAACCACAGAATGAGGCAGAAGAAAAGACCGCTTCTGAGGATCTGATGAGTGACGTTAATGAAGAGGTGGCTCTTAAGGATTATGTGCCGCGGTTTGAGAATCAGGCAATTAATTTTACCGGGGAGGATATGGGCAGTGATCGTGCCATGATGATTGTTCTTCTTTATATGGTTATTGTAATTATGGCATTTGTTTTTGCCATTACGACCTCAAATACGATTGAAAAAGAAGCAAATGTGATCGGAACACTCCGGGCAAGTGGTTATACGCGGGGAGAATTGATCCGTCATTATATGGCAATGCCCTGTATTGTGACGCTGATCAGTGCTGTGCTTGGAAATATTCTGGGCTATACCGTAATGAAAAATATCTGTGCCGGGATGTACTATGGGAGCTACAGCCTGCCGACCTATGAAACGGTCTGGAATGCAGAGGCTTTTCTGGAGACCACAGTGGTTCCTGTGGTACTTATGATACTTATTAATTTCTGGATTCTGTACCGGAAGCTGAAGCTGAGCCCGCTGCAGTTCCTGCGCAGGGATCTTTCCCGGAAGAAAAAGAGGAGAGCAGTGCGGCTTAATCCGTCACTGCGGTTCTTTACCAGATTCCGTATCCGTGTGCTTTTGCAGAACGCGGCCAATTATCTCATTATGTTTATAGGAATCCAGTTTGCTTATGTGTTATTGATGTTCGGGCTTGTCATGAAACCAATTCTGGAGCATTATCAGGAACTCATCACTGACAATATGATTGCGGACTATCAGTATATCCTGAACATGCCTGTGTCAGAGATGAATGATAAATACAAGCTGAAAATGCTGTTTTCAATGCTGCAGTTTGAACAGAATGTAGAGACGGAAAATGAGGATGCAGAGAAATTCAGTGCCTACACCCTGCGGACAACCGATGAAAGCTATATGCTTGAGGATATCCTGCTTTACGGAATTGAACCGGACAGCCGTTACGTGCATCTGTCCTTAAAGGAGGATGAGGTTTATATTTCCTCTGCCTATGCGGAAAAATTTGGTCTGCAGAAGGGAGATACGATTACATTAAAGGAAAAGTATGAGGACCAAACCTATACCTTTACGGTAACAGGAACTTACCCCTATGAAGCAGGTCTTACGGTATTTATGACCCGTGATCATCTGAACGAAGTGTTTGATCTGGGTGATGACATGTTTGGCGGATATTTTAGCAACACGGAGATTACCGATATTGATGAGAAATATATCGGATCGGTCCTTGATCTTTATTCTTTGACGAAGGTCACCCGGCAGCTGGTTCTTTCTATGGGAGAAATGATGAAGCTGGTCTGCGGCTTTGCCATTCTGATCTTTGTCATTCTGGTTTATCTGCTCAGCAAAATTATTATTGAAAAGAATGCACAGTCCATTTCCATGACGAAAATCCTTGGATATTCCAGGGGAGAAATTGCACGGCTCTATATTCTGCCGACTTCGATTATGGTGGTGCTTTGTGTTCTTATAAGTATTCCGGTTACATCGTATGAAATTGGAATCATCTGGAAAGCCATGATGTCAGGCATGATGACCGGCTGGCTGCCGTACTGGGTGCCCAAACAGGCTTATATCCAGATGTTTGGCAGCGGTCTTGTCTGTTATCTTGTGGTGGCGGCACTGGAGCTGCACAGAATCAGCAGGGTGCCAATGGATATGGCACTTAAGAATGTAGAGTAAGGCGGGTGGAAAATATGAAACAGTTAAAGAATAAATTGCTTTATTGGGCAGTGATTGTTGTGATTGTCGCAATTATTGTGCTGACAGGCTGTCAGGCAAAGGGAACGGATGCTGATGCTTCGGACGCAGGTACAACCGATGAAGCAGCAGTCGATGATGTAATGGATATAAATGAGGAACCGGTCGTTTATGAATATCACGAAAGCGGAATGGAAAATGATAAGGAAGAGTCCGTTTATGTGCTTGCAGCTCCGGATGGGACGCCAAATGAGATTACCGTAAATGTTGCCCTGAAAAATAACGGGTTGGATCAGAAACTCACCGACAAAACGTTTCTCACGAATCTGAAGAATAAAGAAGGTGACGAGGAGGTAACAGACCTTGGAGACGGCCGTTATGAATGGGAAAATCATGGAGAAGATATTCACTATGAAGGCACAGCAGAAGCGTCTGCAACACTTCCGGTTTCGGTAAAAATTACGTATTATCTGGACGGCACGGAGGTGGAGCCTGCATCCCTTGCCGGAGCGGATGGCAGGATTACCATGCATTTTGATTATACGAATCAGACCGGAAGCGGTGATGGCTTTACCCCGTTTTTTGTGATCAGCGGAATGCTGCTTGACGGAGACTGTGCACGGAATGTCAGTGTGACAAACGGAGAAGTGAAGTACCTTGATGGAGATTATCTGGTCTATGGAATGCTGCTTCCGGGGGTACAGAGTGCACTTTCTCTTGATACGATGGAGCTGTTAGAGGATGAGGATGTAGATCTGCCGGAGGAGATGGAGGTATCGTTTGATGCAACAGATTTTAAGCTTGATTTTACGGCAACGTTGTATTCCAATGGAATCCTGGAGGAGGACAATTTTGATGATATTACCGATAAGCTGGATGAACTTGCAGATAAATTTGCAGATGCATCCGGTGATACTGCAGATCTGAAAGAAAAGATCGGGAAGCTCAAAAACGGTGGCGCGAAGCTGCGCGATGGAGCAGACTCCTTAAGCACCGGACTCTCCCAGTTAAATGATGCGTTAGCCCGGATGGCTGCAGCAGATCCGGAAGGGTATGCTGCACTTTCCGCACAGGTGTCCAAGTTAACTGAAGGAAGTAAGTCCCTGTCTGCGGGAATCAGCACCTACACATCCGGTGTGGATCAGGCATGTGAAAGCATCGATGAAAGCACCTCTTCCGATGGGGAGGATACGGATTATGAAACAAAAGCGGAAGAACTCCGTACCTTATCAGCTAAGCTCAAGGCCATGAAAACGGCAGATCAGCAATACAACAATTTCAGCGGTCTGGAGGACGGAAAAACAGGTGGCGTTTCCTTTATTATTGAAACCGGGGAAATCAGCGCGGATACGGAAAGCAATTAGACAGGATTAGCGGTACATCGCAAGCAGGTAGAACCGATCGAAAAACAGAATAATAATGAATGGAAAGAACCATAGGAAATTGTTGGAAACTTCTCTATATTTTGGGAAAAAGATGCCGATATACTTAATAACAGTTCAATGTGTCAAAACGGATTTTGACGATCACAAATTCACTCAGGGAGGAGAGAAGCGTATGAACACAGTACAGTCAGACAGCTATGCAGCAAGTGCGTATGCACAGAACACCACCAAAACACAAAAAGAAGAAACCGGTGCCACCAGGCAGTCATCCCAGACGAAGAACTATGGAAAGACGATTGGGGAGCCGAAGCTTTCCGATGAAGCTGCGAAATATTATGACCAGCTCAAGAGCAAATTCGGCAATATGGACTTCATTCTTGTCAGCAAGGACATGAAAGAACAGGCAAAAGCGATGGCATCAAGCTTTGCAAACCCCAATAAGATGGTAGTTTTAATCGATGAAGAGAAGCTTGAAAGAATGGCAACCGATGAAGCCTTCCGTAATAAATACGAAGGAATCATTGCCAATGCGAAGAGTGGCTTAAGCCAGCTGAAGCAGAGTATCGGAAGCAGCCAGCAGGTGAAGGGCTATGGAATGCTGTTGAATGATGGCGGTAATGCATCATTCTTTGCAGTAATTGACAAGTCCCTTGCTGCACAGAGGGAGCGCATTGAGAAGAAGTCTGCCAAGAAGAAGGAAGCAGCAAAAGCCGATGCCAGGAAGCAGGAGAAGAAGAAAGCGGAGGAAAAACGGAAGGAAGCTGCCAGTGAGAAGGCGGATAAGACCCGGGAGGAAACCGGCAGGACATACCGTGATACCTTAAAGGACTACGGAATTGAAGAAGATGATGATACCATTATTATCACAGCGTCTTCCGCAGAGGAGCTGAAACGTCTGGTAAATGACTATTTCTACAACCAGCGCAGCAATCAGGTGATGACACCACAGGAAAAAATGGTAGGCCAGAACATGGACTTCCGTTTATAAGCAGGAGAAGCAGTAACATGGAAGAGACACGTATTACTACGAAAGAAATACAGAAAACGCAGGAACTCATTGATTTTATCAAAAAAAGTCCAAGCTGTTATCATGTGATTCACAACATCGCAGCAGAGCTTGAAGAGGCCGGCTACGAGCAGCTGAATGAGGCAAAGGAATGGACACTTCATAAGGGTGGCAGATATTTTGTTACCCGCAACCAGTCTTCCCTGATTGCCTTTACGCTTCCGGAAGACACTATGGGAGGCTTTTTAATCTGTGCATCCCACAGCGATTCCCCGACCTTTAAGCTGAAGAGCAATTACGAAATGACGGTTGATGACCGTTATCTGAAGCTGAATGTGGAAAAGTACGGCGGAATGATCTGCTCCACATGGCTGGATCGTCCGCTTTCCGTTGCGGGACGTGTGGTCGTGAACCGGGGGGACGGTATTGAGAGTGTGCTGGTGAATCTGGATCGGGATCTGTGTCTGATTCCGAATCTTGCCATTCATATGAACCGTCAGATCAACGAAGGCTATGCCTACAATGCACAGAAGGATATGCTGCCCCTGCTTGGCGAAGGGACAGCAAAAGGGAAGCTTAAGGAGCTGCTGGCAGAAGCGGCAGGTGTAGAAGAGGAGGCTCTTTTAGGCTATGATCTTTTCCTTTATTTAAGGGAAGACGGACGCATCTGGGGAGCAGAACAGGAGTTTTATTCAAGCCCGAAGATCGATGACCTGCAATGTGCATTTGCCTCGAAGGAAGCCTTTTTACAGGCGGAGAATACCGGAATGAGTAAGGTGCTTGCCATTTTTGATAATGAAGAGGTCGGAAGTGGTACGAAGCAGGGAGCAAAGTCTACATTTCTGTCAGATGTCCTTGCAAGAATTCAGGAGGGCCTTTCCCTTACTAAAGGAGAGAGTATCCGCCAGATAGCTTCGAGCATGATGCTCTCGGCAGACAATGGACATGCCCTGCATCCGAACCATACCGATAAGGCAGATCCAACCAATGCGCCGCGTCTTAACGGTGGTGTGCTGATCAAATATAATGCCAACCAGAAGTATACGACAGACGGCATTGCAGAGGCATTATTTAAGAAGCTCTTACAGAAGGAGGAGATTTCTTATCAGGAATATACAAACCGGAGCGACATTGCAGGAGGTTCCACGCTGGGAAATCTGTCCAACGAAAAGATTTCATTAAATACCGTGGATATGGGAGCCGCCCAGCTTGCCATGCATTCCGCTTATGAAACAGGAGGAACGAAGGATACGCTTTCCCTTGTGGATGGAATCCGTATCTTTTACGAAAGCAGAATTCAAATGGAAGAAGATGGCAGATATCGTTGTTACTAAAAAGATGTAACAGTCAGCCCTGTCCATTCATAAGCAGCCGGATTGTACGGATGGGCTGATAAATATCCGTGTTTTCCGGCATGGCTGAACTGTTACAAAAAGATTGCAATAACGTAGGGTTTTTGTTAGAATAGGACTGGTCAGAAAGTTGATCAGTTCTTATTTGGTAACTATTCAGTATAGGTCGAAGCATTTACTGCCAAGACCGTAAGAAAATGATTCAGTAATGCAAAATCCCATCGCGAAGCCGAATTGGAATGGATTTTGCATCGTAACTGTGAAGGTACTGAACAGTTACCTTATTTGATTAATTAGACAGGGAAATGGATTATGCATAAGAAGAGAATGCGACAATGGATTACGTTGTGTATCGTGTTTGCGATGCTCTTTTCCGGGATGTACTTTGAAAAGCTCAAGGTAGATTCCCAGTTTGTTGCGTGCAATTTCCCGGATAATCCTGCGGTCATCCGGGCTGCAGAACCGACGGCTGTTGTGGCTCACTATCGCAAGCTGAGTCAGGAATACCGTTCGGTAGCAAATACCATGGAAATCAGTTCCGGGCGGAAGAACCGCTCGGAGTCTGTAGAACTCCAGCTTCTGTTGCTGGTGGCAGGACTCCTTTCCATGTGTGTATGGCTGGCATTCTTACAGGGCTGCCAGCGTCTTTGTCATGCTGCATACAGCAGCTTCTTTATTATTTCCTATATACATAATCGGGATGGCAAGAAACGAATCTGTGCGTGCTAAGGTACGGTTTAGCTGAATCTGCTGAAAATCAGGTGGATTTGTGAAGCGTACAGAGATTGCAACTGACTCATAGAAGGTCTATGGGTTTATTTTGGTATGCACATTATTTTGGAAAATGGAGGATGTTATTCATGGGTGAAATGATTGCAGCCGTAGTTTTTATTGTCATCGCTGTTGCAGCCGGCGTCTGGGTATGGTGGCTTGAGCGGTAAAGGTTACTATGTGAAAGGAAGTAAATAAAATGAATATTGGATTATGGCTTATTGTTATTGTTGGTGGTGCTGTTGGAATTCTTTCGACTTTATATTGCGTTATTTCTTTAGTTGCTGTTCTGGCATATAAGATTTACAGAAAGGTGGTACATAAGATTCCGCTGTGCAATTGAACTTGGGAGAGCAGCGAAGACTGCATGATCTGCCATAAAGGATGATCGATAAATTTACTAATTATTAAAAATAGAACTGCCGTTCCGGTTCTCTCCCGGAACGGCAGTTTTATTTTTATATACGAAATAAACTTTGCAGTGATGCGTTTATTCATCAGAAATGAAGCCGCCGTCTTACTGCATCACGAAGCCGCTGCATGGAGAGCATGGCGATTAAGGCAATGACAATAACACTGCATACAGTAAGTACGATCGCAGACCAGCCTAAATAGAGCGGCCGGCTGCAGAAACGATCAATCAACAGCTCCAGTGCCACGCAGAATACCGCAATTTCAGCAAAGATGTAAAGGGCTGCTGACAGGAATGAAAACCGGAAGGTATGAATCAGCAGAGTGAAGATCTCAGCCAGAATCGTAAGCAGTACCGTAACCGGAAGTGCCAGCTGGAAGAACCATTCACTGCTTCTGGTATTATAGGTAATGAGATAAAGGTAAATTCCGATTGAGATTCCGTCAAAAAGCAGGGAAACATAAATCGGAAATTTATTCTGGATAAATGCCGGCAGCAGGAATACGAACAAAACCAGACAGATGCCGATGATAAATAAGGACCACAGCGAGCGGGAATAAACGAACAGGTTTAAGGCCAGGCAGCTTAGTGAGGTCGCAAGCAGCACTACGATGGTAAACAGGAACAGATCCTTGCGTTTTACCGGATCGACCTGCCCTTTCACCGTGGGAAAAGGTGGCTCATAGGTGAGCCCCTCTAACTCATTAGGATTAATAACAGGTGTGTTGCATAAGGGACATTTCTTTAACGAAGGGTCAAGCTCGACCCCACAGTTCACACAGTATGACAATGTCAGGACTCCTTTCTTAAATAATAACCGGTTAGTCCCGGTTACTCTGTATGGTTACATGGACGCCGTCTTTCACAAGCTTACGGAAGAAGTAGCGTTCCACATCACTTTCGATGATGTTACTTGCAAAGTTAATGGTGAGCGTATCTTCAAAGCTGGCAATGGCACAGTTCGTCCGGCTCGAAAAGGGCTGTCCCATATAGATATCAAATTTCTCAATATAAGGCTTCATGTCGTCCGGAACCTTCAGGGCGCCCATATTGGTTAAACCGGCAGAAGAGTTCTTATCCTGCACGATACGGTAGAACTGGCGTACGACGAAATCCTTGATGAACAGCGGAACCACACGGATGACCGGATTGCGCTGTGTACTGGCATTTGTTGTAATATCACCGCGCAGAAACTTCTCATTAATATAATAACGCATGTAATGGTGTACCTGCGTAATGATTTCCTCAAAGGTATAGTCACCGAGGCGGGGATCAATGGAAGGGTAAACCATCGTAATAAAGTTTCGAAGCGTCTTTGATGGGAAGAATCTCCGTAAGTTGACCGGCATGGCAATTTTCACCGGGTGAAGCCGGATATGCCATTCATTCTGCTGCTTCTGTAACAGGGCATAAAGCAGAACCGAATTCAGATATTCGGTCACGGAGGCGTTGTATTTTTTTGCAACGGCGAGCACCTCAGAGGTACTCATTGCTCCCTCAATGACATTAAAGGTATAAAAGGGCTCCTTCGTTCCGCGGACACGGTAGGTTTTTTCTCCCGGACGGGGAGGACAGACCTTGGCATTGGCGTAGCGCATATAAGCGTCCTCTAATTCTTCCGGATCCGGTGTTTCGTGAATGTCCTTAACGAAATAGCCGTTCGAAATCTCATGCCCAAGGAGGCGCAGGTAATTCGCGGTAATGGTGTTTAAGACGAACATGCCGCCTGTACCGTCACCGAGAGAGTGGTGCGCTTCTAAGGAAATCCGGTTCCCATAATAGTAAATTCTCATGAGATAACGGTTGTTTGCACGGAAGGACATCGGCATACAGAAGTTACGGATGTCCGGCTGTACGAAAGGTCCGGGGCGGTGATTCGGTGTTAAATAACGCCAGAAGAATCCCTTGTGGATCGCTGTTTTAAAGATCGGAAACCGGGGAAGCGTCATATCGACCGCCTGCTGCAGAATATCCGGCTGAATCGGTTCCTTTAAAACAACAGATAACCGGTATACGGAGGAAAAGTCCTTCCGCTGGAGAGTCGGGTAAACAATTGCGGACAGATCCAGCTTGTACCAGACTTTCCTTTCATGCTTATGCAATTTGCTGGTGGCAACGTTTGATGCTGCCTGATTTTGACTTTTTTTCATGATTCAGTACTCTTTTGGTTTTCTGATAAAGCATTTTACAATCTTATTCAGTATACCACATTTTATGAAAATATGGTATGATATCAGGGTTAAAAGGACAAAAAGTGTGTAACAGTTATTACTGTTCACACAGCAGCCAGACACTTGCTTTCAGGCTGCGTAAGAACATGATTTGAGTAGAGCACTTAGCGAGGTTATTTCGAGCTTAGTGCGAACCATACAAGTTCACTTGGCAAACCGAAGGTGAGTCTAGTGAAGCTTGTTCAGGAGTGAGCAGGCTCCTTTTGCGAAGCAAAACTTCAAATGAGCCTGCGAATCGTTACTTGCCATGCATCCAGAGAAGCTGCCAGTGGCAGGTTTGATGGTGGAACGAGGTACGAGTGAACAGTAACTAACAGTTCAGTTTATGAATGGGCAAGACTGACTGTTACAGTGAGAACGAAAAGTAAGGAGGATCATATCCATGAGAAGAACCCCGAAAGAGAATATTAACCAGAGCTTTATTAACCTGATCCGCAAAGCTCATGGATTGATTGAAAATAGTGATATCGAGAAGCATCGTCATTCCCAGGATCAGATGGGAGCTTTATTTGGAAACAGCCGGGAAGTAGCAGTGACGGAAACCACCGTCGGATCAATGTACGCTGAGTGGATCCGTGTAGACCGCCCGCATTCAGGAAAGAAAATTATTTTGTACTGTCATGGCGGCGGCTACAGTACCGGAAGTCCGTTGTATGCCAGAACCCTTACCACGAAGCTTGCAAGCCAGCTCTCCATGGATGTGTTCTGTTTTGATTACCGTCTGGCACCGGAACATCCTTATCCGGCAGCGGTGGACGATGCACAGACAGCTTGGGATTATCTGATGCTGCAGGGTTATGGGGCGAAGGATATTTTTGTGGCAGGTGATTCCGCAGGAGGAAATCTGGCGCTGGCACTGGGACTGCGGTTAAAGAAACAGAAGCGGATGCTTCCGGCCGGCTTTGTGCTCATGTCTCCATGGACAGACCTCACTGTATCTGGCAAGACCCATGAGACGAAAGCTGATGTGGATCCGGTTCTGAATCAGAATTACCTGAATGAAATGATTGAAAATTATGTGCCACAGGCAAAGAAAGTGCAGATGGAAGCGGTAAAGCCTCTGCAGGAAGCAGGCACTTTACAGGAAGGAAACACTATACAGGCAGCAAGCACTCTACGTGAAGCAAATGCTTTACAGGAAGGAAACACTATACGGGCGGCAGGCGCTTTGCAGGAAGGAAACACTATACAGGCAGCAGGCGCTTTGCAGGAAGGAAACACTATACAGGCAGCAGATACTCTACGCGAAGCAAATGCTTTACAGGAAGAAAATACTTTGCAGACAGCAAATACTTTACAGACGGCCGGAACGGAAAAACAGAAGCCTGGTGACAAGTCTGCCAATAAGGTGTTTGAAGAAATATTTGATACAGAATATTTACGGAATCCGGAAATTTCCCCATTATTTGGAGATTTTACGGGATTTCCGCCAACTTATATTCAGGTGGGAGATCTGGAAGTGCTGATGTCTGATTCCACCATGCTGCAGAAGAAGATGAGCGGCGAGGGGGTAGCAGTTTCTCTGGATACTTATAAGAATATGTGGCACGTGTTCCAGATGGGACCATTTAAGACCGCAGTGGAAGCTATTCACAAGTGCGGTGAATTTATCTATTCTGTGCAGTAAATAAGTTTGTGAATATTGGAGAGGACGATGGAAGTGATGGAAGGCGTTTGGACATAATCCGGTATAAAAAGGATTTTATGTCCAAAAAAATGAGAATAAAGATCCAAAACAACGGAAATATGCTTAAAAACAGCAAAATTCAGAAGAAATTTGGACATAAACAGTGAAATTTGAAGCTCATATGTCCAAAAGTAAAAATTATTTGGACATATTTTCTTATAAAGGTAGAAATATGTCCAAAACAGTATAATTAGAGTTACCGCGGCGGGAAAATAACCAGAGCCGCAGGAAAAAACAGGCCACCCCGGGAAAATAACCAAAGCCGCCGCAGCGAAAAATAACTTGAAGAAAGAAAAAGGAAAACGGAGCCGGAGGCAGAATATTAGAAGTAGAGACTTGTGAAACGGTAGTTTTGGTAGTTTTACGAATGGGTTCGGAGTAGTTACAGCTTGAAGATAAAGGACGTAACCATTGAACATACGAGAAAATCTGGAACAACTGGAAATTGAATATTTAAGTCCCTATGCGGCACACAGCCGCAATTCGAAAGGGAGGCTTCGGGAGGAGGAGCAGTGTGATATCCGTCCGGTCTATCAGCGTGACCGTGACCGGATCCTGCATTCGAAGTCCTTCCGGAGATTGAAGGATAAGACGCAGGTATTTCTGACACCGGAGGGGGATCACTACCGTACCCGTATGACGCATACCCTTGAGGTATCCCAGAATGCGCGGACGATTGCAAAGGCACTCCGGATGAATGAAGACCTGGTGGAAGCTATCGCTTTGGGACATGATCTTGGACATACCCCGTTTGGACATGCCGGGGAGCGTGCACTGAATGCGGTCTGTCCGTATGGCTTTATCCATAGTGATCAGAGCGTGCGCCTCGTGGACATTCTGGAAAAAGGCGGACAGGGACTGAATTTAACCATGGAAGTGCGGGATGGCATTAAGAACCATCAGACGAAGGGCATGCCGTTTACCTTAGAGGGGCAGATTGTACGTCTGTCAGATAAGATCGCTTATATTCATCATGACATGGATGACGCGATCCGTGCAGGAATCCTGAAAGAAAGTGATGTCCCCAAAGAGATCGGTGATGTTATCGGATATACGACAGGAGAGAGGCTAGATCACTTTATTCATGATATTGTGAGTAACAGCTATGGTAAGGACGTTATTGTGATGTCGGAGCCGGTAGCAGATGCCATGAAAAAGCTTCGGGCATTTATGTTTGAAAGAGTTTATCACAATCCTGAGGCGAAGAGTCAGGAGGGCAAGGCAGAAATGCTGATCCAGACACTTTACAGCTATTACAGGCATCATTTGGAACTGCTTCCCGTGGATCTTATCAGGCTGCTTGATAAGGACGAGCCGGAAGAAAGGATTGTGTGTGATTATATCAGCTCTATGACCGATCGTTTTGCAATTGCCAAGTATGAGGAAATCTATATTCCCAAATCCTGGCCGAATGTGTAGGCAGATGAATCAGATTCCGCATAGCCTGACACATTTGCTGTGAAAGGTGTAACAATGTAACTTTACAAAGGTGCGATGATGTATTATCCAGATGAATTAGTCGAAGAGGTCCGGATGAAAAACGATATTGTGGATGTCGTTTCCGGCTATGTGAAAATACAAAAAAAGGGAAGCAGCTATTTTGGACTGTGTCCCTTTCATAATGAAAAATCGCCGTCCTTTTCCGTATCGCCCGGCAAGCAGATGTATTACTGCTTTGGCTGCGGGGCAGGGGGAAATGTGTTCAGCTTCGTAATGCAGTATGAGAATTTCACTTTCCCGGAGGCGGTTAAGATGCTCGCAGAGCGGGCAGGCGTGAATCTGCCGGAGGTTGAATATACCGAGGAGGTGCGCCGGAAAGAGGACCGGAGAAGCAGGCTTTTAGAGATTAATAAGCTTGCGGCAACGTACTTCTTTTATCAGCTTCGCAGTGAGCGTGGCAAGGCCGGACTGGAATATTTGAAAAAACGTGAGCTTTCGGATGAGACGATCCGCCATTGGGGCCTGGGATTTTCCAATGTGACGAGCAACGATCTTGTGAAGTATCTAAAGAGTAAAGGTTATGATGACCAGATCATTCAGGAAGCGGGACTTGCAAGCTTCGATGAACGGTACGGTCTGCATGATAAATTCTGGAATCGTGTGATGTTTCCGATTCAGGACATCAATCACCGTGTGATCGGTTTTGGAGGACGGGTGATGGGAGATGGAAAGCCCAAGTACTTAAACTCTCCCGAAACACCCATTTTTGATAAGAGCCGTAATCTGTACGGACTCAATTTTGCAAGAACCGCACGGACGAATAATATGATTCTCTGTGAGGGCTATATGGATGTGATTTCCATGCATCAGGCGGGCTTTACCCAGGCGGTAGCCTCCCTTGGAACCGCATTTACCGCAGGACAGGCGAATATGTTAAGAAGGTATGCCAGGGAGGTGATCCTCGCATACGACAGTGATGGCGCCGGAGTGAATGCAGCATTGCGGGCAATCGGGATTTTGAAGGAAGTGGAGCTTACCGGTAAGGTTTTAAATCTCGAACCGTATAAGGATCCGGATGAGTTCATTAAGCACGAGGGAGCCGAGAAGTTTCAGCAGCGGATTAACGAGGCGGAGAACAGCTTTTTCTTCGAGCTTCGTATCCTGCAAAGAGACTATAACCTGAAGGATCCGGAATCCAAAACGCAGTTCCACCGTGAAATTGCAAAGAAGCTCTGCGAGTTTTCGGAGGATGTGGAACGGGATAACTATATTCAGGCGGTTGCGGACAAGTATCTGATTGGATATGAGAATCTGCGCAAGCTGGTGATGAGTTACGCGCTGAAAACAGGAAATGTACAGCCGGCGGTACGACCCAAATCCGGCATCCAGCCGAAGAACACACCGGATGAAAACCGCAGGAAGCCGCAGAAGCTGTTTCTGACATGGCTTGTGGAGGAACCGCAGTTATACCCAAGGGTTAAGCAGTATATCTCTGTTGAGGACTTTACGGAGGAGCTGTACCGGAAGGTGGCAGAGAGATTGTTTGAGGATCTTGATAAAGGAGAAATCAATCCGGCAGCGATCGTCAGTCTGTTTAATGACATGGAGGAGCAGCGTGAGGTTGCAGGCGTATTTAATACAAAGCTGCAGGAAATTACAACGAAGCAGGATCGTGAAAAAGCCTTTCACGATATTCTGGTGGCACTTAAGAGAAACAGTTATGAATACTTTTCCAGTCAGCTCGGTGCCGACGTGAATGCACTCAAAAAGGCTATCGAGGGCAAAAAAGCACTGGAAGAACTTGAGAAAACGCATATTTCACTGGATTAAAGCTAATAATGGTAATATTTAGTAACAAGGAAGGATGGAAACACCAATGGATGAAAATGTACAGGCAAAGTTTGAGGAAAAATTAAAGCAGCTTCTTGCTATGGCCAAGAAGAAAAAGAATGTCTTGGAATATCAGGAAATTGTGGATTTTCTGGCTGAACTTGCATTGAATGAGGAACAAATTGAAAAGGTCATCGAGCATCTGGAAAAGAGCGGCATCGATGTGCTTCGAATTACGAATGATGACGATGATGATGTGATTGATGATGAAGAGATCATGCTGTCCGAAGAAGACGAAGTGGATATGGAAAATATCGACCTGTCTGTACCGGACGGAATCAGCATCGAAGATCCGGTCCGTATGTATCTGAAGGAAATCGGAAAGGTTCCTCTTTTGAGTGCTGAAGAGGAAATTGAACTGGCACAGCGTATGGAAGAGGGCGATGAGGACGCCAAGAAGCGTCTGGCTGAGGCAAACCTGCGTCTGGTTGTCAGCATTGCAAAGCGTTATGTCGGAAGAGGAATGTTATTCCTTGATCTGATTCAGGAGGGAAACCTGGGGTTGATTAAGGCCGTTGAAAAATTTGATTACCGTAAGGGATATAAGTTCTCTACCTATGCAACCTGGTGGATCCGTCAGGCGATTACCCGTGCAATTGCCGATCAGGCAAGAACCATCCGTATTCCGGTACACATGGTCGAGACAATTAACAAGCTGATCCGTGTCAGCCGTCAGCTGTTACAGGAGCTTGGAAGAGAACCGCTTCCGGAGGAAATCGCAGAGGAAATGAACCTTCCGGTAGAACGTGTCCGTGAGATCTTAAAGATTTCCCAGGAGCCGGTTTCTTTGGAAACCCCGATCGGTGAAGAGGAAGATTCCCATCTGGGTGACTTTATCCAGGATGATAATGTGCCGGTTCCTGCCGATGCAGCAGCATTTACCCTGTTAAAGGAGCAGCTCGTTGAGGTTTTGGGAACCCTGACCGAAAGAGAGCAGAAGGTACTCCGCCTCCGTTTTGGTCTCGATGATGGACGTGCCAGAACCCTTGAGGAAGTCGGTAAGGAATTTAACGTAACCAGAGAGCGTATCCGTCAGATTGAGGCGAAAGCACTCCGTAAGCTTCGTCATCCGAGCAGAAGCCGTAAGCTGAAGGACTATCTGGACTAACGATTCGGGGTCGCGCAAAGGAAAAGCGGCATAGAGGTGGCTGGCAAATGGGATCCGGAACAGGGATGGTACGGATCAGTGAAGGATGGAGAAGGTAATGTCAGGGAAAATAACAGGAGGTGTCCGGCTGTCGGAGAGAATGCTGGCAATTGCGCAGATGGTAAGTCATGGAATGCGTGTATGTGATGTTGGATGTGATCACGGCTTTATATCAATTTATCTTGTAGAGGAGGGGATTGCACCCTCGGTGCTTGCCATGGACATTGGGAAGGGACCGTTGCAGCAGGCACAGAGCCACATTGAAGAAGCAGGACTGCAGGATAGAATCCATACACGGCTGTCGGATGGCTTGACACAGTACCGGGAAGGAGAGGCAGACTGTCTCATTATTGCCGGAATGGGAGGTCCGCTCATGCAGGAGATCCTCTCAAATAAAAAGGTAGAAGATTTCAAGGAGATGATTCTTGCACCTCAATCCGAAATCTGTGAATTCCGGAAATTCCTTGCAGATCATGGATTTGAAATTGTGGCTGAAAATATGGTTTTTGAGGATGGAAAATACTATCCTATGATGAAGGTTCAACGGCAGAGTGGGGGAGAGGTGAGCCGAAAAGTGTCCTCCATACCGGGAACACAGGATGAGGAAATAGCTTACCGGTTCGGACCGCTTCTGCTTGCACGTAAGCACCCTGTTTTAAGACAGTATTTACATAAGGAAGAGCGTAAAAATATTGAAATTTTGAATTCGCTGAATGCTTATGAGGGGGAACGAATCAGCGCAAGGCGGAATATATTGGAACAGGAATTATTTTTTATCCGGAAAGCGCTGCAGGAAATGGAAGGAGAAGGCTGGCATGGCAAATATTACCATTGACGGGGTGACGAAGGAATACCCGGATGGACTGAAATACGAGGTAATTGCAACGGAATACCAGCAGCAGTATGATAACATGATTGCGCTGGTTCTTGAAAACGGCAAGATCCGGGAACTGATCAAGCCGGTACATAAGGACTGTACGTTGTCCTTTTTGACCTTAAAGGATGTGATCGGGCATAAAACCTATGTCCGTACCGCCATTATGACACTGATTAAATCGGTGTATGATGTGCTGGTGGATAAGGAAATTACGAAGGTAAACGTAGAATTTGCCATCGGTCAGGGCTATTACATCAATATCAGGATGGATGAAAAGCTGACCCGGGAAATGGTAGAGAAGATCCGGCAAAGGATGAAGGAGCTGGTGGATGCTGACCGTCCGATCACCAAGCGGTCTTATCCGGTTGATGATGCGGTAGAGCTGTTTCGTAAGTATAAGATGTTCGATAAGGTGAACCTGTTCCGTTACCGCCGGGGATCTTCCGTCAATATCTATTGTCTGGACGGTTATTATGACTATTATTACGGATATATGCTGCCAAGCACCGGATATCTCAAATATTACGATGTCATGCAGTATGAGGAAGGTCTGTTACTGTTGATTCCGGGTGCAACCGAGCCGGATAAGATTGATTTCTTTGAGCCGAGGGAAAAGCTGTTCCATGAGCTGAAAACCGCGACCCAGTGGGGAGAAAGCATTGAAATTGAAACAGTTGGAGACTTAAATAATGCGATCTGCAGTGGGGATGTGAATGATATGATCCTCATGCAGGAGGCTCAGCAGGAACGCAGAATCGGTGAGATTGCGCAGGAAATCGTAAGACGTGGGGATGTAAAGTTCGTGTTGATCGCAGGCCCGTCCTCATCAGGTAAAACCACGTTTTCCCACCGCTTATCGGTACAGCTCCGTACCTACGGACTGGTGCCACATCCGATCGGGCTGGATGACTATTTCGTAAACCGGGATAAGACCCCCAGGGATGAGAATGGAGATTACAATTTTGAATGTCTTGAAGCCATTGATGTGGCACAGTTTAATGAGGATATGCAGCGCTTGTTAAAGGGAGAAAGAGTCGAGCTGCCTTCCTTTAATTTCAAGACAGGACTTCGCGAATATAAGGGTAATTTCAAGCAGCTAGGACCGGAGGATGTGCTTGTGATTGAAGGAATCCATGGATTGAATCCAAAGACCACAGCAGAACTTCCTGACGACAGTAAGTTTAAAATTTATATTAGTGCCTTGACAAGTCTTAACATTGACGAGCATAATAGAATACCGACGACTGATGGAAGGCTGATCCGCCGTATGGTAAGGGATGCCAGAACAAGAGGCGCCAGTGCGAAGCGGACGATTGAGATGTGGCCCTCCGTACGCCGTGGTGAGGAAGCATATATTTTCCCTTTTCAGGAAAGTGCGGATGTGATGTTTAATTCCGTGCTGATCTATGAGCTTGCCGTACTCAAACAGTATGCAGAGCCGTTGTTATTCAGCATTCAGAAGGGAGAGCCGGAATATTACGAGGCAAAGCGACTCTTAAAATTTCTCGAATACTTCCTTGGCATTGACAGTGAAAACGTTCCCAATAACTCCATCTGCCGTGAGTTTATCGGGGGAAGTCTGTTCAACGTCTGATAACTGATAAGCCATGCATCTGCCATTGACACACTTCTTTGGAAGCTTGCTTCCAAAGAAGTGTGTCAATGACAGATATTCGGCGCATAGCGACGGACCGAGATTTCAGGGAGGCGAAGCCGGGAAATCGAGGTCGCATGGCTCATCATTAAGTTGAAATATAAGCAGGACAGGTGATCGCGGCCGTATTTATACGGGTGAGGAAAGTCCGGGCTTCACAGGGCAGAATGCCGGATAACGTCCGGTGGAGGTGACTCCAAGGCCAGTGCAACAGAAATATACCGCCATGGCGAAAGCTATGGTAAGGGTGGAAAGGCAGTGTAAGAGACTACCGCATTGCTGGTAACAGCAGTGGCACATGTAAACCCCATTCGAAGCAAGACCAAATAAAAGCGATATAAAGGCTGCCCGCCAAGCTTTAGGTAGGTCGCTTGAGCCTGCTGGCAACAGCAGGACTAGATAGATGATCATCACAGCTTATGCTGACATAACCCGGCTTATAGTGCTGCTCATTTTATTATAATAATCATTTCCGGCTATATGCCGGATTTTTTATGCATTGTAATCAGTATAAATGCGTCTTCATTTCTTTTAATATTGAGTATAGAAAATTAATATTAAAGGAGAGACGGATACATGAGAGAAAGACAGATGCAACAACACAGGCGGCAGGAAGTGTCCAGGCAGATATTGCACTTGTATGTGGAACAGCAACTGATAAGGTAGAGTTTAACAAAACAATTGCAAAGCTTCCAGCACCAGATCCGGAACCGACACCTAACCCAGACACAAAACTAGGAGATATAACATTTGAACCTGTGGTTTCTGAGGATGTTCCAAGTGTTAATGTTGATACTGATAAGAAAAAGTTGATTGAGAAGACACTTGATGATAAGCAGAAAGATATTGTTAATAAAGGTGGTTCAGCAGATATTGTTTTATCAATAAAGAATGCAACTGACAATAATGCTGCTGATAAGAAACTTATTGAGGCTTCATTTAAAGCAAATGAAAAGATTGGTAAGTGCTTAGACGTTTCGTTGTTGCTGACAGTTAAGGACAAAGCTGGAAATGTTGTCAATAATAATAAGAAAGTATCTGATTCACAGGAAATGATTACTATTACAATTAATGTACCATCAGATCTTATATCTAATAACAGAGAATACAAGATTATTCGTGTACATAATGGTGTAGTAAAAACAGTTGATAGTGTATGGGATGCAGATAATAAGACAATTACATTTAAGACTAATGAATTTTCAACATATGCGATTGTCTATAGAGATGTAGCTGGTTCAGAAGTAAAGCCAAGTGATCCGGAGACAAAGCCGTCAACACAAGAAACAAATCCAGAATCTAAGCCTTCAGAAGATGTGACAAAACCATCTGAGAGTGTAACTAATGGTACAGAGTCTTCAACACAGGTTAGTACTGAAGCAGTATCAGAAGCACAGAACACAGAGCCTGGAACATCTACTCAGACAGGAGATGCAACAAGACTTATGATGTGGCTTATGATTGCTTTATTAAGTGGAGCAGGTATTGCAGGAATCATCAGTAAGAAAAAGAAATTAAATAATTAGTTATTAATAATTAAAAGAACTGTAGCATGACATTGATGTGTGTCTGTTGCAGTTCTTTTTCTGTTGTTAATAATGTAATAATTGTTTTCAGAATGGGAAAGTATATTTAACAAGAAAAAAATACAAAATGTATTTATTTTTTAACTTAAGTGATATAATATAGAAGGGAAAGGAGATTTATGGTATGGATAACTTGATTTATTTGTTAAATGTCAGAATGTCAGGAATTAAGAGCATAAAAAATGAAATTAGATTGGATTTTTATAAGAAGACTGTTGATAAGAATTTTGATCCTGATAAATTCAGGGTTAAGGCTATATATGGAGAAAATGGTTCGGGAAAGACAGCAATTATTACTGGAATCAAGATATTTCAGGATTTGATGCTGAGTAATCAATATCTTAACGAAAGTAAGAATCAGAGATTCCTTGATGAAATAATTAATAAAGAAACATCGAGATTTACATTTGGGTGTGAATATATTACAGGAGAAGAAGAATCATATATTGTCTATGATTATAATTTTGAGTTGGAGAAGAATAATAAAGGAGATTATGTTATAAAACATGAAAGCCTTAATTTAAAAAATGGTAATTATCCCAATAATAATTATGTTAATGTATATGAGTGTGATAATGGTGAACTTATTAATATTAATTGTAATGAGACTGTTAAGAATATTATAGAAAAAAAGACATTTAATCTGTTAAATAAGAACCCTTTTATGTCACTTTATATTGTTGATTATACTAGTGTTATTGAAAAAGATAAGGAATTCTCATACAATATTGCAGTGATGTTATTTCTCATAGCACTTATTAATGTATATATTAACGAAGAGGATAAACATGATATATATTTTTTGAGGAAAACAATAAGAGAATCACACGAAAAAAGTTCCGAGTATATTAATGATATAAATGAGATTCTAGATACAATAAGTGTATATTCCGGATTTGATGACAATTCTATAAGCAAGTCAGAATTTGACAAGTATAAAGAAAGTGTAAAACAGCTTACAAAATTTATACAAATTTTTAAGAGAGAATTAAAATCGATAGATATAGATGCAAAGGATGATGGAGACAACTATAGGTGTGAGTTGATTTTTAATTATGGTAATTATAAG
>ERZ780198.1388-NODE-1388-length-22245-cov-22.280126_pt1 | contig 22245 bp, 18 predicted proteins | sample MGYA00510979_ERZ780198 | MGnify/ENA primary metagenome ERZ780198 (study PRJEB29588, sample SAMEA2158039) | human gut metagenome | biome: human gut; feature: human-associated habitat; material: faeces | place: Denmark | collected 2008/2010 ...
ATGCAGTTTCAGACGGCTGTTGAGTATCAACGCTTTGCAGACCGATGGTTCAAGTGCTGTGTCCGTTTGACTCTTGACCCGGTTTCGGCGCTGAATTCGTGGTGGAATAGCGGTTCAAGTTTTGGCTTGAGTTTCTTCAAACTTCGAACGCTGCTATTCGGTGCTTTTTCGTGATTTCGATGTATCCAAAGTCCCTGTTTCGCTTCCCTTGTATGAAGTCCTTTTGCTGACTTTGTTGGATATTTGATGGATGGATGATGGAATTTTGTGGGTGCACTTTTTAAATCCGGTACAGTATACATGAAGTTATCCTCGAAAAAGTGTAATTGGCTACTGAAAAAGAAGATTGCTTTTCTCCATCAACCTATCATATAATAAACAAAAGTAGCTATATTTATATATTATATGATATGTTGGGTATGGCAAAGAACACGATGGGGACTAAATTGCCCCGTAAACTGGAACAGAAGATGCAGATTGTGGGAGAGCAAATCAAACTGGCTCGCCTGCGTCGGAATTTAAGCATTGCTCAAGTAGCTGAACGGGCCACATGTTCGTCCCTAACGGTGAGCCGCATTGAAAAAGGGACGCCGACCGTAGCCATCGGCATCTATCTGCGTGTGCTGTATGCCTTGCAGCTGGAAGAGGATATTCTTTTGCTAGCCAAAGGAGGATAAGTTAGGCAGGGTACTGCAAGACTTAAGTCTGAAGACTCGGGAACGGGCTTTGAAAAAAGAGTAAGAGAATTCTTTTGAGTAGAGAAAGGTGTATATCCTTTAAAATCACTAACTTTGTATGAACTCTATAAAACAGTCAACCTATTTTTTAGGCTAAGATAATAATTACTAATAAGCATTTGGTTGTTATCTGTAAAATATATACCTATGAAGTATTATGATGCCATTATCATCCGTTTTACTGGTGAAGATGGCGGTGTGCACAATATATTTGTGGATGGTGGTGATATTAAATCACGAAACTTCTGCTATACCGACAGGCTTAAGAAGGAACTTGAACTCTTATTCGGCATGGGGGAATCAATAGACTTGTGGGTAATAACTCATATTGACAATGACCATATAGGAGGGCTTTATAATTTTATCAACGATACAGAGTTCTTTGAAACTCACCATAAACAGTTAAAAGAGGTCTGGATGAATTATGGTGGAAATAGTGACTATGAAATAAAGAGAACGGGAACTATAGGCTACCATGGTGGAAAAAAATTGCGCGACTTACTTAGGGAAAAGCATGTAAGTGTTAAGCAGAATATACTTGCAGGGCATACTTCTACTTTATCTGATGTCACAATAACTGTGGTTGCACCAGACGAGAATTCAATGAAACACTATATAGAATGGTGGAATGACAAGGAATTCAAAGATGTCGCTCAAACAGCAGATGGACTTATAAAAGGTGGAGAATGGGACTATGACAAGAAATTCAAGGATTTCAATATGGAGCTGTACAATGAAGATAATGAAGTAAAAAACAATAGTAGCATTGCTTTTGTATTAAGCTATCACGATTATAACCTGCTGTTTTCTGCCGATTCATGTTCTTCTATTTTGTCTAATGGCTTAAATAATTTAGATATATTGAAGGATGGAAAGTATAAGTTTGATCTTATGCATATTCCCCATCATGGTAGCTGTAGAAATAGCTCATTCGTTTTCTTGAAAGACATTATCTGTCCCAAATATGTTATCTCTGGCAATGGTACTAATAGATTTCATCTACCTGACAAAGAAACTATTGCCAGATTGAATTCCGCAAATCCGATGGGTTGTGAATTGCATTTCACCCAAATGAATTTCAAACTAAAGGAGATTTTTGCAAACGATGATTGTGGAAATCTAAACGTTGTTAATGATGCCAACTTCACTTTTGAGTAACATGAATAAGAACTACGATTTTACAGTTAAGCTTAAAGCTAACGACACAGGTAGTGCTGTGTTGGTCAAACATAATGAGTGTTATTATCTGCTTACAGCGGCTCACGTGAACGATAAATATCCGGTGAAAAAAGCCGTTGTTATTACAGATATTGATGGCAAAGAGAATGAAGTCATCCCTACAGAAATGGCAATTTCGCCAACCGAGGAATTTGACATTTGTGTAATGAAGCTTCCTGAAGATATTGCCATGACGATAGTTGCCAATGTGAAGTGTGCTACGTTTGAAGGTTCTGGTTATCCGTGTGAAATAGATGGCTTCCCGTCAAATGCAATCGATAATAAACTTAGGATAGAAAACAAATGTCATATTTCACAAGAGAGCGAGGTGGGTAATGAACTCTATGTTAAACTTGACGAGGAGCGAAAAGACGGAATGGAAATGCAATATATGGAAAGTGGCTTTTCCGGCTCTGGCGTATTTGTTGATTCCAATGGTAAAAAATACCTCGTTGGCATTATTCATAGGGTTGAGGAGGAGAGAAATCTATTCATTGGTTGGAAATTGCAGAAAATTAATGAGGTCATTAAAGGTGAAGGTTGGGCTGAAATACCTCTAATTCCGATTGAACTGTGCCAACATATTATCAATCAATATAATAAACTGATTGAGAACACTAAATCTGTTCTTAACCGCATCAAAAATAAGATTGTTGGAAAAATACAATTGGCCCGTCAAGAATATAAAGATAAGATAAATTCTTCTTTAGAAACAGGAAATATCGTTATCATTACCGGCGAAGCTGGTATAGGTAAATCAGCACTTGCTAAAGAAGTGTTAACAAATGACAAATATCGCTCTGTGGCGGTGTTGGGTGATGACCTTGATGAATCAAAAGAATCAGAGATACTGGCAAATTGGAATATAACAACCAGGCTTCCTGAACTCTTCAAATCACCTATATGGGGAGATGGCGGTAAGGTGTTACTCGTAGAAAGTGCCGAGCGAATGCTGAATGGAAATACTGATACTGCAGTATTATTCTTAGAAAATCTTCTGAAAGAAAATCATGAAGTAAAAATAGTCTTCACAATCCGGAGAAATTCTCTTGACCAATTTAGATTGTGCTTGGCATGTAATGGGATTATTGTTACAGATGACTATGTTATAGATATAGGTCTTCTTAGTGATGGTGAATTGATGGAAGTGGAAAGGGATATTCCTCAAATTCAACCATACTGCTCAACAGATAAGACCCGACATATCTTAAGAAACCCATTCTATCTGAATACTGCTTGTTCAATTGCAACTATAGCAAATGCAAGCACTTTGAAAGAAAGTGAATTTAAAGATAGACTTTGCCGACAAATTATATCAGGAAAGAAGCCTGAATTGGTCAGTCAGCGCATAGAAGTTCTTATTGATGTGGCAAGAAGAACTTCCAAAATAGGTATGAATTTGGTGAAATGTGAGATGACGGATGCAGTAAAGTCACTTGTTGATGATGATATTCTTGTCGGACAGCCAGAACAAGGCCTATTGCGCCCTGGACATGATATATTAACTGATTGGGGATTGTATTGTTATATTGATAATAATTATCGTGAGGTTGAATCAGGTGGGATAAACCTTGCACAGTTCTACCAGAACATAGATTCAAACATCGCATCAAGAAATATGTTCCGGCAGTATATTGATACACATATCTCTGAGGAAGATAAAAATCTTGATGTTTTTATTAGAGAGAGTCTTTCGCTTAGCTTGGACGATGTGTTCTATGATGCCTTATTCTATGCTATCCTTATTTCTGACAATGGAGTATCATTCCTTGCTTCAATAAAAGACCTTCTTTTAAAAGATAATAATTTGCTTTTAGGAAGATTGTCGAACGCATTATCGTATATGTTCCGAAAAGTGGACTGGAATGGTAAAGATTTTTTCACGAAACATAAGTTGATTAATGAAGACTCACGGTTAAGAAATTCAGATTATATGCTGCCTTCAGGGAAGGGATGGTACACCTTTGTTACATTCCTATATGAGAACAGAGATGTCTTCAACGCATATAGAAGTAATTTGATACCATTGTTACTGCAATGCGAGCTTGTTAGCTTTTCTGAGAGGGATGCTCCCAATTTAAAAAAATATGTCTTTTCTATATTAGCAGATAACGTAAATCTGATTCTTGCCGATAATAGAATACTTGAGAAACCAGACAAAAATGTAATACGCCTTCTTTTCAAGTGGATGAATGAGAATCCAGAACAGATTAAGATGTGGGTTGAAAAGGCGTTAGAGTTAGATTCTTATAAGTACAAAGTCATTAAAGAGTTTCTTTTGCTCAGCGAAGGTATAGAAACACTAGGCTTTATTCATACATATCCCGATATATATAAAGCTCTAATTAGGCAGGAATGGCTTGATAATGAAGGAATCGTACATGATTACTATCCTATGATTCATCAATCCAGCGGATTAACGACTTCTTTCAAATGCTTCTTCTATTCTCACCCAGAAGATGCAATAGAATTCCTCTGTGAAATTCTTAACTATGATATAGAAAAGCTTAAATGCAGTCATGCACAAGAATTAGAAGAAATAAAAGTTGTAGTAGATGATAATGAAATAACCCTCTTAGGCAATGACTATCTGTGGCGCGAGTATAGAGGATACAATTACCAATCACACGTGAGAGAAAGCCTTTTGATGACATTTGAGAAGTGGATGATGGACTCCATCAAAAACAATATTGATGGTGCTAAATATGCTCCCTCTAAGGAGGATCTTTTGGTTGTATTTGATTTTGTTTACAGTATGTGTTATAATGTAAGCGCTTGGGGAGTATTGGCTAGTGTTGCTACAAGATTTCCGATATTTGTCGGCATGAAAGCCATGCCTATCTATAGTTGTAGAGATTTCATATTATGGGATAAAACCAGATTAAGCGCTGAGCTAATGCAGCCCATGATAAGTCCCTTTGCATCCAAGAATGTTCAAAAAGAGGTGGCTGATAGTTATCGGTTATCGCATAGGAAACAGGATTTGGAGGGCATAATCCTGAGAATGTCCATAACAGAGGGATTTGCTGACGAGTTTAGAAAACTTGTCAAGCATCTGAAGGAAACGACCACTACTTATTTGGAGAAAGTATCTGCCGGTCGTATAGATATAGCTCAGTATGAAATTATAGGCAAGACGGATAAGGGAGTCATTTTACAAGGGAGCCCTTCCGAGGATATAAAAGAGGAAGCGGCTAAAAACGAGAAGTTTAGCGACCAATTCAATAAGACACTATCGGTGGGTAACCTCTCCAGAACACGCTACGATGAGGATTTTGAACAAGTTATTGATGAGTGGCGTGAAGCATATTGCTTACATAAAGACCAAGGTGGTGTGCTTGAAGCAAAAGGACTGGTTGCAGCGTTGGGCGTAAAGAAACATTGGGAAAATCTGAACGAAGAAGAACAGGCATGGTGCTATGAAGCCATTGTTCAAGAAACATCTAAATTCGCGGAATCTGGAATGTTTCAGCCGTACACGGAGTATAGTTCTGATGGACTTGTATATTTGCTTGACCGTCTACCTGATGACGGGCAATTGTTGCAAATAGTATTGAGATTGATTGATGCTATAGATGATAATGACTCTTTGTTTATTCGTTTTGAGAACTCCTTCAAGTCGTTGATCTGGATTAACCATAAAGAATTAGCAGAAAAAATTATCCTGCAGTATATTAACAATACTGAAAATAAACGAGACGATGTTGATAAATTCGCGCATGTTTGCAAACTGATTCCTACAGATATAGAGGATAAGGTTATAGATAAGATGGCATTTGCCTATTGTGGACAATTCATGGATGCTTTGACGGATAATAAGTATGATCGATACGCTATGAGAATGCCAAATACGCGAATAGAGAGGTTCTGTGCTGCATATATGATTGCGATGCCCCAGAAGAGATGTAAGTTTATAGAAGAAATATGGTTGGCGTCAAGTCTGAAACAGACTAGGTATCATTATGACAGACGCGAGAGTCCGATAGGTTCAATATTCAACCACTATTGCTATATGGTCACTCCAGCGAATAAAGATTCTTTCTGGCAGTTGTGGGAGATTATGTTTGAGTGGTATAGGAAGAATAATGCTATGGAAGTTCTTCCCTCGCTCATGCTTAGTTTTGATGTGATGAAACCCAATTTGCTTGAAAATTGGGAAATCGTTAATGGCGCGAATGAACATATCTATAAACTTTTGCATATACTACCTCAAGAGAGCGTTTCTTACCTGCCTTGGCTTGTTTGCAAGATTGGTTTTAGGTGGCTTATGCCTGATTGCTTAAGACATATAGATAAAGCAATTCTTCGTCAGTCATCAAGAGATCGGCATTCGATGATACAATGGCAAAATGCCGTAGAGGATTTATATGATGATGCTATGACAAGAGATGCCATTCGTAGAGATAATACTTTAAGAACAGCTTATGTGGAAGTATTAAATGGCTTGATATCAAATGGCTCTGCTATTGCATATCTGATTAGGGATTATTACATATAAGAGAGTCGCTTGTGGAACTGAAAGATGGGGTAGCAGGTGAAAGTATAGGTGTGTTTGATATTACTGTTACAGCTTGAGGTGCTAAAGATATAAATTTATCTGTTTGTTCCAATGGGTTACTAGGTAGTGTTTCACAGAGTGTGTCTTCTGTAACTTCAACTTCAATATTCCTCTCTTCGGAATTTAAGAATTGGCAAACTCTACAATATTTATGTTCAAATGGAAAGATTTTGTAGTTCTCGGCGGTTATCTCAAAGGAATATCTTATTTTTGTAAAAACGATTTAAGTTGTATGACTAGAAGCAATATCAACCGATTAAAAATAGTTCTGGCAGAAGAACAACGAAGCAATAAATGGCTTGCTGAACAATTAGGAAAGGATCAGGGAACGATTTCCAAGTGGGTAACCAATACTACCCAGCCTGATTTAATGAATCTTATGCGCATTGCTAAGGCTTTAAATGTTGATGTTAGTAGATTATTGAATACAGCTATTATTGAAAATAAACATGAATAAGGAACCAGGTTACGTATATATACTCACAAATCCCAGTTTTCGAGAAGATTGGGTTAAAATAGGGAAAAGTTCTCGCCCGGTGGATATCCGTTCTAAGGAATTGGATAACACAGCCGTGCCTTTGCCTTTTGAAATTTTTGCGACGATGAAAACGGTCAAGTATAACGAGGTTGAGAAACTGGTTCATAAGACTATCGATCGCTTAACGGATCTGCGTATTCGCCAGAACCGTGAATTTTTTAATGTTGCACCCCAAATGGCTTTGGAAATCTTTCGAGATATAGCATCGGCCATTGATGATGCTGAAATTATGGAGTATAAAGACAATAAGCCTATTATTTCTCCAAAACAGGAAGGAAAGGAATCGGTACACGAATCTTCTTCATGCAAATCTCATAAACGTCCACGGTTTAAGTTTAGTATGGTAGGCATTAAAATAGGAGAGTTTATCAAGTTTGATCCTACTGGTATTATGGTAAAAGTTGCTTCAGATGATTCAATTGAATATCAAAACCGGATTTACAAGCTATCTCCTTTTGTCGGAACTTTCCTTCCTGACGATAAGAGAACACCATCAAATGCCTATCAAGGTGCCAAATACTTTTCATACCAGGGAAAGGTTTTGGATGAGTTGAGAACTGAATTTGAATCAAAGGTATAATAAATTCCATTGCTAAAGAATAAGATATTAATCATTTTAGATATTAACTGCCTATAAGATCAGATTATAAGAAGTTAGTTGTAAAATTTAAACACCATGACACCAGAAGAAAAAGCTCGTGAAAGAATCGATCAATGGTTTAAAGATGCTGGATGGAAAGTCATCAATCGCGATGAATTTGAGTCCAATATGTCTGCAGTGGCTATTCGTGAAGGGCTGCTTAATGGTAATCGAGAAGCTGATTATTTCTTGTTTATCAATGGCAAAGCTATTGGTGTATTAGAAGCCAAAAGAGCCGAAGTAGATGTGTCATCTGACGTGGTTTGCGAGCAAGCTGCAGGCTATGCCCGCAGTGTTCCTAATTGTTATCAAACCTGGCAAAATCCGCTTCCTTTTCTTTTCACATCTAACGGAAAGGATATTTATTTTCAAGATTTTAGGGAGAAGGACGCTGATTGGAAGCAATTGGATAAAATCTATCGTCCTAAGGACTTGGTGGCCATGTTGGGCGTTGATGATCCGTTTGCAGGATTGCCTATGCTTCGAAATAAAGGGCTTCGTGCTTGTCAATACGAAGCAGTCACCGAACTCGAAAAAAGTTTTCGCAATGGCCATAAACGTGCACTGATGGTGTTGGCTACAGGAGCAGGAAAAACTTACATGGCTTGTTTGACAGCCTATCGAATGTTGAATTATACTCCGATGCGACGAGTGCTTTTTTTAGTGGACCGTAACAATCTAGGCAAACAGGCTGAAGGAGAATTTGGCACTTTCCGGCTAACGGATAATGGAGATGCATTTAATACCATATTTACTGTCAATCGTTTAAGGTCGGCTGAGATTCCGACAGATAGCAATGTAGTTATATCTACGATTCAACGTCTGTTTTCCCTCTTAAAAGGAGAACCAATATTGGATGATACAGATGATGACGAATCTGATGTGGATGAGGAAGTGGTCTTACCACCAAATCCAAATCTACCTCACGATTTTTTCGATTTGATTATCATTGATGAGTGTCACCGTTCTATTTATGGCAATTGGCGAAAGGTGTTAGAATACTTTGATACCGCGCGATTGATTGGGTTGACGGCAACGCCTATTCCCGAAACAATGGCCTTCTTTAATAATAATCGAGTGGTCAACTATACGTTGGAACAGTCTATTATTGATGGAGTAAATGTAGACTGTCGTGTTTACCGCATCAAGACTCAAGTAACGGAAGAAGGAGGCGCAATCCTCAAAGGACAAAAGACTAGGGTTGAGACCAAGTATACGGGGAGAGTAAAGACTATAAGCACCAAAGAAACAAAGAATTATACGCGCGAAGAACTGAATCGCAGTATCATCAATCCTGCTCAGATAAAATTGATTTTGAGTACCTATCGGGATGCTGTCTATTCGGAAATGTTTAACGATCCTCCGCGTGAGCCAAACATGGATTATCTGCCCAAAACCCTTATTTTTGCGTTGAATGAAGCGCATGCCACGAATATTGTTCAAATAGCCAAAGAAGTATTTGGGCGTACAGACGACCGTTTTGTGCAGAAGATCACCTATTCTGCGGGCGATAGCAACGAATTGATTCGCCAGTTCCGAAACGACAAGGATTTTCGAATTGCAGTAACTTGTACCTTGGTTGCTACAGGTACAGATGTCAAGCCACTTGAAGTGGTCTTGTTTATGCGTGATGTGGCTTCCTTGCCTCTTTATATACAAATGAAAGGACGTGGTGTTCGTACCATAGGCGATGAAGCTTTGCGCAATGTTACTCCTAATGCGGTGAGCAAGGACTGCTTCTTCTTGGTGGATGCAGTGGGGGTAACTGAAAGCGCCAAGGGGGTTCATTCATATGTAGAAGGTCCCGAAACAAAGCCAATCAGTTTGAAGGAATTGTTGGAAAAGATAACGCATGGTTATTTACCAGATGATTATTTGAGACGCCTGGCGGCTGTCTTGGCTCGTTATTGGAATAAAGCAGATGTCAGTCAGCGAAATGAGTTCATCAGATTGGCTGGTGATGATATGCAAGAACTATCCAGACGCATCTATAGTGCTTTGGAAAGTGGCACACTCCCTCCTTACGAAGATATCAATGAGCCGAATTTGGAACGGAAAGGATTGGTCTCTCCTTTGGCTAACCATGCCGATGCACGTAGGTATATACTTATTCTGGCCGCGGGTTTTGTTACACACCTTATGCCTGGAGAAGACACGCTTATTTCTAAAGGTTTTTCTATAGAAGAAGCCAAAGAAACAGCTGATGCTTTTGAGGCATATTGTTACGAACATGCCGATGACATTGAAGCGCTTCGAATTATTTATAATAATGAAGGCAATCCTATTACCTACAGTATGCTCAAGGATTTGGAGAACAAGTTAAAAATAGCAAGTAACCGCTTTACAGCCAAACAATTATGGAACTCGTACGCACTGGTAACTCCTGATGCAGTGAAGCGGATGACGCTCAAAGAAGAACGTGAAGCTTTGACCAATTTGATCGAATTAGTCCGATTTGCCTATCAGCAAGTGGATAAACTCGAAAGTGCAGTCAGTTCAGCAGGACGCTATTTCAATCTTTGGGTGGGACACTATCAACGAAACTTTCATCTTACTGACAAACAGCGAGAAATCATGTCTCAAATAACTAATTACATTGCCTGCAATGGTGCATGCACGGTAAAAGATATTAGAGAAGACAATCAAGACAGAGGCGTACAGCTGATTAGGGCTTTTGGAAATATGTCCAAAGCTAATGAAGCTCTACAATCTGTATTCAATTTTATAATTTATAGAAAGACAGCATAAAAAATTATGGCAACAAATCATACCCCAACCGAGCAAGCGCTCACCAAGAAAGTATGGAATTTAGCCACTACACTTGCAGGACAAGGTGTTGGCTTTACTGATTACATTACGCAGTTGACCTATCTTTTGTTTTTGAAGATGGATGCGGAGAATGAGGAACTCTTCGGTGAATATTCCGCCATACCAGCAGGCTATCGCTGGCAAGATTTGGTGGAGCTTGATGGTTTCGATTTGGTGAAGCAATATGAAGATACGTTGAAAGTCTTATCTGATCAAGAAAATCTGATTGGCACAATCTATACCAAAGCTCAGAATAAGATTGATAAGCCGGTTTATCTCAAGAAAGTCATCACCATGATTGATGAAGAGCAATGGCTCATCATGGACGGTGATGTGAAAGGTGCTATCTACGAAAGCATTCTTGAAAAGAACGGACAAGATAAGAAAAGCGGTGCCGGACAATATTTCACACCTCGCCCATTGATTCAGGCAATGGTGGATTGCATCAATCCGCAAATGGGCGAAACCGTTTGCGACCCTGCTTGCGGAACTGGTGGCTTTCTACTTGCAGCTTACGACTATATGAAAGACCAATTCCAAGACAAAGAGAAGCGTGCATTCCTAAAAAATAAAGCTTTGCATGGTGTGGATAACACTCCTCTGGTAGTAACGCTTGCCTCCATGAATCTATATTTGCATGGTATAGGAACAGATCGCAGCCCGATTGTATGCGAGGATTCTTTGGAGAAAGAACCGTCAACTCTTGTTGATGTGATACTTGCCAATCCTCCTTTTGGTACTCGTCCGGCTGGTTCTGTGGACATCAACCGCCCGGATTTCTATGTAGAAACCAAGAATAACCAGTTAAACTTTCTTCAGCACATGATGCTTATGCTCAAAACAGGAGGACGTGCAGCAGTGGTGCTTCCTGACAATGTTCTCTTTGAGGCAGGAGCAGGTGAGACCATTCGCAAACGCCTATTACAGGATTTCAATCTGCATACTATCTTGCGCTTGCCTACAGGTATTTTCTATGCGCAAGGCGTAAAAGCTAACGTGTTGTTTTTCAGTAAAGGACAACCAACTAAAGAAATATGGTTTTACGATTACCGTACTGATGTAAAGCACACCCTTGCCACCAATAAGCTGGAACGCCATCATTTGGATGATTTTATTTCTTGTTATAATAATCGAGTTGAGACCTACGATGCCGAAAATAATCCACAAGGGCGTTGGCGAAAGTACCCGATAGAAGATATACTGGTACGTGACAAGACAAGTCTTGACATCACTTGGATAAAACAAGGTGGTGAAGCGGACAACCGTTCACTGGCGGAACTGATGGCAGACATCAAGGATAAAAGTCAAACGATAAGTTCGGCTGTAGCTGAACTTGAAAAATTGCTCGCAAACATAAATGAAGATTGAGCGTATGGAGAACAATAAGGAGCCATATCAATGGAGCAACAGTTTGGAGAAGTCATAGACATCATTCTCCAACATAAAGGTCGTGCATCAAGAGCTGTAAACAATGAACTGTTGTTCACGGCTTGGTATGTAGGTGGGTATGTATCAGCCAAATTAAAAAGTGAGGAATGGGGAAGCAAGGTGGTAACGCAGTTGTCCGAATATATCCGCTCTCAACGTCCAGATATTAAAGGATATAGCCGGAGAAGCATTTACAATATGGTGATGTTCTATGATGAATATTCATCGGAAACATTCTGTGCTACAGTGGAGAAGTATCTGAATCTTGAATTTGTGCGGCCAACAACTGCACAAATAGAAGCGAGCCAACCAACACAAGAAACGGCTGTAATTGTGCAGACGGCATCTGCACAATTAGTCCAGCCGACATCTGGACAAATGCCTCAGATATTAGAACTGACAACGTTGTCTAATCATATTGAGATTCTTTGCCGATGCAAAAGTACAGAAGAACGGATGTTCTATATTCTCTATGCCAATAAAGAGCATCTGTCTTTTAAGGAAATGCAGCGTTGCATTTCCAATCAAACATATACAGCTCTGTTGAGCAGCAAGGACAATATGTCAAAAGGATTATTCAATGCTTACCCCAATGCCCCTATAATGTTCAAAGACACATTGTTTGTCGATTTCCTGAACTTGCCCAAAAAACATAGCGAATCCAAACTAAGAAAAGGCTTGGTAGAACACATGAAGCAGTTTATTCTTGAACTTGGCAAGGATTTCATATTCATGGATCAAGAATACCATCTCAATATCGGTGCATCTACATTCAAGGCTGATTTACTGTTCTTCCATCGTGGATTACAGGCATTGGTAGCTGTGGAACTGAAAAAGACAAAATTTCATCCGCGCGACCTCGGTCAGTTGGAATTTTATTTGGAAGCACTCGATATGGATGTAAAGCGTTCCAATGAGAACCCCTCTATTGGCATTATCCTTTGTCCGGAAGCAGATAAGGTGGTAGTGGAATATGCCATGAGCAGAAGCATGAGTCCTACGATGATAGCAGAATACAAACGCATCCTTATTCCGCAGGAACGTATGCAACAGCAACTAAATGAATTTTGCAACCTTTTCTTAGATAAAGACTGATTGGTATGGATACAAAGAAATTACGTCAAAAGATACTCGACCTTGCCATTCGTGGCAAACTCGTTCCGCAAGACCCAAACGATGAGCCTGCATCCGTTCTGCTCGAACGAATAAAGGCTGAAAAAGGACGCCTGATAAAAGAGGGCAAAATCAAGAAGAGCAAGAAGTCTGCAAAGACTTCTGATACGCCCCATTATAAGAACGTGCCGTTTGAGGTACCGGATAATTGGGAGTGGACAAATATTGAAGAACTATTTTTTGTTACTAAACTTGCTGGATTTGAGTATACAGATTATCTAACAAAGGATGTAATATCCATCAATAATGAAGTGCCAATAGTTAGAGCTCAAAATGTACGAATGGGATATTTTGTTGAGAATGCTAATGAGGCAATATCAGAAGCGTTATCACAACAGTTAGAAAGGAGTGCTCTTACAAAGAAGTGTTTACTCATGACTTTCATTGGAGCAGGTATTGGTGATACATGCATTTTCCCCGCATTAAAAAGATATCATTTAGCTCCGAATGTTGCTAAAATAGAACCATACTCCGATAGAATTGATTTAAAATATGCCCTATATTATCTTATGAGTGATTTAGGACAACTAGGAGTTCGGGGTATATCAAAATCAACAGCTCAGCCAAGTCTATCAATGGCTGCGATTAGACATTTGGAAGTGGCATTACCACCTTTTGCTGAACAACACCGTATCGTGGCTGAAATAGAAAAATGGATCTCTTTGATTGACATCATAGAAACTGGAAAAGATGAATTGCAAAGCACTATAAAGCAAGCTAAAAATAAAATTCTTGACCTTGCCATTCACGGTAAACTTGTACAGCAAGACCCAAATGATGAGCCAGCCATTGAATTGTTGAAACGTATAAATCCCGACTTTACACCTTGTGATAACGGGCATTATACGTTTAAAATTCCGAATTCATGGACGTGGTGCAAGTTAGGAGATATAGCACAATCGAATATCGGTCTAACTTATAAACCAACTGATATTACAGATAACGGTATTCCTGTATATCGGTCTAATAACATCCGAGATAGAAAAATAGATAAATCAGATTTAGTTCGTGTTAATGCCCCAATATTAGAAAAACAATTTTTGAACATTGGCGATTTGCTTATTTGTGCAAGAAATGGTAGCCGACGACTCGTTGGTAAATGTGCGATTATTGAAGAGCTTGATGAAGTCACCTCTTTTGGTGCATTTATGGCTGTATGTAGAAGTGAATATAATCAATGGATATTCAACCTGTTAAACACGACTTATTTTGATAGATACTTAGATGATTCAAACTCAACTGCTATCAATCAGGTAACACAAAGAATGCTCTTAGCACTTCATATTCCATTACCGCCTTTATCCGAACAACAACGTATAGTTCAAAAGATAGAAGAGCTGTTTTCTGTTCTTGATAATATTCAAAATGCCTTAGAAGTGTAGTCAAATACACTTCTAAGGGCTAATGTGGCTTTACCAGTTTACCACCTTATCTACTATCTTCTGTTGCTCACTGGCTGTTCTACGAAGATATATACGAGTGGTCTCAATACTTTCATGCCCCATGAGATCGGCAAGTAAAGCAAGGTCGTTAAAGCGGTCAAGGAAGTTCTTGGCAAAACGGTGACGGAATGAATGAGGATAAACTACCTCCTTGTTCATTCCATATTTTTCTGCAAAATGCTTGAGCTGAGAAGCGATTCCACGAGTGGTAATACGCTGTCCGAAACGGTTCAGGAAGATATAGCCAGATGTTAAACCTTGATTCTTCAACCATTTCTCAGCTTCCGTCCGTAGGTTCTTGGGGATGTATAGCCGTCGAATCTTTCCGCCTTTGCTATACAAATCAAGATAGCTTACTTTGATATGTTCTGCTTTGATGTGGAGTAATTCACTAACACGTGCACCAGTTGCTGCCATGAACCACACGATGAAATACCACTCCTCATAACCATCAGCTTTAAGCCGTGCTTTGAGAAATTTGTAATCGGCATCGCTAATTACATTTTCCAAAAAGTTCTTTTGTTGCACCTTTACGAACTTCACTTTCAGTTTATCTTGCTTAGTGAACTCCAAATACTTGTTGATACCCTGCAAACGTAGGTTCACAGTCTGCGGCTTGAAGTTTTCTACCAAGTACCCCTTGTATGCCAAAAGGTTCTTCTTGTTTACTTCCCCATAATGGTTGAGGAAATACTGTACCGTCCACACATAAGAGGTGACGGTGTTCTTGGCAAGATTAGTTTTTGCCAAATAATTTTTGAATTTTGTTGCCATATTACATTGATTTATAATGAATACAGTAACAATATAGCAGAACGTATCGGGCATTATACGCAGTTGCCCGAAGGATGGCAAATTGCATCTATGCAAACCTTATGCAATTTAATTGATGGAGAAAAGCAAAGTGGCATTGAACGAATCAATCTTGATGTAAAATTTTTGCGTGGAGAACGGGAGGCAAAGACTTTGCTTTCCGGCAAGTTTGTAACTGCAAACACTCCCTTGATTCTAGTTGATGGCGAGAACTCTGGTGAGGTTTTCCGGAGTCCGATTGACGGCTATCAAGGTAGTACTTTCAAGCAGTTGCGTATCAACGAAAATATGAACGAAGAATATGTACTACAAGTTATCAACTTGCATAGGAAAATCTTGAGAGAAAGTAAGGTTGGGTCTGCTATTCCGCATCTTAACAAAAAACTATTCAAGGCAATAGAAGTGCCTATACCTCCTTATCATCAACAAAAGAGGATTGTAGAAGCTATAAATATTATGTTTAAACATCTTGATACTATAATGGAGAGCCTATAAACTCTCCATTATAGTATCTAATTTGGTAAATACCTTATTAACAGTGCATACAATTCTTTTTTGTTCTTCTAATGGAGGTAAAAGAATATCAAAATCTCCAATAACTGAAGCACTTATATTAGGTTGCGCACCACCATATGCAAATTTGAGAATGTCATCAACTTTTGACTGCATATAAACATTTCTATAGTCTGCTGATAATAAAGAACCATCTAATATTTTAATATTACCTACTCGTTGGTTCAAAAATGCAGTTCTTTCAAATGAATAAACTCCCATTTTACCTGTTGTGGCTCCCGACATTGCTATAAGCAAATCTCCTTTGTTTACAACAAATCTGTATTCTGCGTTATTTTGAATATAGACACAATCGGTTAAATCTATGGAGTTGTTCACAATATTTGATATACGTATTAAAGGAGTACCTTCTGACTTATAATCATTGCTACTAAAAGCAAAACCATTCTCAATTTTACACAATTTGGATAGCTTACATATACTCCATCCTTCGGGCAACTGCGTATAATGCCCGTTATCACAAGGTGTAAAGTCGGGATTTATACGTTTCAACAATTCAATGGCTGGCTCATCATTTGGGCCTTGCTGTACAAGTTTACCGTGGATGGCGAGGTCAAGGATTTTGCTTTTGGTTTGTTTGATGATGGTTTGTAGGTCGTTACTATTTGTTTCGATAGCATTAACAAAAGACATCCATTTATCTACTTCGCTCAAAATTCTATTTTGTTCTTCTTTCGGTGGAATTGGAATTAAGAAGTTTTTCAGGACATCAAAGGGAGGGATATTTTTTATAGCTGTTCCTTTACTTTCTTTATACGCTTCTTGTTTGAGAATAAAATCAAAATAAAGTAGATAAAAACGTTCAATTTCACGATTGTATAAACGTATTAACATTAAAGCTTGATTAATAATACCTTCTTGGATATTTTGTGGCAGAACATAGGTTTCTCCAATGGTTCCAGCACAACTAACGATTATATCATATGGATGAACTGCAAAACTACTCAGTGAACAATATTTTTCCTTTGAAATATAATACGAACCGAGTTCATGGTCTTTTTGAATAGCATTTTTCTGTTCATATACTTTATATGTATCATCGCCTTTTTGAACAAACATTGCTTTTATTAGGCTACTTCCAAATGGACCTTTTTTGTAGAAAGCTAAATCGTCCAACCTACACCACTCCCAATTATCCGGTACCTCAAACGGCACGTTCTTATAATGGGGCGTATTGGAAAGAGAAAAGGAGAGGAAAAGTCCCCTCCTTTTCTCTAAGCCATGTCTCAGACATTCAAATCCTTCAGTGCAAGTACATAATTGGGACAAACCCCGTCCATTATACACTTCAAACCAAGTGTCTGATAATACTTGTGGTCATCATCTTCGGTGCAGAGGTTTTTACTTCTTTAATAGGTGTATAACTTACGAAGCTATTCTCAGCAAACTTTTCTTTTTCAGACGGATTCCGTTCAAAGTAATCACGAGGCGTGAAGTAATAACCGCATTTCTGTTCATGGTCACAACGACCCACGTAATCCGGGAAGTGGATTTGTTTCTCTGTATCAATGTACTTGGAAAAACATCTTTTGCGGTGACAGTTCGGGCAAGTATGCCGGGTGCTGACACCTTTGTAGGGTTCTAATATGAATCTATGTGTACTCATTGTATGTTTCTTTTTTAGGTGTGTCATTTTTGTCGTTATTGTCGTTTTCGCTTGGGAAGTGTCAAAACCGACAAAAATGTCATGGGTTAATCTTTGAATATTCTCCATGCTTCTCTTTGCGGAACAATGTTCCGATGTTATCATTGAGAAAGCGTTGAAATGTCCGCTCCTTCATTCCGTTTTGCTCGGCTACCTGTATGGCTTGGGCTGTCGTAAATGAAGGAGGTAGCAGATTTACTATCGTCTGTCGCTGACTGTTGAGGGCATTCTCATTTAGAATATTTTGTACGCTCAATGCAGACTCCTTGAAATACTCCGTCAGTTTAATGGCTCTCTCCACCGTCAGCAGGTCGATATACGTCTTGTCGCACTCTCCGCAAGTCCATCGTGCCAGCTGGATAATCAGGCAAAAGCGGATGATGTATATTTCTAATTTGCAATAGATACTTACGATAGTGTCGTTTGTTTCCCGGTCACACAATTCAGAGAAATGGTGCTGCCACTCGTAAAGTCGTCTCTTGGCGCCCTCTGAAAAGAAGAGAATTTGCGGTGCAATCTCTCCATGTTCATCGAGGTGACACTCTGATTGTATCAGTCTGTCAATGATGGCATTCCATTCTTGCTCTATATCTTCCGGCAGCTCTTTGTCATTCCATCGTGCCTTCTGTTGCAGGTTCGGCATCACAAACAGGATGCGGTCTATAAACCCATTGCTGGAGCGTTCGCCTTTAGCCAGTTCTCTGAGAATTTTCTTTTGGATAGTACCAATAACCGAAATATACGGTCGCTTGATGAAGATGGAACTTTTGGCATTCTTGCGGTCGGATATAGTGGTCTTGGCACTGAATACCGACAACCAAAATTGTTCTTCCGAACCGTTGTTGTAACGGTAGAAGTTCTTGGACCAAGCGGATAACTCATCAGCCCACAAGCATAAACCACGTTTGTTTTGAGCATGAATGAGGCTCAATCCTTCGGGCGTTACATCCGAAACCAAGAAAGCGTTTACGAATTGGTTCCTGTGGGAATTGCCCTTCACCACTATCCGCACGTTCTTTGCGGCTCATGCTAATAAGCTCATTGTACTTGGCAAGCATTTTCTCAAATTCTTGATTCTATTTGCAATCATAATCAAGAAACGGTTTCATGGCAAAGCTGAGCGGATGGCTCTTGTTTGCTCCCGGTCGTCCAATCAATGCTATATACAGGATAGGGCTTTCCACCCAGCCTTGCTTGATTTGGACAAGATGCGTGTTGCCAATGCCGACTGCTATTGCCGTAAGGATAGCTGCGGCAATGTAGTCGGTTGGTAGTTATGGCATTCGTGTACCTCACGGATGATGCGTTGGATTTTTGCAGGGAATACGCTGATAGGGAATGCTGTACCAAACAATCTTGTGCTTAAATCAATCCTTCATCAATGACTGATACAGGATTGATAGAACTTGTATCCATATATCAGACGGTTAGAAGTTAAAGGATGATTTAGGCTGATGTTTGATGCCGTCTTGCATATTGGAAAGCATCTCCTCGTATGTTTGCTCAGAAGTCTTTCTTCGACCGTTCTCAATCCAAGCAAGAAGTTCGTCCTCGTAGAAATAGAGTTTCTTACCTTTCTTATAGGCAGGAAGCAGCCCTTTGCGTGCCAATGTATAAATGGTAGGCCTGGCTTTTCGGATGATACGGCAAGCATCCTCAATTTCAACCAACACGTGTTTGTCTGATACTGGCGGTTGAAGTTCCGATACCATTCTTTTCAACTCGATGACTTGTTCGGTCAGATAACCTACCGCTTCGGGCAGCTTATCAAATGTCTCTGTTTTTTTTGCATACGCCAATCGTTTTTAATTGTTCGACGGCAAAGGAAATAGCCGTGTGTAAATCACTGTGTGATATGTTTTTTCGTAACTTTGTAGGATAAAAAGTTTGAGTATGAAAAAGGAGCGATTAATTGCAAATGAGGAGACTATTAATATCTTGATAAGCAATGCTAAAAAAACGATTGCAGATTCAGAATGTTTATTGCATGATACTGAACTGATAAAAGTTGAGATATGTAATAACAAATTGCAGGGGAATTATTTGCAATTAGTACTTGAATTGTTAAGCGGTAGTCTTTTAGGGATATGTGAAGTGTGTAGCAATTTGAAAGATATGTTGTCAAGCAGTAACACATACGCTAAACGCTACCATATGCAGATGATCAATTTATCACAATATGAATGGTGTATATATTTAGTTGGTAAAGATCAGAACGGAGTATTAGCAAACCTAATACATTCTCTTAATGAACAACATTACAATTCATTAGAATTGACAAATGTTTTAGAAAAGGTTCGTCAGCTTGGCATGAAGTGTAATGTCGGATTGAGATCTATGACAGCTCATTATGATGAACCTAATATCATGTACAAAAAGTTGCTTGCTATAAATGATGAAGATGTGTATGTACGTAGAATCAGTGAGCAATTATTGATACACGACATGATATTAAAATACACATCTCCGATTTTGCAAATGATTAAAGAAGGATTAAATCACATTGATAAAGAGGATATTCGCAAGAGTAGTTTTGAGTTTAATATTCAAGACATTTTAAATGCTAAAGTTGCAGAGGCTTTTAATAACAAAGAAGAACTTGACATTATGATTTCGCATCAAATAGCAAATGCGTGGAATGATATAGAGTTGATGAAGCGACTATTTGATACTTGTGAAAAAATAATTGAATATCTAAAATCAAGACAGATTGATTACAATAGGCTTATAGAAATGAGATCACTCGTAGAGATGCAATTAGCTGTTAGTTTTATGAAATATGATTTAATCTGTTCAATGGATAGTTATCTAAATGCTCAAAGTAATACAGAGCGATCAATTTGTTTTATGTACGTATATAGAATTGAGACTGCTGCTTTAACTCATTTATATGGTTATAATGAAAAGCGAAGACAGAATAGTATATGGAATAGAATTAAAACAATCCCTGAATATAAGTCAACTCCATTATCAAATGATATAGAGAGGAATCTTAAGATTTTGACATCGCATTTTGACGGTACTAGGAGAAATTTATATACTCATTATAGGGAAGGTAGTAAATTAAATATTAGTGATAGATGGCATTGTGCTAACAAAATGGACCATCCAAAAGAATTAATGCAAATTCTGCAACTTATCACGTTATGCAAAAATATACATCAATATCTGGCTTCACTTTTGTCTGTGATGAATACAACGGAGAAAAAGAAAAATGATGAAATATTGGAACCCATACGAAGCATAAAAGAAATAGCGTATAAAAACAATCTACAAGATATTGTTAAAATGTCAGATAAATTGCTTTCAATATTTTCTTCCTGACTTCGTCATCGTGTCACCCAAAAATCTTTGTCAAAGAGTTTAGCTATTTTCTGATGCCTTGCCATCAACATTGTTTGGGTGTAAACCTTCTTGTTCAAAGGTAGCCTAATTTGTATGGTTGTGATTGTCTTTGCCAATGCAAGGACCTTGTCTACGCTCATCTTAATCTCTGAGACTTTCAGCATACGCTCCAGTTCCTTGTACACTTTCAAAGCCACGAAGCAGATGCATATATGGGCCTCTATTCGTTTGCGCGCAAAATGGGACATGGGGCGTATCTCTATCTTTGATTTGGCTATGCGCCTCAAGAAGCTCCGCAATATTGGCATTGTTCATCAAGCCGGAATCAGCCACCACAACGAAGTTTTCCAAACCGTATTTGCTTACAAACTCGTTTATCGTCGGCAGCATCGTGTGACCTTCATATTTGTTGCCCTCATGGATGCAATAGGCAAGCGGATAGCCGCCCAAGCCAACAAGCAAGCCGAGTATGATCTGAGGATTACAGTGACGCCCCTCTTTCGAAAAGCCGGTCTTGCGCAATTCGTCCTCATAATCCGCTTCAAAGTAAAGTGTAGTGACATCATCGAAGTGACGAAGTCAGAACAAAACAGTAAATTATACCCATACTTATATAAAATAATCTGAATTCACTGCCCGCCTACACTTATTGCAACTTGTCTGCCGCCGGTTACTTTCCGATGCAGAAGTTACTATCTGTAAATATAAATGGCTGATAATCAGTATAAATGCCTTCGTTTTAGGGTATCTAAAGTGACTCCGGGGGACGGTAGGGGGACGTAAAATAGGCAAAAATCTGCAAATATGACTGCCGTCAAAAAAAGAAAATGCAAACATCTGCAAAAACGGTTTTCCAGTTCTTTGCACGTTTACACTTTTTAACGCAGATTTTTGCACATTGTTGCATTAAGGTTTAGTTTAGGTTATAGGTATTTAATATGGGTATAAACTAAACCGTGCTCAGGTATTGATCAGAGTTATCGACTTCTCTTTCTTTTGGTAGGCAATCGTATCTCTATTTGTAGTTCTATGCGAGTATTTTGCTCTTAAATTCGCTAAAAATGCGAATTTGAGGATAAATTTATATAAAAACCACCATAATTTGAAGAAAATGTTTGGTAGGGTAAAATAAAAAGAGTATTTTTTGCAACAAATTTAGGCTGGTATTCATAAAATAAACGAAGATGGCAACAAAAATACAGCAAATATTAGAGGCGGCGCCCAATGAATCGGTCTTGTTTGGTTCGTGGCTTTCAAGTCAGGGATTGGATGCTCGTGGTCAGTATGCTTATATGAAAAGTGGATGGCTTGACCGTATATCGAAAGG
>ERZ780198.1411-NODE-1411-length-21955-cov-29.134338_pt1 | contig 21955 bp, 16 predicted proteins | sample MGYA00510979_ERZ780198 | MGnify/ENA primary metagenome ERZ780198 (study PRJEB29588, sample SAMEA2158039) | human gut metagenome | biome: human gut; feature: human-associated habitat; material: faeces | place: Denmark | collected 2008/2010 ...
TATTTGTGAGACTACCAACTTTTTTATGAACTATTTCTTATCCCGAACTGGGGTAAAGACTATTGGGCAGCTGATAGGCATTTCTTTTAAAACGTCAAAACAGACGCCATCTAAAAGTTTGATATCCATAAAAATTATATCATAACTCGACTGATTGGCAAGTGCTTGACGAAGCTTAGACAGTGAATCCACCATCGTATCATTGCTGCAAGCTGATGCGTCAATCTTGACAAGTTGTTGCTTTAGGTATGTGAAAGCAGTGGGATTATCTTCTACTATGAGGCAATTCATGTTCATGTATGATTGGAAGTTTAACGGTATGGAATTTGTCTGTATCTACTATTTGGAGCTTTTTACCACAAAGGATTTCATATCTGCGACAGAGATTGCCGATTGCAACCGAAAGCGACTTTTTACTGTCGCTTATAGGATTGAGACTATTTGTAACACAGATGCAATCGTCTTCTATATACACCTTCATATATAGGGGCTCCTCTGCTGTATGCTTGTTGTGCATAAGTGCATTCTCCAAGACAAGCTGCAGACTAAGCATGGGAAGATAACCATCAGCTTTTGGCAGGTCAATTTCACAAGTGTATTGATTCATACTGTCTGTCAAAATCATAGATAGATATCGCTTATTGAATTCTACAGCGTCTGTTATTCGTTCACACTTCTCTGTATAGTGCCGTGTGACGTAGCGATATATGTCTGCAAAATCACCTATCATGCGAATTGCCTTATCGGGATGTGAGGCAATATTTCCACAGATTATATTCAATGTATTGAAGATAAAGTGTGGATTCATCTGTCCCGTTAGCATGTGAAGCTGGAGGTTGGAAATCTCTTCCTCGCGTTTTATACGCTCTATTTGAAGCTTAGATATAAGCTGCTCATTGCTTAGTAAATGCTTGCCAAATCGCCAAATGCCGTAAGTACAAGTTATTAGCAGCCCTATTACGCAATAAATAAAAATGGCTTGACGTACTTCTGTCATATTATCATTCCACAGGATTGCATTAAGCGTAAACACAAAGATTGTGGTAAACAGCCATACTAGTGTATTAGCTATGATTAGCCCAAAAGGCAGCGTATATTTGCGAAGTGGATACTTGCGTAGCATAGAAACCACAATATTACAGATTCCTATTGTTCCACAAGCAAATGCTGTGCAGTAAATAAATTCCAGAATCGTGGTTTGCCATGGAAAGCCACCCTTATAGAAGATAACAGGATTCACTACATACCAAAAGCCGTAATGGGACCCAAAGGCAATTGCCGAAGCTATAAGATAGGTTGACATCCCATATTTTTTCTTTTGTTTAAGCATGTATTTCGGTTTTATGAATTTGCAAAGCTATGTATGATTATCACACTTAATAAATATCACTTATTCTATTTTCTCAAACCCCTCAACCAACCCCGAAATAACTCTTCTCGCACGTTGCCACTTAGAGCTACTTGACACAGCAAACTTTTTGTGGTTGATAGTGATGAACGAATCTACCCTTTGGGCTGGGTCATACTTGTATTCTCGACCAGAGAAATGATTTACAGCACGCAGGAAAGTGGCGAAAGAGGTCTTTGAATCAAGGTGGTTGGTGCGCAAAAGTGCAGCCTTGATGTAAGCAGTCTCGTATTCATGCTCCATGTTGTTTAGGGCAACTAAGATGGTTTCTTTCAATGCTGTCTTATTTTCTGCTATTAGAATATCATCAATACTCAGTTCTTCTTGCAGAATGGTTCTGCGTCCATGCTTCCCTTTCGTATTGTCAAGGGCATTCTTTATGGTCTGTCGAAATTCTATGTCCTCTATTTCCTTACTTTGTTTTGTCCATTCTGCTTTCTTGTCAAGACCTTGCGTAACGCTGGTTTCCACAAGATTTACTACAATTGTTTTGACACATTCACGCACGATGGAAAGTTGTTTGTCGTTAAGACTTACTTTGCTCAATGCCGTTGCACTCTTGGGTAGTCCATGGTCAAAGCAGATATAATAGAGCGTACACATCAGCAATGTATTTCGTTCCTCAAAGATTTCTTCACGAAGACGGAAATACATTTCTGGGAGAGCATGAATGGCAGACAGCATTATTCGCTTTGATATTGTTGCAAGTTCTTCCGCTGTATGCCCTTTGCTAAAATTGAATACAGCCATTTGTACGAGGGAAGGCAACGAATCCCAAAACTCTTTAGCTGAGACATAAGGGATATAAAGATGATCGTCATCTTCCTCACTCATATCCTTGTCAACAAGACCATATTCCCTTATCAAGATTAGGTCTTCGTTTGTTTCATTCTTATCCCTACCAATAACTTCGGAATAGAAACCCAATCGCAGATAGCCAGTGAAAGCCATCATTTCATCGACAACACGTATAGCCACGGCTGTCTTTTCTTCATCTGACAGAACGGTATCTGTGTTGGACACAAATAGTTTCCGACACTCAATAAGCACGAATGTAGGCACATATTTCGCAGCCATTTTGAATATGCGTTCAATTTGGCTGAAATCGTTGCGCATCATCTTCATCATATCCAATGAGAAGCGTGAGTAATCCTCTTGGTGTTCCTGCTTCCAAAAATGCACTTTGTCAAGCGCATCCCTCATGGCGTTCTTTTTGAAATTTCTTATCTCCATCTGCTATGTTACTGCTATTAGGTGGCAATTTGAGAAAACGTTTCATTCACCCAACTGCTTCAACAAGAAATCTTCCAAGGTCTTTCTGTCTGGCAACTGGAGCATATAGGTGGAAACAAAGAGTTGGTTATCCATGCCAGCAAGGGCATACTCCACCATTTTCTTTCCCTTTCGTGTGCAGAGCAATATGCCGACAGGAGGGTTATCCCCTGGCTGCATCTCATTCTCCTTGTAATATGACACATAAGCATTGAGCTGTCCGAGGTTCTCATGCGAAAACTCCTCGTTCTTCAATTCGATGATAACACCACAATGCAGAATGCGATTGTAGAACACAAGGTCGGGGTAATAATACTCGTCATCGATAATGATGCGCTTTTGGCGAGCCTCAAAACAGAAGCCTTTGCCCAATTCGAGGATAAACTCTTGCAGATGGGTGATTAGCGCATCCTCCAAATCGTGTTCGTCCACTATTTCCTGCGCCTTCAATCCTAAAAATTCAAAGGTGAAAGGTTGGCGAATCTGCAACGCAGCAGAGTCATGTCCTTGCACAGAGGGCAGGGAAAGTATTTTCTCTGGGTTGTCACTAATACCTGTACGGAAATAGAGGTTGGTGCTAATCTGACGGCGAAGTTCGCGAACAGACCATGTACACTTGATGCATTCCTGCTCGTAGAAGTAACGAGCAAGAGGGTCATCCACGCTCATAATCTCTCGTATATGAGAAAAAGACAAGCGTGAGACTATCATTTCTGGTGGTGTCTGAAAATTATGCGACGCTGTCGCACAATTTGTATTAAACTGGGCATCAGCAGATTTATCCATCAAAGGAATACGATTCCCTGATTTATTCGACAACGTTGAATAAATTTTATTTGGAACGAATAGCCCTTCCATTTGTGGGTATAGGTTATAGAAGTTTCGAGAAGTCTGAAACAAAGTAACATTGAGTCCTTTCCTATCCACCCGTTCCTCCAGTTTCTTCAGCAGGTGAGCACCATACTCAGCCCTGTCTTTGCCATGTTGTTCAAACTCAACGATGTAATAACCAATGAGCCAGTTGCGCATGGTCTGCATACGGTTGATAGCCCTTACAGCCGATGACTGGGCTGCATCATGGGTCGTTTGAATGATGGATGCCAAGTCGCTGAAAGAGTGAAACGTGCTGCTCCAATCCTCAAAAGGAAGTTCCATCCCTTCGTGAGTGTATGTTAATATTTCGTTTGCCATGTTAGACCTTTATATATTGAATGTGATTATTTTTTCGTCAAAAGTTTCAGAAGCATTGCTGTTTTCTGTTCTTCCGTCATATTGTTGATGTCCTCCTCCGTTATCTTTGGCTCCAAGTCAAGGAGTTTGCTATTATATTCAAATTGCGTCTCCAAAGGATACTGGGCAATATACCTATCTGTTATCGAATGATTGGTTGAATGTCCCATACTTTCGGATATGTATCTCTGTTCCACACGTGCATGGGAAAGATTTGTTCCGTATGAATGTCTACACCATGTTCCCGATGGGCGCACCTCCCAATGAAGCACATCTTGGCAAATCTTGATGATTCTGTCCTGCACATTGGAGTTCTCTTGTGAGATTCGTTTGCGCTTATCAGCTTTCAGTGTTGCACCTTGCAGAATATCAGGAAAAACAAAGCCATTGAGCGTTGGCTCAGCAGCAATCTCGTCAAGAATCCGCTGGAGAGGCTTTATTATGGGAATAATCACCTCAGAACCACCTTCCGTGCGATTTGTGGTCTTCACTCTTTTAAACTTGAAGGCTTTTCTACCAGTGTCGAAATAATATTGAGAATAAGTCAATTCGCCAGCATCGGCAAGATTAAAGCCATTACACAGATATTGGGCAAGGAACAATCCCAATGAATAATGCGCCTTTTCCGCATATCCACTTTTCCAAGTATCGGGATAACGTTTCTCAATGAACACTCGATACAATTCGGTCATTTGTTCTACTGTCAGATAGCAATGCTTTCTCGACTCTCCAACAGGAATAGACACCAATTTCTTCTTCTGGATATTGGAGAAGGGGTATTCTTGATTGGTGAGGTAACCCATAGACACGCACTCATTCCAAACGGCCCGACAAGAACGAAGGTATATTCCACGCGTAGTGTTGCTAATTTTGCCGACAATGTTGCCTGCTTCGTCCTTTACGCCATTCATCATGCCATTGTTCCAATATTCTATGTCTTCTTTGTCGACCTTGAAGCCAACGACAGGTCTATCCCACATAATTTTCAGAAAGGACTTCAAGGCACACTCGTATGATTCTGCGGTGGTGCAACGCTCACCATTATTATCCGTGAGATAGAAATTGATCTTTTTCTCCCAAACGCCTATGAATGACGTTTCCTTTGTGGAATCCACTCCTGTAACAACAACCTTGATACGTTCGAGCGACAGACTATTGCCCAAACGTTCTATCATCTCGGTCTGAGCATCGAAGATGGTATCAAACTCCATCTTCTTTTCATAGAGTTCCGAGCGAACAGCCTTTGCACTCAGTGTGCAAATTTTCGCAAAATCCTCCTCTGTGAACTCACCAGCAACAAAACTATACCATGATTTTCGATCTATGGTATAGCGCATTGCAACAGGAAGCGTATCCCTATCTTTCTTAGGGTGACGCTTGTCGAGAATAAGGGCGTAAGTACAACTTCCATACCTTGCACTCTTGTAAGTAGTATCCAGTTTCTTTGCCATTTTGCCAATAGTCTGTAGGTCCCAACTTGCCAATCATCCCGAATTTCGGAAAACAATGGGAAAACAAGTTCCCTAATATCCCTCCCATACGCCCTATATTCCTATGCTTTTCGGGAAAACAATGGGAAAACACAGACGTTTTGATATAGGATTTCTTGGCATATCATAAACTGCCACAAAATTAGCAAAACGTTGTGTATCAACGAAATTTATCAATATAAAAAATTATAAAATATCATTCTCTCAGACTCATAATCTGGAGGTCCTAGGTTCAAGCCCTAGCTGGTCCACATTGAGCAAGGCAGTTACGACAAATCGTAGCTGCTTTTTTCTTTTTCGGCATAATGATGGGAAAAACATGAATATAATGATGTGTAATAAAAACCATGTCGTAGGGCCATAATTGCGGAAAATACAGTACTTTTGCAGGCAAATGAGCATGTGGGGTTCGCCTGCAAGCTGAAAGGATACTATTCAGTATAGCTTATGAATAAAGTAAAAGACGATTTCTTCCTCCATTCCAATAAGGTGGGACATATCAGCAAGGAAGATTATGACAAGATAGAACTGTTGGTGAATGCGGCAAAGGCTTTTGCCCGCAGCACCTACCAGTGCGTCTATATCATCGACTATTTTCATCAGGACTTCATCTATGCATCAGACAACCTCGCTTATCTCTGCGGATTGGAACCCGAGCAATTGATGGAGGCTGGCTATCAGATGTATATAGACCATGTTCCGGATGCCGACCTGCAAATGTTGCTCGAAGTGAACAAGAAAGGTTTTGATCTTTTCAACGAATTGCCTGTGGGCGACCGCCTCGACTATACCATCTCGTACGACTTTCATCTTACCAATGGCAGACATAGCCGATTGATTCATCATCACCTCACTCCGATACTTCTTTCTGATGATGGAAGAGTCTGGCTTGCCCTCTGCACCGTATCATTGGCAGCTACCGATGAACCGGGACATATCATCATGCAGAAGAATGGTGAGCGTAGCTATTTTGAATATTCCACATTGCGCCATAAGTGGGAAAAGAAAGAAGGCATAACCTTGAGCGAGACTGAGAGAGATGTTTTGAGATTGTCTGCCCAAGGTTACACGATGAATGATATTGCCGACCGACTATGCAAGTCGGTGGATACGATAAAGGCTTGCAAGCGCAACCTTTTCGCCAAGCTTGGCGTGAAGAACATTGCCGAAGCGCTGTTTCATGCCACGAACTATCAGATGATATAATAGCAATCATATCTCTTCCAGCAATGGTGAGAGATAAAACTTGGGGAAGTATTTCACCTCCTTGCCTTCCGCAAGGTTCGCGAGAATGTTGGCACAATAGCCGGCGGCAATATATGCCCCGATGCCCAGTTGCGGGAAAGACTCCTTGGAATAATGCCTGATGTCTTCATCTATCCAAGGCACAGGCATCTGCCAGAACATACCGTACTGCGAGATATACTTGCCTAATGAGCAACGGAAATCATCCGAACCTTTTTTCACTACTTCGCTGAATGGATAGCCTTTCGGTTTCTCTACAGCGAGAAAGGCAGCCTTGCCAAGATTGGCGGCATGGATAACAGTGATGCCCTGCTCCTTGCATTTTTCATCGAAAGCAAACGAGGCTTCGTTGTCATGCAAGGTTGCATTCACCGCATATCGGATGCCCGACAAGTCGCATGCATCCACATCTTCCACCGTCAGCGTATCCTTTTCTATGCGATAGATTTGAAATCCATCTGTATGCCGAGAGCTTTCATGGAAGTCATGGCGCAAGGCACAGGAGGCTATCAAGCCTCCCATGTCTGCACCACTAATCAACAATTTTATTGGATTGTTCATTTAAAGAGAGATTTATTGTCGTTACACCATTATTGGATGCCGTAGATAGACATATTACATTCTGTTCTTCTGACTTTTTCCTGCACCCGTACCCTTATACTTGCTTCTTGTAGTGTTGAACTTATACCGTACAGTAAGCGACACTTTGCTGGTTGACTGTATATCAACAATCATGTCCCTCATTTTGCCATAATGAGCACTCATGTGGATGTCGTCTGTTCCAAACAAATCATAGACAAAGAGCTGGAACGACAAGCGGTCTTTCAAGAAAGACTTATATACAGATACATTGGTACAAAATCTTGGCTTATACGAATATATATTTCTTCCATAACCTTTTGTGGTATACGACATCATCCACGTTAACATTGCCAACTTGGTGTTGAAGGTATTATTAAAGCGGAATACTGCCATAGGTTTGTTGGATATTTTGCCATCATGTGCATCCATATCAAGCCACTGTTTTACCACAGATGCCGTAAATGAAGGATGCCAAATACCAAACGAAGGTCGCAAGTTGACGGAAGCTTCTACATGATTATATGCCTTTCCATTCACCGGTTTAAGCAGTCCTATTGCAGGATTGTCTTTGTAAGTCTCCACATTCGACATCATCGTATGCGAAGTATGGCTGTAGGTCATGTCGAAAGTCAACCACTTGTAAGCCAACTCGTAGTTGAGATTTTTGCTTATCTCTGATACTAAGAATGGATTTCCTGTTTCATACATGTAGCGGTTGTCATACTGTATGCCGCTGCGCAAGTAATGATAGGAAGGGCGGTCGATGTCGGTAGCATAGCTCAGCTGCATCTGTACCTTGCCTACAGGCATCGATAAGCTGATGGATGGAAACCAGTTGCAATACGACTTGCTTTGTCCAGGCACATACTTGCCATATTCATAGTAGTTGAAGTCGATGTATTCGTATCTCAATCCTGCCTCCATGCTCACGTTTCCGAAATCCCTTGAATATGCCAAGAATGAAGATGCCATGCTTTCTGTTATACGGCTGTCATCATCCGACACGAAGTTGGTTGGCACAACCTGATACTTGGATGTGCGATGCGTGTTGGAATATTCACCGCCCAAAGATAACTCACCACCCAACAAAGGATAGGAAAGCACCAACTTGGAAGCCAACAAACGATATTTCTTGTCAGTAAGGCTATGAACCGTCTGGCTCTGTGCGTCCATCCCCACCTCCTGATATTGCTCTTTGGTAACAACGTCCTCGTTATTCTTCGACCAAAGCCAGTCGGCATTGAAGTCGATGCCGAGCTTGCCAATCTTTCCTACATAGTAAACATTGCTTGAAAGAGTGCTCTTCTGCTCGAAGAAACTAGCGTGGCTGTCAGAACTTTCCGTCTGCTCGTCGTCTTGCCATATTTCTGTAGCCATATTGGCTTCGCAGGTCTGTTTCGGATTTCTCAGAAAGCCGAAGTTGGCACCTATAGAGTTGTTGGCATCCAACTGGTAGCTGGCATCCAGGCGAAAGTTCATGGCTTCTACTATACTTACTTGTCTGTTTACACTCTTCTGGTCCCAGGTCTTGTCAAGATAAGTCTTCTGCTGTAAGTCTTGATTGTTTGGCTGGTATTGCTTTGCCCCAAAGGCGTATGCGCCGAGCTCCAATCCATTCTTGCGATAGCTCATATTCAATTGGCTATATCCACCGAAGTTTTCCTTTTCGTCATATTCACCGGTAGTCATCGCATCGAATCCGAAGCCCTCACCCAGCATCTTCTTCGTTGTGATACGGATGACCGACCTGGTGCTGGCTGCGTAACGGGCACCAGGGTTAGTGATGACTTCCACCGACTTGATGTTATCGGACTGCAAACGGTCGAGTTCGCTTCGGTCTCTCATCTGTCGTCCATTGATATAGATAACAGGTTCACCGCGACCGAATACCTCGATGCTGCCATTCTGGGCAGACACTTTAGGTATGCGGTCAAGCAGGTGCTCCATTGTTCCTGCCTTCTCAAGTACGGATCCGGCAACGATTGTTGTCATTCCGCCATTCTTCAGGATAGTTTTAGGCAGGGATGATTTTACGACTACTTCGCCGAGCATCTTACTGTCTTCTTCCATCTTGATAATGCCCACATTCTCGCCCTCGCAATCCTTGCAGACGGTCTTGTAGCCTACGGATGTCACCTTGATGATTCCGCCGTTGCAGGAAGAGTCGATGACAAAGCTGCCATCCTCTCCACTCACTGCGCCCTTGACGAAAGCCGAGTCTGTTCTATTCAATAGTACTACATTGGCAAACGCCAAAGGCTCGCCCTTCATATCCATCACCTTACCAGTGATATTCTGCGCCATCATCTGCGTCATAGCCGAAAGGCACAGCGCCGTGGTAAAAACTACTTTTGCCTTCATATTGCTACTTTTTTGTTTGCTTCATTTATTTCTCTGCAGCAAAAGTATAATATGAATGAAAAAAGCCTTTGACACAAAAGTGTATTTCCGAGGCGAATGACTGAAGCATTACACTTTTGTGTATAAAAAGCAAGGATAGATAGCGTTTGGTGGTAGTTCTTTTGCTTGCTTATCTGCTTCTTTTCATCACCAAATCAGCGAGCACGATGGCGGATTCCTTCTCGTCCCTTGGTGCTTCCTTTGGTTTCCATGCCACGATGAAGCGGACTTGGGCGGCAGTGACCTTGTAGCCTTTCGACTCCCATTTGGCTAATTTCTCCGTCATCTTGATGGAGAGCTGGGCTATGTCTATACTTGTTGATGGGATGTAGAAGTAATGGTCGTGGTAGCTTAATGGCATACCGCTTCTCAGGGAAAGAATAGCCTTCTTGTGAGGCTTGGAGAAGCCTAAGTTAATATCCCTGTGGGAGAGTTGGAGCATTATTTCGTTGGGCTCATCGTAGCCTTGGGCATCATGGAGATGCAGGGCAGAATGAAGCGTGTCGAAGAGATTGCTATTGGTGTGGATGGCAAGCGTATGCTTGGCACGAGTTATGCCCACATAGTATTGGCGCAGTTTCTCATCAGTAGGATGCTCGGGATGGGTGACGAGCATCAGGACATGGTCAAACTCATGGCCTTTAGCCTTGTGGATGGTGCAGACTACGATGTCTGACTTCGAGATCTCACAGAAGTCCTCCACTGACGATTCAAACATAAACTCCCTCAGGTCGCTATAGTATTTGGCACGATTGGTTTGCTCAAAAACCTGAAGGCTGCGGTGCAGGTAGGGCAATGCCTGGCTATTGGCATACTTTTGAAATGTCTGTTGCTTGGCAGCATCCCAAATCTCATCGGAGATGATAGGAGATTTCGTCTCCTTGAAGCCCTGGTCTATCTTCTTCAAAAAGTATCTTACCTCAGCCAGGTTCCAAAAGCGCAAGCCGTCCATTGATTGCACCAGTTTGGCCTTGATGCCATGGCTATGAAGAAGCGCGAGCATGATGACAGCCTCTTCGTTGGTTTGTGTGAGAATACTGATGGTTTCGCTCTTTTTGTTGAGAGATTCATCGGTTCCTTTTGGCGCGTTGTTTCCAAGTAGTCGCATCACTTCTTCAAGGATAGGCTGGTACATATAAACCCTTTTCTCCTGAATTTGGTATGGGTGCTTCACGATTCTTACCTCTCCATCTTCTTGACTCATGGAGATGATAGGGTCTGACTTCATGCGCTGTCGAATGTTGCGGGCGAAGTCGTTGGCAGCATCTACGATATGTCGAAGACTGCGATAGTTCTCGGTCATCTCGATGAAACGGCTGTGCTCTGTCCGGGTCAATTCATAGAGATACTGAGAGTTGGAACCTCTGAACTCGTAGATGTTCTGGTCATCATCGCCTACAGCTATCACTCTCATTTCTTCGTTGGCTTTCATCAGAGCAGTGACAAGGGCATAGTCATCCTTGCCCATGTCTTGCGCCTCGTCGATGACGAGCACGGTCTTGCTGATGCGATTGGGTTCCACTTCGCCGTTGTTGATCATTTCGGCAGCTTGCTTCACCACATCTCCTGCCTCACTCAGGTTGCCCACCCTGCCCATCAGGTCGAAACAATAAGAATGGAAGGTCTTGATCTCTACAAAAAGTGCGGCATTGCCGATGAGTTGCATCAGTCGTTGCTTGAATTCGGTAGCGGCTGCCCGCGAAAAAGTGAGCATCAGGAGTTGTTCGTGCTTTACGTCTTCCAACAGCAGGAGCGAGGCAAGCTTATGTACGAGCACACGTGTCTTGCCGCTGCCAGGGCCGGCAGCGACTACGATGCAGTGGGACTCGTGGTCGTCGATGATTTCTTTCTGTCGCTTGGAGAGCGTTCCGAAGAGTTGCTTATACTTCGAAGGCGTTACGTTGCGCTCTATCTCTGCCTCTCGCTTACCCTTGAAGTACTTTGTGATGAAACGTTGGTAGTCCATCTGGAAGTAATCCTGCACATATTGCAAGGCAGCGTTATAATCGCTTACCATCAGGTTGGCATATTCGCCCACGATGTGTATCTGCTGAATCTTCTGCTTGTAGAATTCATTGAGCATCCGATAGTCTTCCTGCTTGTAGCGCAGGCGCGACTCCTTGATGCGGCGAATCGCCATCGCATTGTAGAGTACCAGGAATCCTCCCTCCAGCTTCATGGCTCCTATCTTGGAGAGATAGAGCAAGGCTTCCTCCACGTCCTCCAACTGCAAGGAAGAGAAGTTGGAGAAGAGCGACTGCTTGCTGGACTTCAGATCGTTCAGAAGTTCGACTACCGAAAACTGTAGAGGCTTCGCCTTGGATTTCTCTATTGCGCCTGAGGCTTTTCCTAAAGCGCTTTCTCTGGCCTCCCCCTTTTCTTCAGAAGAACTGCGAATGCTCTCTACAGTTTTCTTGTTTTCTTCCGCAAGGCTATATAGTCTTTCGATAATGAATCGGCATACCTCTACTCGTCTTTCAAATCGCTTGATCATGGTCTCTAAGTCCTTTTCTCTTGTTACGATGAGGCTGCGAGCGCCGTCTTCCTTCTTGCGCGCATACCCCTTCACTACCAAGAAGTATAGCAGTGTGCGTATTTGCTTTTCCGTGGAAGTGCTGATGCCATCGTTTACGGCATTGTTGTTGAGTTGCTTGTATGTGATATGCAGCGATTCGTCTGGAATATGCTCCAGTATGTACCTTTCCAGTTTGGCGAACTTCTCCAGCATCTGCTGGGGCTTGCGCTGCTTGTCGCTGACGTCCTGCAGATAGGCTGAGATGTCGCGTGTGTTTGCAAGAATGCCTTCCTGGCGCATGCGGTCAACGGAAGAGATGACGTCTCGCTTGCTGAGGCCGAGGATGTCGGCGAGGTAATCGATGCGGGATTCCGCCTCGCTATCTTGTGCCTTGGCTATATACTTTTGGGTGATGAGCGACTTGATGATGCGTATGGCATTCTGCATCTCCTCCTCAGAGAATAGGGGGGATTCGGCGAGCCGCAGTCTTGCCTCGTCCATGTTCTTGACAGTGATACCTGTGGCATAGACGTGCGGAACGTTGTTGCCACGCTCTATGTATCCGCTTTGTTCGAGCGCGGATAGGGCGGTGCGCACACGGGTTTCTATGTCGGATACCGAGTCGTCCCAACCAGCTTGTCGGGCTATCTCCAGGGCAGAACAACTGACGTTGGGACGCAGCTTGGTAAAGTCTTTGACGGCTTTCCATACCTGTTGTATCTCGCTGATGCTCAACTTCGTCTGGTTGAGCAGGACAAAGTGCTTGTCTAAGTCCTCGTCGCTATAGAGCACATAGCATTTTGCGCTGAGGTGTGGGTCTCTGCCCGCGCGTCCAGCCTCCTGTATATAGTTCTCCAGAGAGTCGGAGATATCATAGTGGACAACCAGCCCCACGTCGCTTTTATCTACTCCCATACCGAAGGCGGAGGTGGCCACGATGACGCCAACCTTGTCGCTCATGAAGGCATCCTGATTGTGTATCTTTTCGTCGGCATCCATCTTTCCATTATAGGGCAGGGCTGGTATGCCGTCACGTTTTAGCTTTTGGGCGAGTTCTTGAGTTCGTTTGGTGCGAGAAACATAGATGATGGTAGGGCAAGCTGCCTGTTCCAAGAGTGAGCGCAGGAGGTTGTATTTGCTGCTGTCACTATCTACGTGGATCACGGAATAGTGGAGGTTGGTACGGGTGGCTGATGAGGCGAAGAGCTGTAGGTCGCAGCCCTGCCACTGCTTGAAATAGTCGCAGATGTCTTGCACCACCTTCTGTTTTGCAGTGGCGGTGAAGCAAGATACAGGTATCAGGCTATGCCCATGATGGCGGGCCATTGCGTCCTTGCCAAATTTGCGCTCCTGATATTCCTTGATAAACTTGCCGATATACAGGTAGTCCACCCGGAAGTCTTGTCCCCATGACGAGAAGCAGTGGGCTTCGTCTATGACAAATCTCACCACATGCCGGGCCATCAAGATACGCTCGATGGTCTTGGACCGCAACATCTCTGGCGCTATATATAATAAGGAGGCGTCGCCGCTTCGTACTTGCTCGATAGCCTGGGAGCGAGAGATAGGGTCCAGGAGCCCGTTGATGGTCACGGCATCGGTGAAGCCACGGTCTGCCAAGTTATCCACCTGGTCTTTCATCAACGATTGCAGCGGCGAGATGACCACGGTGAGTCCGTGTACGGTTCTGCCATCCATCAGGGCAGGCAACTGGAAGGTGAGCGACTTGCCGCCACCCGTAGGGAATATTGCCAATAGCGACTTGCCATCCACTGCCGCTTGCGTGGCCTGTTCCTGTAGCGGTTCGCCATCATAGGTGCGGAAGCTGTCATAGCCAAAGAGTTGCTTCAGGTTGTGGTGAATGTCGAGCATGCGGTCGCAATACTCGCAGCCCTTGGCGCAATGGGTATGGCGGAGCATAAAGATGATATGCTCTACCTCGGGATAATGGTGGAGCACCCAGCCAGGAGTAGCTGATCGGTGGTCGTCTGTGCCGATGAGAGCCAGGGCGTATGCCAAGCCGCAAGGCGACTGGGCTGCAAGAGCAGGAATGTCGGCATGGGCGCAGATATGATGCTTGTATTCAGAAAGAATCAATTCCGAAACTCCTATATCTGCATCATCCGTTTCGAAGGCTCCCACATACATCAGAAATCCGCAGAACTCCTCTTCGTGCTGGAGCAACAAGGTGAAGATCCTCCTCTTCTTCTCAGACAATTGATGCCATGCAGCGATCTCGTCCATCAACAGTTCCTTGGCTTTCTCGCAGTCATTGACAGGATTGTTCATCTGCTCGCTCATCAGTTTGTCGTCCTTCACCAGATGATGGTAAGGGCGCTTGGGGAAGAGAAGCGGGGAGAGATAGAGGGTGTCTATCAGAATGGCGTTGAGATGGAGATAGTGGGCGTCATGGTGGATGAGGTTATGTCCGCAGATATAATCGACCTTCCCTTCTTGCAGAAACTTGTTCAGTGCCGTCTGGGATGCTTGGTGAAAGGTGGCTCCGTCATGACGTAAAGCTCCGATGTCGTGTATCTTATGGTCTTTCAGTCCCACTTCGGTATCAACGAAGGCAATGTTCCTGCCTCTGCCATCTTGCTTCTTGATGTCAGAGTCCACGGTTAGATTGCTCTTCTTTCCAAAGAGGCGACTGAATATAGACATACTTTTAGTTCCTTTTATTCGGTGATTGTATTTTCACCGCAAATTTGCGATTATTATTTGATATATGCAAATAATCGGAGGCAATTATTTTTCAGAAAAAGTTTTTCCTATATCAAACAGAGTAATGCCACTGCTTTGGTATGTTACTGCGAAAGGAAAATGGTATGGTTTTGCGGTTTCAACAAAAATGCGTAACTTTGCAATCGATAAGATATTATCACTAACTTATGTGTTATGGTAGAAACAAACAATATATTAGCAATATTAGACAACTATCTACATGACAATCCAGATGAGATTGCCAAGGAGATAGCTGCTGATTTTCGCCGGCGTAGAATAGAGAAGAATCTAACTCGCGAGCAAGTGGCCGAGAAGTCGGGAGTAGCGGTGAGCAATATTGTACGCTTTGAGCAGAAAGGACTCGTCTCGCTCAAAAATCTCATCGGTATTGCTATGGCGTTAGAATATACTTCCGAAATCCGTCATATCTTCTCTCAGCAAAAGTATAGCACAATGGAAGAACTGCAAGAGATAAAGCGAAATATGAACAAGAAAAAAGCCTATAGGAGATAAAGCTTACTTTCATTGATTATGAAAAAAATAGAAGCATTGCAAGTTAAGTTTCATGACAAGAAGGTCGGTACATTATCATTGACTGCCGACAAGAAATGTTGTGCCTTCGAATACGATAGGCAATGGTTGACAGAAGGATTCAGCATCTCTCCCTTGGAGCTGCCGTTGACCTCCGGACTTTTTGTTGCTCGGCCAAACCCATTCAATGGCAACTTTGGCATATTTGAGGACAGTTTGCCTGACGGTTATGGCCGCTATCTTCTTCACAAGGCGTTGCTTAAAATAGGCATCAATGACTTCGAACTCTCTGCGCTCGACCGCTTAAGCTTAGTGGGAAATGGTGGTATGGGAGCTCTAACTTATGAGCCTGAGACTTTTGTAGAAAGAGGATCGGAATTACAAGACTTCGAACTTTTGCAAGAAAAAGCCCTTGAGGTATTGCGAGAACAGCAAGACGCAGACGCCGGACTGCTTCTGTACAATAGTGGTAATAGTGGTGGATGCAGACCAAAGGCTATATTTTCTGACGAAGAGGGACATTGGCTTATCAAATTTCGCCATACTTATGATCCTATAGATATGGGTAAGCAGGAATTTGAGTATAATGAAAAGGCACGCCGATGTGGCATTATCGTACCCGACTTCAAACTGGTCAATGATAAATATTTCACAACTCGTCGCTTTGACATAACGGCTGATGGAATACGCGTACACACTGCGACGGCAGGAGGCTTGCTGTCCGTGTCGCTTAGCAACCCAGTGCTTGACTATGTTAATCTGTTGGCACTGACAGGTTATCTTACACAAAATTATAAAGATGTGGAGCAAATGTATCGTAGAATGGTATTCAATTATATTGCTGAAAATAAAGATGATCATTGCAAGAATTTTAGCTTTATGGTTGCCAAAGGCAGGGACAACAAATGGCATTGGCATTTGGCTCCCGCATACGACCTCACTCACTGTGCGGAGGGATATAATGGTGAGCATGCTACATCGGTAAACAACTCGGCACATCCTTCTATAGAAGATATGGTAGCCGTTGGTGTAAAGAATAAAATGCAAGAGCAAAAGTGTAGAGAAATATACTATGAAGTTGAAGATATAATCAAACGGGGAATGTAAATATATTTGTGTCTGGGAAAAAGGTTGAAGGGTTGGTGTGAACAAGTGGCTTTTTCACCCCTTTTTATGAAGTTAACTTCATAGGCCAATGAAGTTAACTTCGCAGGCTGATGAAGTTAACTTCGTAGGCCGATGAATATAACTTCGTTGGCCAACGAAGCCAATAGGCTTTTTTAGGCATGTTTTGACCGTTATAAAATCTTTGGGCCAACTTGGAAGTTTTTCCTATTTTTCCCCTCTATGTCAAATAAAAAGACTACTTTTGCATTGCCGTGGCGAACTTCGGCGCCTGTGAAACCGCAGCGCACAGGTGAGCGGAGCTTCGTCGGACCCAAAAGGAGATAGAGACTGTCGGCTGCGGAGAAAGCAAAGGCGAAGATGAAAAAACTATTTGTGGTGCTTCTGGCGTTGTGTCTGCCCGCATGGAGCTTTGGCCAGAATGTGGAGAGGCAGAGAAAGGCTGAGGCTGGTGATGCCTCAGAGCAGTATTACATGGCACATTGCTATCAGTATGGTTGGGACGGAGCCCCTGAGGATGCCGCCCAATATGCTATTTGGCTCAAAAAGGCTGCTGCCAGTGGGGAACCTGGTGCTCAATACGACTTGTCGCAACTATATAAGTATGGTGCATACAGTGTGCCGCAGGACGATGCGGAGTATCTCCGTTGGGCAAAAAAGTCTGCCAACAATGGCTACACCCCCGCTTGCTACAATTTAGGACTATACTACGAGAACATTGACAGAGAAGAGGCCTTCTATTGGTATAAAATGGATATGGACTTGCACTGGCAAGAACACCATGAGGAAGACCAGTTTGCTGTCAACCGCCTCCAGGCGATGGGCATCACCTACCATCCTGCCGATCACGCCTCATCGGGTCCGGACCGTAATCATTCCTCGCGGTCGCTAACCAACGGCAAAAGCAAGAAGATTATTTCCAGTCATTAGTCTGCTTTATTCAGGATAGCTTACCCTTCGCCCTGGTCGTAAGTAACGTCTGTTAAGTGTCCCTACTTAAGGCTGCCCCGCCATATAAGAAAGGTGGGGTAAGACCGTTGTGGAAACTAAAATCAAAAACTAATGGAAAATTTAGAAGTGATGGTGATTCTTTTCATCATCGTCGTGCTCGGCTATGCGCTATGCAAGCTGGGCTATATGGGAGACAAGTTTGATCAGAAATTGTCCTCTATCGTGATCGACGTCACTTGTCCCGCGTTGATTCTCTCGTCGGTGATGGGGACGGAACTGCCCGACCGCTCGTTGATATTGCCCCTGTTGGGAGTCGGTTTCCTCACCTACGTCGTGCTGTTGGTGTTCGGCTTTTGGGTGCCGCGGTTTGTTTCCAAGGACCGTGATGAGCAAGGGATGATCGGCTTTGCGCTGATGTTTGCCAATGTGGGATTCATCGGCTATCCCATCGTCTCCTCCATCTTCGGCCCCAAGGCCGTCTTCTATGCCGCCCTGCTGAATATGCCCAACACCTTCTTCATCTTCACGGCCGGTGTGATGCTCGTGAAAGGCGAGTATGGGGTGAAAAATCTGAATCCCAAGGTGCTGCTCTCCCCGGCTATGATTGCCGCTTTTGCCGCCGCCCTGCTGGTGGCCTTCAGTGTTCGCACTCCCGACCTCATAGCCCGTCCCGTTACGATGGTGGGCAATATCACCGTGCCTGCCGCCCTGATGGTCATCGGATCGTCTATGGCGCGCCTGCCCCTTCGCGAGGTCGTGGGCAGTGTGAAGGTCTATGTAGCCTCTTTTCTGCGCCTCTTCGTCGTGCCTCTGTCGGTGTACTTTCTGTTCAAGGCCTGTGGCGTGAGCGACCTTGTCAATCAGATCAATACGGTGGTCATTGCCATGCCTGTCGCCTCCTTCGGCACCATGTTCTGCATGAAGTTTGGGCGCAGTGCGTCGCTGATGACGGAGATGACGTTTGTCACCACCGTCGCCTCGATTCTCACCATACCGCTGGTCACGATGCTGCTCCAATAGCTTGTTGAGGCTGTTGGCTATGACACAAGCCGACGGGGAAGGACGATGGTGATGACAAACCGATGGAGTGGGGCAGTACTGCGTCCCATCGTTGCCGCAGGCTTACGCCTCCTTCTCCAGCAACTCCTCCAAAAACTCGGATGCGTCGGAAACGCACATCGGACATTCGCGCAGCACGACACCCGTGCCCACGCCCTTGAGCAACTTGCAGCGGGTGGCACCGTTGCGCTCCTGAAACTTCTCCATGATCTGCCTCATGCCCTTCACGGCCTTGGCCCGGTCTCTCACGGCCAGTCCATAGACGATGCCTGCGCCCACGATAGATCCGCAGGTGCCTTCTCCGTTGCCCATGCCCGCAGCGAAACAGTTGCCCGCGTGCTTGATGGTCTCTTCGTCCAGTCCTGTCAGGTCGCAGTAGGTGCAGAGTACGGACAGTGTGCAGTTGTGCGAGCCGCAGCGTTTCTTCTCCGCTGCCAATTCCTTTCTACTTTCCATTGTTCTTGCTTGTCTTGAGTCGGTTCGTTTTTGTAGTTGGCCTGCAAGCGGCAAGCCTGCAGTTGGGATGGTTCTGCAAAGGTATGAATCCTTTTCTGAAAAACCGCCGATATGCACGAAATAGTCCTAAAAAGAATACCGTCGTTGTTCTTGCGTACTCTATCGCACACTGTAACTCCCTTCCTCTTCTTTTCTCTCGGTAAAAAGAAAGTAGGAGGTAACACGATAATACATACCATCAGGATTAACCTCCCATCTCACTTTGGCTATGCCATCCTCATAATCATAGATATTTTGCAACAAAAATTAAAGGATTTCTCTTTGCCGTACGACAAAGAGAAATCCTAATGACCGATTTGGGTTAAATAGGCCTTTATCTTAATATTTAAGCCGTAGCGAAATCATAAACTCACGACCACGCAGCGGTACGCGGTAGTATTGAAAATTGGCTTTTTGATAAAGCGAAACTTCGTAGTCTTTGCGGTTAAACAGATTGTTGATATTTGCGCTTGCAGACCAGCGAGAATTGAAATCGTAGCGCAGACCAGCATTCAAAAAACTGTTAATAGAGTAATGGTTACGGACTATTTCGAAGACCGATTGCGAAAAGTCGGCATACAGCCGGAGTTTACTGATAGGATAGAAATCCATTGTTAAGGAATAATAGGCATTCTTCAGCAGATTGTCAGTTACGGAGAAGACATCAGGCTTTTTCCAACTGATATTTCCGGCCATGGTGAGTTTGGGCTGGAACCATGTCAGTCCGCTCCATTGCGCCGTGACTGAAGCATGCAAGGCATGATAGCGCAGATAATCTTCCACCTCGTTTTGAGACACAAACTCCTTATTATATGAATAATTGGTCTGTCCGCTCAAATTGATGTGGGCATTGCGAAAGTTCTTACGACATGACAGTGCCATGCTCCAGGTAGTTTTCGTGCGGTCGTTCCACATTGGAATAAAGAGCGTATAATCGGGCATATAAAGACTTTTAAGATAATGGTCGGAAGTACTGCGCGTCCAGCCGACATGAACATTCCACGAAAAGAGCGTGATGGTGTTCAGATACGACAGACGGAGATTCGCCAACGCGACACGCTGCACCGAAAGGCTGTCGATACCTGTCGTAAATGTACGGTAGTTGTTCATCATCGTTCCATTGAACCAAGGATCGGCGTTTGAAGCATTTTGGTTATAGGCTACCGATGTTTCCATTCGCAATAGATAACTAATTTGTTGAGTGAAATCGAGCGAAGGAGAGAAAAGAACTTTTTGGTCTTTTTCTTTCCGCCAGCCACAGCGGGAAATGGTATATTCCACAGGAAGAAGTAGTTCGACGTTTCCACCGCTCCACTGAATTTGATACGATGGTTCGAGTGTGTGCAGCCAATAGGATGAAGTAGCCGTCTGTTGGGTATCGTATAGTCGGTTGTGCTTGTATTCTATAATGTAACCCAACGTCAAGGGATTGCCCGCTATATCGAAAGCCGTGGAAAGCCGGTGGCGCATAAACCAATGGTTCAGATAATAGCTCTGCCGTTTGTATTCGTTATCTGCTGTCCAATAATCAGAAAGTCGCTCGCGCGTCTGATAGGTACGCACAATGGAAGCCAAACTATAGACACGACTTGGAGTGGTCAGGTTGACATTGGCGACATTCTGAATAAAATAAGGTTTGCGATGTATGTCCTCTCCCAAAGAGCCTAAATTGGATACATTCTGATTATAGGAGCTGACATCCTGCCATTGCCCCGAAAGGACGTTCTCCACGTACACCTTCTTGCCATTCAATTCGTAACGCACCTGTCCTTTTACTACATCTTCACAGCTCTTTTGCCGATTGTTTTCGTAAATACTAATTGTGTCGCCCGCATAATACTCGCTTCGGGTGCTATCCTCACGGTTTTCTCCTTCGTGGTTGTAAAGCAGATTGAAACGTAACGTGGAATAAGGAGTGAAAGCGTGCATATAATTCAGTCCGGCAAAATAGGAACGGTTGTTCAAGTAATAAATAGGTGAAATGGGTGGACGGCGGGTTGTAGTAGAATAGAGGAAAGGAGCAGGCAATTGCTCTTGTGCATAAATGCCCGTAAAGTTCGACATGCCATTTTGCAAGCTGCGCAATGAGGCCCCTCTGTTGTTTAAGGCTCCGGTAAATAATACTTGATTTTTCTTTGCCACTTGAATCCCTGTCAGACTACCGTCCCATATAGCAGGCGTTCCTCCGGCTCCCACTTCTGCGTCACCAAAAGGGCGCATTTTATAGTTCTTTTTTAACCTTATATTGAGTGTCGCATGATTACTATGAATTTTTCCTTCCAAGGCACGGATGGGCTGATTATTTTCCATAACCTGAATCGTAGATACGGCCTCAGCTGGCATATTCTGAGTGGCTTGGTTGTATTGATCACCCATAAGGTCTAATCCCTCAATGTTCAGTTTATTGATGCTGCTACCCTGATACAGAATTTGTCCTGAAGTCGTCACTTCAATACCCGGCATGCGTTTGAGCACATCCTCAATGCTATAGTCCTCTTTCTGACGAAAAGACTCTACATAATAGTCAAGCGTATCTTTTTTACGAGTTATAGGGGCCTCTTTCACTACAACTTCATCAAGCTCATAAGGCTTTTTTTCTAACTGAACGGTATATTGATATTTATCCTTTTGAACTGAAATAATTTGTGTGGCATAGCCCATTTTCGAGAATGTCAGTTTATTTACATTCTTCTTGTATTGCAAATGAAATTGTCCGTTGCTTTGGGTGATACCATAAGCCAGTAAAGAATCCGTGGCACTTAATGCCTTACATAATACATTAGCAATGCCAATGCCTTCTGTATTCGTAACAATACCCTTAAAAACGACTTCTGTTTCCTGTGCCCATACAGACAAAGGAAACAGAAATAGCATAGTAACTATTCAGCAATAGTGTAGGCATGCACCTCCTACCATCCTATAACGACA
>ERZ780198.1420-NODE-1420-length-21826-cov-23.099904_pt1 | contig 21826 bp, 19 predicted proteins | sample MGYA00510979_ERZ780198 | MGnify/ENA primary metagenome ERZ780198 (study PRJEB29588, sample SAMEA2158039) | human gut metagenome | biome: human gut; feature: human-associated habitat; material: faeces | place: Denmark | collected 2008/2010 ...
AAGGTACGGCGTTTTTTAATACCCTCCAAATGTTTCGAAAGAAAAGTTTGCGAAAGCTGGTAGTTTTTCGCGTTATTTTACAAAACAAGGGTAAAAAGAGGGTACTTTTGGGAAAAAGGCAGGAAAAAGGGGATATTCAGTAGTAAGGGAACAGGCGGTTTACATCTGTCATTATAGGGAGATTTCGGCTCCTTTATCATTTAATTATTTTCTCCTTATTATATATAGGGGCTGGATGAGTGAAAAAAAACGCTGGATGGGCAAAGAAAGGGGGCGGACGGAGGAAAAAGCCTCGCCTACCCTCTCCGGGGAAGGCCCAAAAGCCTGCGCCAATCCTTCGGGATGGTCTCGGGATCCGTTCGGGATGGAAAGCGGTACGCGGGCAAGTGGATTTCTCATGCAAGAGAAGCGACTTAGTAATCGCACGCAGATTGGGCTCAAAAGTGGGGTAAAAAATGAAGTTAACTTCGTAGCCCTATGAATATAACTTCGTAGGCCAATGAAGTTAACTTCGTAGGCCGATGAAGTTATATTCATTTTTAGGGGCAGTTAGGAGGGGTCTTTCCCCTCTGTTGCGCACCATGCCAAACCGCCATGTTTTTATGGAGCCAAACTGGATTTTTAGAAAAAGACAGTACATCTTGTTGGTCGGTTTCATGAAGAAGTATTGCCGTCTTCTCAAGATGCCTCGTCACGTCAGCAACGCCATTTAATTATAATCTATCAATTTCGTTAAAGTTACTAGTATGTGAACTAGCTTTTTGCTTTCCGAATCTGTATGTTATATTCAGCTTTATCTGCCGGGACTCACTTTTACCCCAGTTCCATAACTGAAAACCGCTGAACGAACTGTAGTTATCCCATCTGCTTGTCCAGAATATATCACTCATTGCAAGATTCACTGTCCATCTTTTATTTGCAAAACTCTTGCTGAAACCTATGTCGACATATCCTGAAGGGTCTATATATTCATTTGAAGCCCCGATCCTCTTTGTCACATACGAACCGTTCAACTCCATCTGTATCTGCCAAGGCAGTCTAACAGTATTATTTATGGAGAATATACCAGCAAAACCATCAAGATCGAACTTTCTGTATTGGTCAAATGCTATGTCATTCTTTACATAATATCCTACCAGGTTAAGATTCATTTCCCACCAGCGTGCGATGTTTATACCCTGATACAAGGTAAGCGAAACCCGCTGCTGCTTTCCGATGTTTCTTGGTGTCATAATTACTTTATTGACCGAAAGTGTATCCGTTATCTGAGCCTTGTAATCCTTCATGTATGAGTAAGAAGCAGTGATCGCTGTGCGGTTATGTGAGTAAGTCAAAGCTACCTTATGGTTTTTTTGAGGCGTTAAAAACGGATTACCTTTCCAATAGGATAATTCATCAAGCAGATACTCAAAGGGATTAAGGTCTTGATATGCAGGACGGTCTATGCGGCTTGCATAGCTTAGCGTCAGTGCATGACTGTCGTTTACCTGATAGTTCAGATTGAATGTAGGGAACACGTTGAAATAGTTGCTTTTGTTGTTTTCATCGTCGTCTCCGTCAATAGTGTGCAGTAGACCGTCAGAAAAAGTGTATTCTCCACGCAGTCCGGCTTCCATACTGATTTTATCACCAAGAGAATGAGAATATAAAATATATCCAGCTAGGATCTTCTCTTTGTATCTGAAGTCGTTTGACTGTGATTTATCTATTATCTCTTGACCGTTATCTACATTATAGAACTGATATCCGTTATCAGCATTGACTGATGAAAACTTCAGTCCTGATTTCAGCTCTCCGTTCCACAGTGGATGTTTCTGATCGTATGATACGGCATATATATTTATATCTCTACTGTTTACAGACTTATACAGATTATCCTTTAGCACAGAACCATCAGGCGATACATATTTATTGGGCTGCCAGTTGCCAGAACCACCGTCAAACCAAGCATAGTTAAAATCCAAGTTATAGCAGACTCCTTCTTTGGGTGTTGCCATATAGTAAAGGTTTCCACCATATCTGTTGCCTTTCTGAGTATAATAGTCATTACTTGCATAAAGAATCTGCTCCAGTTCCATTGTATTTGCATCCCAGATTTCAGTAACAGTGTTAGTTTGTCCGGGTCCGAACAGAGTATTTGCATCAATTCTTGCCCCAATCAAATGTTTGTCATTCAAGACGTATTCCATATTCAGATTACCCGATATAGTCTTACGCTTGTCTGTATCCTGTGTGGGGCTATAATAGCCTTTCCCTTCTTGAATGCGGTGCATACCATAGTCCATATTGTAATACCCGAAAGCATGGTTATAGTTTCCAGACAAGCTGAATCTGTTTTTTGTATAGCTGAAAGAAAGTTCCGTGTTCTCTCTCAAGTTTTCCCAATATGAAACACCATTGTTTAGAGAGAAGAAGAAACCTTCAGACTTCTTTCTATTCATATTGATGTTTATGATGCCTCCTGATCCTTCTGCATCGTACTGAGCTGATGGGTTGTGCATCACTTCAACTGAAGAAACGGAAGATGATGGAGTAGCTTTCAGAAGTGTTACAAGTTCATCCTTCTGCATGTATGTCTGTTTGCCATTAAGGATTACGAGTACACTATTCTTGCCTCCTATACTGATGTTGTTCTCTCCATCAACAAAAACTCCAGGTGTTTTTTTCAGGACTTCAAGAGCCGTACTTCCGGCTATAATACTGCTGTTTTTGGGAGTAAAAATCATCTTTCCTTTTTCTATCTTTACGGATGGAGATTGTTTTTCTCCTATAATAACTACATCATTTAATAAAAAGTCTTCAGAATTTAATTTAATTGTATGTAATACTGTATCTGATGATATGACAAATGGTGAACTCACATATTGTTTATATCCTAAACAACTAACGAGAAGTTGTGCTTCCCCTTTAGAATTTAAATTATATTCCCCTTTTACTGTTGTAATACCTTGTTGTAATGTCATACCATTTTGGGGATCCATTAAAACAACTACTGCAGCTTCTATTGGTCCTCCAATTGAGTCTGTAACAGTTCCACAAACTTTAAATTGTGCATGTGAGATAATTGCTTGTAATATAAACACAGTAAATAGTAATAGTTTTTTCATTGTATATAAGTATTATTTGTTGTTATTTTATCTGAACTGAGCAAATATTACACAAGTTAATTTCTTGATTATCATAAGCTTGCCTTAAATTAGCAGACCCTATTTATTATATGAAATTAGCGTAAGAATCACTAAAGCAATTAAATAACGGGGTAAAATAACGCTGATATGCAAGAGCAGCTGCTACGTGCTCATTCCCTTGAAGGCACAATAGAGGAAAGTAGCCAAGATAAGGAGGAGGATTGCAACGACACAAAACAGCAGCACGACCCGACGGGTGAGCGAAGAAGTGTGGGGGGAAGAAGGCGTGGGCGACGATGGGTGCGAAGAACTGGACAAAGGGCTGTACGAGGGCGCGGGCTTCGTCTTTGGTCGCTGCGGAGAAGCTGGACCGGAGGACTTCGTATCCTGCTGGCCCAGAATCGGCGTGGCGATGGTAGCCACCGTTCCACAATAGGGACAACGGGATCGAATCGTTGTTCCAGGATTGGTATCCACCACATAGAGTTGGTGGCATTGCTTGCACGTGACTTGATATTGCATTGCTTCGATTTTTATTGACATTAATTACTCTGTCTCGCTATTTACCATAGGGATATTCCTCTATCTCCCATTCTTGGAAAGGAAGGAAACCCTCTACCCACTGGGGACGCACCTCCTCCCCTTCCCCACCCTGTGGATTGGAGACCGCCACTCCCATAAGCCTCACGGATCGCGTCTTGTACTCCGTCTGGCGGAGCAGGCGCTTGGCAAGCGGCAGGATGTCGTCCTTGGTCTGGATGGCAGCCGGCTGCGTCAGACTACGCGTCACCTGTGTCATATCGCCCCACTTCATCTTGAGTGTGAGCGTATGGCCGAGGAATCCACTCTTGGCGATACGCTGTTCCAATTCCAAGACAAGGTGGTAGAGCTCGATGAGGATGGCGGACGAGAGGCGGAGATCCTCCAGGAAGGTCTGCTCGCAGCCCACCGACTTGCGGTCGTGGTCAGTGACGACGGGACGCAGGTCGATGCCCCGGGCGAAATCGTAGTAGATATGGCCCGCCTTGCCAAACACCTGAATGAGGTGCTGGCGCGAGACGCGACGGAGTTGTGCCCCCGTGAAGATACCCATCTGGTGCATCCGAACTGCCGTTTTGGGTCCTACGCCCCAAAATTGCTCTATCCGAAGGCTATCGATAAAGCCCTGTGCCTTAGCCGGATGGATCACGAAGAGTCCATCGGGCTTGCGATAGTCGGAGGCTACCTTGGCCAGAAACTTGTTGTAGCTCACGCCTGCCGAGGCCGTGAGCCCCGTCTCCTCGACGATGCGCTGCTTGATCTCGCGCGCCACATCCGTCGCCAGCACGACCCCGTGGCGGTTTTCCGTCACATCGAGAAAAGCCTCATCAATGGATAGCGGTTCCACCAGGTCGGTATAGTCGAGGAAGATCCTGTGCACCCGCCCCGAGATCTCCTTGTAACGGTCGAAACGGGGCGTGACGATCCGCAGTTGTGGACAGCGCCGCTTGGCCGTGGCAATAGGCATGGCGGAATGGACCCCATACTGCCGCGCCTCATAGCTGGCCGTAGAGACCACGCCACGAGGCCCGTCAAACCCCACAGCCAACGGCAGTCCGCACAGGGACGGATCGTCGTGCTGCTCCACGGAGGCGAAGAACGCATCCATGTCGATATGGATAATCTTTCGTTGGGACATCTCGACGGGCAAAGTTATCAAAAAAATCGGGACTGACCAAAAGTAGCAGAGAGGAAAAACTCTATTTTCATCAGCAACGAAAGGCTACGCGATGCACCATAGGCCGCATCACTCCCTGGCCCCAGCACGCATCTTCCTCAGCCACACCATGAACCACAGAGCGGTAGCCAGTCCCACGCCTCCGCCAATAGCATAGCCCACGGCAGGAGGCAAGACGAAAGCAATATTGCTCACCATGAGGAAGGTGACACAGACAACGGTCATAAACAAGGCGGGGACGAGGGTGAGGACGTATGCCTTCTTCTCCTGCGCGAGATAGACCGTGAGGGTCCACAGGGTGAAGACCGCCAGCGTCTGATTGGCCCACCCGAAATATTTCCATATCGTATTGAAACCATCGGGGTTTTGGATCTGCCAGACCAGCAGAGCGAGCGAGACGGCAAAGACGGGCACGCAGATATAGATGCGGTTGATCTTCTTGCGTTGGCTGAGACGGAAGGCTTGGGCGATGATCAGGCGGGCCGACCGAAAGGCCGTATCTCCCGTCGTAATCGGGGCTGCCACTACACCGAATGTTTTCCCTTAAACGATTGCGCATGTTTTTCGTCTAATACTTTAGATAAGTTTAGGATCTTTCACCAAGTATTACCCATCATTATCTACCAGCAATGAAACATGTAACAATAAAAGACATCGCACAATCGCTGCACATATCGGTTTCGACCGTATCACGGGCGCTTACCGACGACAAAAACATACGTCGCGAAACGCGAGAGGCTGTGCTGCGCGAGGCAGAACGGCTTGGCTATCGTCGCAATCCTGTGGCATTGAACCTCAAGACAGGACGCACCAACACAATAGGCGTAATCGTGCCAGAGATGCACACACCATACGCCTCGCAGGTAGTGGCTGGCATACAGAGCATACTCTTCTCCAACAATCAGAAGGTGGTCATGGCCGAATCGGACGAGGACCACGAGCGTGAGGGAGAGCATTTGAAGATGATGGAGGATTTTATGGTTGACGGACTTATTGTGAGCATCTGCAGCTACAAGCATAATGTCGATACGTATCGCCGACTTGCCAAAGAAGGCATGGCCATTGTCTTCTACGACCGCATCCCTCACGGGATGGAAGATATGACGCAAGTGCTGGTGGACGACAACAATGACGCTTTTTTTATGACGGAACACCTGATACGCCTTGGTCGCCAACGCATAGCTTATCTCTATGGGCCTGACAACGTGTATAATACCATGGAGCGCGGTCGTGGCTATCGCGAGGCCATGGAGAAGTTCCGCCTATACGACCCTCAACTTATCATCAAGACAGGAATGACGTTTGCTGATGGTGCGGCAGCAGTAGATCGTCTTGTGCAACAAGGCGTGGACTTTGATGCAGTGTATGCCTTCACCGACACGCTTGCCATAGGCGCCATGAACCGCCTGCGCGAGCTTGGACGTCGCGTACCAGAGGATGTGGCTGTGGCTGGATTCTCGGGGACAGAACTATCGACCATCGTATTTCCACAACTCACTACCGTCGAGCCTCCTCTGATGGAGATGGGAAGATGCGCCGCTGAGCTTGTGCTTGAGAAGGTGCGCAATCCCGAGGCGGAGAACAGAAAGGTTGTCTTGCGTACGGCTATGAAATACCGGGGTTCTACTGGGGAGTAGGAGATAAGACTTTGTACCTTACCTTCCCAATGGATCCCCCGATTTAAAACGTTTGCAGATTTTGGGAACGTTTGCGGAAACGTTCCCATTTTTTTTCATAAAACATTTCTTTTCCCAAATTATTTTTTGCCCTAACTTTGTAAGCGAGAAGAGAAAAAGCCAAAAAATAACAACTAACAGCATAGAAATAAAAATGACAGCAAACACAATCAAATCGTATTCCTTCGACCGCAACTCGGTCAAGGCAGGCATCCTTCATTTCGGTGTAGGCAACTTTCATCGTGCTCATCTCGAATACATGACAAGCCATCTGCTTGAAGATCCCACCCAGCACGGCTGGGGCATCTGTGGGGCAATGATACTGGAGAGAGACGAACCGCTGTACAAGGCACTCAAGGCGCAGGATGGCGAATACACACTTACCGTATGTGGGCGCGACGGTAACAACGAGGTTTACCGTCTTGGGGCTCTTGTAGAACTGTATTGGGGCATTGAGGAGAAGAGCTCCATACTCAACAAGATAGCCGACCCTGACATCCGTATCATCACGCTCACCATCACCGAGGGTGGATATAACATCTCACGCCAGACTGGCGAGTTTATGCTCGACAATCCGCAGGTGGTCCACGATCTGGAGCATCCAGACGACCCGCAGACTGCATTCGGTTATGTGGCCGAGGGACTTCGTCGCCGCGTGGCCTCAGGCTCAGGCCCTATCACCATCCTCTCTTGTGACAATCTTCAGCACAATGGCAATACGGCCCGCTGCGCTTTCATGTCGTTTGTAGAGGCGCAGGACAAGGAGCTTGCGGCATGGATGGAGGAGAACGTGACTTTCCCCAACTCTATGGTCGATCGCATCACTCCAGCCACACATCCCGAGGACATCAAGCGACTCAACGAGGAGAATGGCACAGAGGACAAGGCGCCTGTATATTGTGAGGACTTCATACAGTGGGTCGTCGAGGACAACTTTGCTGCTGGTCGCCCCGCATGGGAGAAAGTCGGCGCACAGATGACAGACGACGTCACTGCTTTTGAGAACATGAAACTCTCTCTTCTCAATGCCTCTCACACATTGCTTTCCTACCCTTCTTTCCTCTATGGCTACCGCAAGGTGGACGCTGCCATGCACGACGAGCGTATAGCCAAGTTTGTGCGTCAGTTTATGGACATCGACATCACTCCCTACGTACCGGCTCCCAAGGACACAGACCTTGAACTCTACAAGCAGACTCTCTGCGAGCGTTTCGGCAACCGTTCCGTCAGCGACCAGGTGGCTCGTCTTTGCTTCGACGGAGCATCGAAGTTTCCTGTGTATGTGATGCCCAACCTTGAAAAGATGATCAGCGATGACAAACAGCTCATCCGCGTGGCATATCTATTCGCAGCCTATCGCCACTATCTCAAATATCACACGGACGACAATGGCGAGCAGTTTGAAGTAGCCGACCCGTGGCTTACAGCCAACGACCAGCAGCTTATCGCAAGCAATGAGCCTCTTGACTTCCTTGCCCTCTCTCCATTCCGAAGCACCGACCTGCGTGAGGCCGACAACTTCACACAGCCCTACCTGCAGATGGTAGAGAGCATCAAGAACGAGGGAGCGATGAAGACCCTCGAGAAAATATTGTAAAAACAAGTTAGTTGCTATGAGGTGGGACAATCCCTCGTCCCACCTCATAGGACTACCCCCAGCAACCATCTCAACCAAAACTAACATCCGTATGAAAACGCTAAGCCTAAAGACCACAGGACCTTTCCTGCTGCTCACGTTCATCTATTTCATAGTAGGTTTTCTTACTACTGTCAACGGTCAGTGTCAAGGACCACTCAAGATAGCGTTCCTTTCCGAGGCCACCACCATGCGCAACTCACTGACCACCCTCATATCCTTCGCCTTCTTCCTTGGCTATCTGCTCAACAGTTCGCGCACAGGACGAATGCTCAACCTCATTGGCTACAAGCGCACACTTATCCGCTCGCTGATCGTGATGGTCGGAGGCTTGTTGTTCTACACAGCCTCTGCTTTTTGCGCGGAGTATGCCGGCGAAGCTGGTATTGTAGTAAATGGCGACTTCGTGCCGTTTGGCTATTTCGTATTTCTCATGGGGTCATTTCTTATGGGCACAGCTGCGGCCATGCTCCAGGTGGTCATCAATCCATATATCGCAGCCTATCCGTTGCCTGGCACAAGTGCGGTACAGCGAATGAACTTCACCTGTGCCGTCAACTCATTTGGCACGACCATAGCCCCTCTCTTTGTCACTGGTATCATGTTCGCGGGAGTGCCTCTCGACAGCGTCACCGCATCGCAGCTCACCCTACCCTTCATACTCATGACGCTCTGTATTGTCGTCACCACAATGACCACACGCCGACTTGCCCTGCCCGACATCGAGGGCACACGTTCTTCATCGGCTGAAACCGACAAAGGAACATCTACTGGAGAAAAAACAAAAAGCGTATGGTCGTTCCGCAATCTAAAGTATGGGGTCATAACCATTTTCTTCTACGTGGGAACGGAGGTGAGCATTGGCAACAACATCAACTTGCACGCTATGGAACTCACTGCCCGCGGAGCTGCTCTGTCGCCTGCCCTGCTTGCCACAATCTACTGGGGCGGTTTCCTAGTCGGTCGTATGGTTTCTGCCTCCATGAAAAACATAAAACCACGTCCGATGCTCATCACCGTCACGCTTGGCGCCATAGCGCTCATGACTGCCGCCATGCTGACGGAAAACCTTTGGCTTCTTGCCTCGGTAGGGCTTTTCCATTCCGTCATGTGGAGCTGCGTGTTTACCCTGGCCGTTGATGGTCTTGGCGAATACACGTCGCGTGCCTCGGGCGTGTTTATGATGGGCGTGTTTGGTGGAGCCGTATTCCCTGTGATCCAGGGAATGCTTGCCGACTGGATAGGCTCCTGGCAGTTCACATGGGTTGTGGCGCTTTTCTGTGAGTTTGTTTTGCTGTGGTACGGACTGAGAGGGTATAGAAAGTGAACACCATGACCATCTTTTTCTGATCTCACACGAATTGCTGGAAAAATCTTGTGTAAAACTACCCTATAAAAGCACCTTACCAAGCCCTGCTTTACAAGGGAGACCCTCTTATTTTTTCAAGTACACTTGAATTTTTGCCCATCTTTGGCTATTTTTTCAAGTGTACTTGATTTTTTCTTCGTATCTTTGCAGCATAAGTCAACCCATCAAGAAATACGTTATGGACAATAGGCTGGAAAAAATAGCAAGGCTAAATTATTGGAACGGCAACCAATTTGACAATGGTGTGGAGAGAAGCGTGTATCTCAACCGGATTCTCCCTTATACAGGCAACAGGGTTATCAAAGTGGTTACGGGGCAGCGCCGTGCAGGGAAAAGCTGGCTGATGCGCCAGGTCATCACCTCCATGCTCGATCGCCAAGTGATGGAACCGTCACAAATATTGTATATCAACAAAGAATTCTATCGCTATAGTTTTGTCCAGACCCCTGACGACCTGATGGACTTGTATGAGACTTACTGTCACGAGATCAATCCTGACAGGAAGTCATACGTCTTTCTTGACGAGGTGCACAACATTCATGGATGGGAGCACGTCGTAGATTCCCTCTCACAAGACCCTAGTATCGACTGCGAGGTTTTTCTGACTGGAAGCAACAGCAAACTCCTCTCGGGAGAACTGTCAACGCTTCTATCGGGCCGCTATGTAGAGTTCGAGGTTCAGCCGTTTAGCTACACAGAATACTTGAAGGCCAACCAAGCAGCTCAACCCTCACGGCAGAGCATGCTCGACTATTTGCGCTCGGGCGGACTACCCGAGTTTGTCAACTTGAGGGGCGAAGAAACCAAACGCCACTATGTGGAAGCCGTCAAGAACACCATTCTGCTGAAGGACATTGTCGAAAGACACAAAATCAAGGACGCAGCCCTCCTTGACCGCATCTTCGCTTACCTCGTCAACAACAGCGCGTCGTTGGTCTCCGTGACAAACGTTGTCAACTATCTGAACAACGAGCAGTCGAAAAAGGACGGCAAAGCCAAGAAGCAGAATTACGAGACGGTATCTAACTACATCAACTTCCTGGAAGACGCATTCGTCATCTTGAGAGCCGACCGCTACGATGTCAAGGGAAAGGAAATACTAAAAGGAGCTGCCAAGTACTATGCCAACGACAACAGCTACCACAACTATCTTTACGAAGGGTATGGCTACGGGCAAGGGGCTCTGCTGGAGAACTACGTCTATCAGGCATTGCGGCGTGCGGGATTTCAGATCTACGCAGGCAAGATGGCAAACCGAGAGGTGGACTTTGTGTGCGCAGACCACGACAAACGCCTCTATGTGCAGGTGTCATGGACGCTTGAAGACAAACAAACGGAGGAGCGCGAATACGCCTCGCTTGAAGCTATCGACGATAGCTACCCCAAGATTCTCGTCACTATGGACGACATACCCTTCAAAAATAGAAAAGGTATAGAGAACATCCAAGCCTGGCGTCTAGAGGAGTTTCTTGGTCATTGAAAAAATGGACAGCAATGCACTAAAAACTCAGTTGCTCCATATAATAGTGTTGCGGAATTAAGGATGAACTAAAAACTCAATAGATATATGAGCAAATTAATATCATCAGATAAAGAATATGCCGCATGGGTTGCGGATTTGAAACATCGCTTTCGCAGTGCACAGATTAAAGCTGCTGTGAAGGTTAATCGTGAGATGCTGATATACTATTGGCAGCTTGGGCGAGATATGGTAAATATGAATATTGAAGAGCGATGGGGTGAAGGCATCATGAAAACGCTGAGTCAGGATTTAAAGGATGCTATGCCGGAAGAGAATGGTTTTTCCAAGACGAATCTCTATTACATCAAAAAAATTCTATGCGACTTATTCCCAAGTAGTTATAAAATTCCCCCAAGTTGGGGGAAAAATTGAAACACCTCGTTCAGTTCAATTCTTACCTCAAGTTGGAGAAAAGAATCAAGACATTTCAGAGATGCTTTTTTCAATACCATGGACACACCACAAGTTCATCCTCGACAAGATAAAAGGTGATGTGCAGAAAGGATTGTTTTTTGTTGCAAAGGCAATGGAGGGAAACTGGAGTCGTGCTGTATTGCTAAATCATCTTGACACAGATCTTTACGAACGCACAGGTAATACTGTGAACAATTTCTGCAACACACTTCCTACACCACAGAGTGAATTGGCAAAGGAATTGTTGCATGATCCATACAACTTTGATTTCCTGACGATGACAGAAGGTTTCAAAGAAAAAGAACTGAAACAGGCTCTCATAGATAATCTTATCCGATTTCTTATGGAATTGGGAAGCGGTTTTGCCTTTATGGGGCAAGAATATCGTTTACAGGTTAGTTCGAAAGAGCAGTTTCTTGATTTGCTTTTCTACAACACGCGAGTTCATAGTTATGTGGTGATAGAGGTGAAAGTTACCGAGTTTGAACCTTCATATCTGGGACAACTATCAGCCTATATGTCGTTTGTAAACCATACACTTAAGAGTGATGCTGACAATCCTACGATTGGTTTGCTCATCTGTAAATCGAAAGATAATATATTTGCGCAATATTCTCTTGAAGGTTATAATCAGCCGATAGGAATCTCTGAGTTTGAGGGGGGTAACTTGCTGCCTAAAGAGTTTAAGAGTTCATTACCTAGTATTGAGGATATTGAGGCAGAATTGGAGAAAAATAGCAAGCAACAATAAAAATAATAAATTATATGGATAATCCTAAAAGAATGGAAATGCAGTCGGCAGATGGAGCGCAGCTGAATCTGGATGCGCTTTATCAGATTGCGCCTTCGTGCTTTACGGAGGTAGCCGAACCTGATACGGGGGGTAAAACGTGTAGTTAATTTTGACGTACTTCGCCAGCTTCTTGGTGACAACGCAGTAGAAGATGCTCCTGAGGCATACGAGTTCAACTGGGTTGGCAAGCAGGCAGCTCGTGCCGAAGTTTTACGCCCTACTAAGAAAACGTTGCGTCCCGTAAAGGAGGATAGTGTGAATTGGGACAACACCCAAAACCTTTATGTTGAGGGTGATAACCTCGAAGTGCTTAAACTTCTCCAGAAGTCTTATCTGGGTAAGGTAAAGATGATTTATATTGATCCGCCTTACAATACAGGTAATGACTTTGTTTATCATGATGATTTTGCAATGTCTGCTGATGAGTATGCTGAGGCTTCGGGTTCAGTAGATGAATTAGGTAATAAATATATCAAGAACATGGATTCGAATGGACGTTTTCATTCGGATTGGTGCTCTATGATTTATTCCCGTCTAATGGTGGCGAGATCGTTGCTGAAAGAGGATGGCGTGATTTTTATCTCAATAGGTGTTGAAGAGTTTTCTACCTTAAAGAGTATTTGTAATGAAGTATTTGGAGAAAATAATTTTGTTGAAATTTTTTCTTGGGTGAAAACTGCGACTCCACCTTCACTTGCTGTTAAATCGAGAAAAACAAATGAATATATTCTTTGTTATGAGAAAAATAAAAATGGCATTAAATATAATGGAGAACTGTTAGATGGAGGAGATCAGCCTTTGTTGAATACTGGCAATGCAAGGAGTGTATTAGTATTTCCGAAAGATAAAGTTGTTTTTAAAACAAAGGCTTTCCCTGATGGCATTTATGAACCTTATTGCAAGGATAGAGTAAGTTTGTTGGATCGTATTGAAATCAAAGATGGTAGAGCGACGTCTGATTTCCGTCTTGAAGGCGAATTTAAGTGGACACAATCTTTCTTTGATGAAGAAGTTTTGAAAGGAACGTCTTTTATTATTAAAACTGATAACCTTTCTGTTCGTTTTATTCGTGAGGGTGAAGGGTATAAACGTCCAACAAATTTTATAAAGGAGAAAATAATATCACCATTAATTGATAAGCCAAGTGTTGGTGTTGGCACAAATGAAACCGCTTCATCTTATCTTACGTCTTTAATGGATGGTAAAAATGTATTTTCTTATCCAAAGCCAGTATCATTAGTTAAGTACTTGACTAATTTTGTTTGTAAAGATGACGATATTGTAATGGACTTTTTCTCGGGTTCTGGTACTACTGCAGATGCTGTATGGAGATATAATTTGGGAAAAAATACAGATTTAAGATATATATTGGTTCAATTGCCAGAAGATCTTGATGAAATGCTTAAGAGTGCTGATTCTGTTACTAAGGAGATTATTCTCAATGGCATTTCGTTGTTGGATAGTATTGGCAAACCTCATAAATTAACAGAGTTGGCTAAGTATCGTTTATTAAAGACTATTGATAGAATAAATAAAGAAACACCTGAATTTAAAAAAGATTTTGGCTTCCGTGTCTTCCGTCTCGACGAAGGCAATTACGAGGATGTAAAGCGTTCTCCAAAGGAATTCAAGCAAGACCAGCTCGATCTGTTCCTGAACAACATCAAGACCGACCGAAACGACCTCGACCTGCTCTTTGGATGCATGCTCGACTGGGGCGTTCAGCTCTCTCTGCCTATGACCCAGGAAGTGGTGGATGGCAAGACCATCTATACCGTGAACGATGGCGACCTGGTGGCCTGCTTCGCCGAGAACGTATCAGAAGACGTAGTAAAAGCCATGGCAGAAAAGATGCCCTTGCGTGTCATTTTCCGTGACAGTTGCTTTGCCCAAGATGCCGACAAGATTAATATATACGAGACCTTCAAGCAGAAGCTGGATTGGAGCGACCAGGAAGTAGTGAAGAATATTAGAGTGATTTAAGCCTATGAAACTCAGATATAAACATCAACGCTTCCAAACCGAAGCGGCGCTGGCTGTGGCTAATGCCTTTACAGGTCAGCCCAAAAGCGACGGACAGAGCGACCATATCGTGGACCAGGGAGTTCTTCAAGACCTCTTTGTAGTAAAAGGCTTTGGCAACAAGAACGTTATCCTTGCTCCGGAAGCCGTCTGCGAGAATGTAAGAGCCATACAGACAGAACAGGGTCTGAAACCTGTAGAACAGCTGCAGCAGCTGCAAGGCGTAGGTACCGCCCTCACCATCGAAATGGAGACGGGTACGGGTAAAACCTATACCTACATCAAGACCATGTATGAACTGAATGCCCGCTATGGCTGGACCAAGTTTGTGGTGGTGGTGCCAAGCATCGCCATCCGAGAAGGCGTATTGAAGAGCTTTGAGAGCATGCAGGAGCATTTTGCCCAGGAATACGGCAAGCGCATGCAATACTTTATGTATAACTCCAAGCAGCTCAGTAAGATTGATGCCTTTGCCAGCGATGCAGGCATGCACGTGATGATTATCAATACCCAGGCATTCAACGCATCTATGGACGAGGAGAAGTCAACCGATAAGATGGAGAAAGGCAAGTTGAAGAAAGCTGACAAGGCTGCCCGCATCATCTTCGAACGCCGTGATGAGTTCGGTTCCCGCCGTCCTATCGACGTGCTGGCACAGACCCATCCTATCATGATTATCGATGAACCTCAGTCGGTGCTGGGTGTGGACAAGAAGAACAAGACCCGTAAGGGTATTGCCATGTTCAAGCCGCTCTTTACCCTTCTGTATAGCGCCACCCACCGTAAGGGTGATATATATAATATGGTATATAAGCTGGATGCCATCGATGCCTACAACCAGAAACTGGTGAAGAAGATTGAGGTGAAGGGTATCAGACAGATAGGCAGTACCGCCACCAACGGCTACGTCTATCTGGAAGAAATCGTCATCGGCAAGGGCAGTCCGCAGGCTCGCATCAGCTTCGACATCAAGACGCAGACCGGAACGAAACAGGTAAGCAAACTCGTGGATGAGCGCTTCAACCTGAAGGAACAGAGTGGGGGACTTGCCGAGTATGACAACAACTTCATCGTAGAACGCATAGACGGCAGGCAGGGAATCGTCCGCTTCCTCAACGGCTTGACTCTCCATGAAGGCGATGCCGTGGGCAGTGTGAACGAAGACTATATCCGTCGTATTCAGATTCGTGAAACTATCCGCACCCATCTGGAGCGTGAGCGCCAGCTGTTCAGTCAGCATATCAAGGTGCTCAGTCTGTTCTTCATCGACCATGTGGATAGCTACCGCCTCTATGAAGGCGAGGATAGCAAGGGTAAGTTTGCCAAGATGTTTGAGGAAGAATATACCCGAGTGCTTTCAGAAATGCTGCCATCGTTTACGGATGAAGCCTATCTGCGCTATCTTTCAGACCCTCGCAATGCGGCATCCAAGGTGCATCAGGGCTACTTCTCCATGGACAAGAAGGGCAAGGCGGTGGAATCGAAGGAAAGGCAGGGCGAAAACGAAGAGCGTGCCTTCGACCTGATTATGAAGGATAAGGAGCGCCTGCTTTCGCTCAGCGAGCCTGTCCGCTTTATCTTCTCGCACTCCGCCTTGAAGGAAGGTTGGGACAACCCTAACGTGTTCCAGATCTGCACCTTGAAGAACTCGGACAATGAGACCAAGAAACGCCAGGAAGTGGGACGAGGTATGCGCCTTTGCGTGAATCAGAAGGGAGAACGCCAGGATGCGGATGTTTTGGGCGACCATGTGTTTGATACCAATATCCTCACGGTGATAGCCAGCGAGAGCTATGATGATTTCGCCAAGAAACTGCAGACGGAGATGGCTGAAGCCTGTGCCGACCGACCAATCGTTATCACCGCCCATCTTTTCGAGGGCAGGTCTTATACGATGGCAGATGGAACCAATGGCAAGTTTGACGTCAATCAGGCGAGAGTTATCTATAATGCTCTCATTCGCAAAGATTATGTGGATGATAACGGTGCTTTGACTGCTCAGTATTTTGAGGATAAGCGCAATGACAGGCTTGATTTTGAGAAGGCTAACGATTGGAGGGATGGCATTATAGCAGCCCTTGATACCGTCTTTGATCCTGCGGCTGTAAGACCGGAGAATGGTAGAAAGCCTAAGCTCGCCAAGTTGCAGAAAGATAATTTTGCCAAGAAGGAGTTCCAGAATCTCTGGAAGCGCATCAACCGCCGCACCTACTATCAGGTAAGCTTTGAAACTTCTAGTCTTGTGAAGAAAGCCATCGAGGAACTTGATGAAAAGTTGAGGGTTACGGAAATCCGCATCGTGGTAGAAGGCGGTTCGATGGATGAAATCAGAGATAAGGAGTCGCTTGAAGCGGGCGTGGCAATGAATCAGGGCGATGTCCGGACCATCCATGTAACGGAAGCAGTGGGCAAGGAAGTGACATACGACCTGATAGGTCAGCTGGTAACTGCTACGGGGTTGACGAGAAAGACCATCGTGGAAATTCTGAAGGGTATCAAGCCGGAAACATTCAGCATGTTCAAGATGAATCCGGAGGAATTTATCATCAAGACCGGTCTGATTATCAACGACTGCAAGGCTCTTGCTGTTATCCAGAGTATTACATACGAGAAACTGAATGATGAGTTCTCTACCGACATCTTTACGGTGGATGCTCTGCGAGGCAAGTTGGGCATCAATGCCATTGAATCCAAAAAATCGCTGTACGACCTGGTAGTGCTCGACAGCATGGGTGTAGAAAAGAACTTTGCCGAGTCTCTGGAACGTGAAGATGACGTGGTGGTTTATACCAAACTGCCTCGTGGTTTCTACATCAACACGCCTATGGGTAAATACAATCCCGACTGGGCTGTGGCATTCCGTGAAGGCAGCGTAAAGCATGTATATTTTGTGGCAGAAACCAAGGGTAATGACTTGCTGAGCAGCCAAATCCGCAGTAGCGAGAAAAGCAAGATTACGTGTGCGATGCGTCACTTCGATACCATCAGCGATGGAAGCCTCATTTACAGCGTGGTAAAGGACTATCAGTCGCTATATGATGTGGTTAGGAAATAGAAAAAGCAAAGGGGGCGAATTGTAACGTCCCCTTTGCCATTAGGCTAACAATTATGCCAGATGTCAAACAGCAGGAATGACTTCCCACATCGTCTGACACCTGCTATAATCTTCACAAGACCGTTTCCACGTCCTGCGATAAGTTCATCCAAGTATTTCTTACGTTCAAATATCATATTAGAGTACTATTTTTGATATTGGTATCATATTTTACACCGTAAAGATAGCGTTTTTATCTCGAAATACAGCATAACCAATGAAAAACCGCGTTAAAGAAGTATAAAAATATGATAAAGCAGTATGATAGGCTACATTTCTATTGATTCTTATAGAAGAAAGGGGATGATTGGCAATCACATCCTTTAAGGGAAGTCGTTTCAACCATACCCCTCTAAAATATCATTGGATAACTTTTGGATGCCTTCATTCATCATCTGTGATGGCATAAATTCCTTCATGCAGTCTACAATGGTGTTGAGCATCCGCTCTTTGATACAGTCTTCCCTGATGTATAGGGGTATGCAGCTGGCGTTTGCCGGAGCCGTCGTCTGCGTCATGCTGACCTTGCCGTTATGCAGACGGTTAAGATAAATAATGACTTAAGCGAAGAGCAAATAAAAAAACAAAGGCATTGACAAGCCGTCACGAGCTGTCAATGCCCATCTGATCCGATTGTGATTTATTCAAAAAAAAGACTGTTTCCTCGTTTCTTATTTCAGTTTCTGATAGCCGTAGGATGCATTATCGCCCAACTGCTCTTCGATGCGGATAAGCTGATTGTACTTTGCCATACGGTCGGTACGGCTCATAGAACCTGTCTTGATCTGACCAGAGTTGGTTGCCACAGCGATGTCAGCGATTGTGGTATCCTCGGTTTCACCGGAACGATGTGAAGTAACGGTTGTGTAACCATGACGATGAGCCATCTCTATAGCATCCAACGTCTCGGTGAGCGAACCAATCTGGTTCACCTTGATAAGGATAGAGTTAGCCGCTCCCATCTTGATGCCCTTCTCCAGGAACTTCACGTTCGTAACAAAGAGGTCGTCGCCAACCAGCTGGCAACGGTCACCGATGGCAGCTGTAAGCTTCACCCAGTTGTCCCAATCGTTCTCGTCAAGACCGTCCTCAATGGAATCGATAGGATATTTGGTAATCAGTTCTTCCAAGAACTTTATTTGCTCTTCAGCTGTGAGTTTCTTGCCGTTAGGATCCTTCTTCTTGCCATCCTTCAGCTGGCGATAATCGTAATACCACTCACCATTCTCCTGAACAGCAAACTCGCTGGCAGCGCAGTCCATTGCAATCTTCACATCCTTTCCCGGCTCATAACCGGCATCCTTGATTGCCTGACAGATGCTCTCAAGCGCATCCTCTATGCCGTTGAGTGCAGGGGCGAAACCACCCTCGTCGCCGACAGCTGTGGAAAGCCCGCGGCTCTTCAGGAGCTTTGCCAAGGCATGGAACACTTCGGCACCCATACGGATGGCCTCCTTCTCTGTAGGAGCCCCCACCGGACGAATCATGAACTCCTGGAAAGCAATCGGCGCATCAGAGTGAGCACCACCATTGATGATGTTCATCATAGGAACGGGAAGTGTGTAAGTGTTGCAGCCACCGATGTAGCGATACAACGGGATGCGGAGATACTCGGCAGCAGCATGAGCCACTGCAAGCGATACGCCAAGAATGGCATTCGCACCCAAGTTTGATTTTGTCTTGGTGCCATCCAGCTCCAACATCTTATGGTCGATAGCACGCTGCTCTAAGGCTGAGAATCCAACCAAAGCCGGTGCAATTACGTTATTCACATTCTCTACGGCCTTTAATACCCCCTTGCCACAATAGCGGCTCTTGTCGCCATCACGAAGCTCCAAAGCCTCGTTCTCACCTGTTGAGGCTCCAGACGGAACTGATGCACGGCCTACAACGCCAGACTTTAATGACACCTCAACCTCTACTGTAGGATTGCCACGAGAATCCAAGATTTCTCTTGCATGAACTTTTTCAATAATCATAATACAATAATACTTTTAACTTTATAAAACTATATTCAAAACCGCATGAACACAACATCGTGTCGCATAAATACGGTTTCTTATTCCGAGTGCAAAAATAGTAATCATAAGAAAAATTTCCAAATTCAAAGCCTAAAAAATAGGTATTTTTTTTAGCCACGCATTGTCTTTACAGTCTTATCCCATATTTACGGACGCCTTCATTCATCATCTGTGATGGCATATTTACCTTCCTTTTCCAGAATCTCTTCCAGAAATTCAGAAGCGTCAGCCACGCAAAGAGGGCATTCGCGAAGCACCTTTCCCGTACCCACACCTTTGAGCAATTTGCATTGTGTTGCACCGTTGCGCTGCTTGAATTTATCCATAATCTGTCTCATGCCCTTGACAGACTTCGCCTTGTCTTGAGTGGCAAGACCGAGTATGATGCCTGCGCCTACGATGGCTCCGCAAGTTCCCTCCATATTACCCATACCTGCAGCAAAGGCATTGCCAGCATTCTTAATGGTTTCTTCTTCCATGCCGGCGAAGTCGTGATAGGTGCAGAGCACAGCCTGTGTGCAATTATGCGAACCACAACGCTTCTTCTCAGCTGCTATTTCTTTTCTTGTTTCCATATTATTATCTCCTTGTTATTTTAATATTCGTTTTGATTTCGACTACAAAGATAATGCTTTTATTATAGATACATAAAAGATATCAGCTATACATCAATAGATAATTTCTATCGTTAGAATATTTGGCGTGGTGAAAAATAATATATATCTTTGAGAAGTGAAACTTACACAAGATAAGATATGGAAGAAAAAATGTATTCATATAAGTATCCGCACCCCGCTGTGACAACCGACTGTGTCATCTTCGGATTTGACGGTGCAAAGCTTAAGGTTCTGCTGATTGAACGAGGAAACGAACCATATAAAGGACTATGGGCGTTTCCTGGTGGCTTCCTGAATATGGACGAAAGCGCCGAGCAAGGTGCAAGGCGTGAACTGATGGAAGAAACGGGAATGGTGGCTGGATACATGGAGCAGTTTCATGCCTTCACTGATCCTGACCGCGATCCTCGCGAACGAGTAATCACAATAGCCTACTACGCCCTGTGCAATATTCAGGAAGTAAAGGGTGGCGACGATGCTGCAAAGGCTCAGTGGTTCAGCATCGACGAGATACCGCAGCTGGCGTTCGACCACGACTGCATGCTGCATCTTGCTCTTTCGGCGCTGCGCGAGAGACTTCATTTCCGACCCATCAGCCAACTGCTGCCCGAGAAATTCACAAAGGAAGAACAGCAACTGCTCTACGAGGCAATAATGGACGTAAAGCTCGACAGCCCCAACTTTGCCAAGAGATAGATCTGATACAAAAATGAGACATGGGACTATAGACGGATTCAGATAGTTCGTGAACAAGTTCAGTAAGTTCAGAGAAACAACTACCGATACTACAGAAACTATTTTCAAAATAACATGTTGTTCAGAAACAATATAAGGTCAAACAGAGACTGTCCACATGCAAAATCCTGCCATTTTATTTTGTGGTTTCAGTCATTTGTACTAACTTTGCAAAGTTAATATACAATATCTCGGGGTTGACTGGATTTGACAAGAAGCTACGCCTACTATTATTCAATGAAATTGAAAAGATAGAGATCGCTCTGCGTTGCGCTATCGTCAACTTTGGAACTGAAATGACAGGTAACTCTTTTTGGATGACTGATGCCAACAATTTCTCAAATCCGTCCAAGTTCAATCGCTCTATACGTCTTATAGAAGATGAACTGAACCATACAAAAGAGGAATTCATCAACCATTTCAAAGAGACATATACCAATCAGTACCCACCTTCATGGATGCCTACCGAGATATTGCCATTTGGGGTAATCACCAATGTTTATTCTAACATCAAGAATAAGAAGATAAAGAAGCGTATTGCACAGTCATTTGGCTTGCAAGTTGCACCTTTTGAATCTTGGCTTACCATTATCACTGTAACAAGAAACTCATGTTGTCATCATGCACGTGTATGGAATAGGGTATTCTCTATTCGTGCTACCATGCCAATTAGAATGTCACGTTCTTGGATTACCTTGCCGACAGATCCATTGAAAGTGTACTTTGATATGTGCATCATCAAGTACATTCTTGACATCATATCTCCAAATAACGATATGCTTGATAAGATGAACAGACTTTTTGCTACGTTTTCAGCAGGATTATCAGAAAAATCCTCTAAATGCGTGTGTTTCTCGATTTTTATTTGTATTTTTGCCATGCCGTTCAGAGTTCTGCTATGCCTGTTGTCGCGACACGAAGGTTAGTGAAAATTCTGACATGGCAAAAGGACCCGAGCAACAAACAATTGCTTAGGCGCTTATAAACAACAAACATATAGTGTTGCAGAAACAAGGAATAATATTAGCCTATGCAATACCCGCTTATATCAGAATATCTCGCTGCCATTCAAGATGCTCACG
>ERZ780198.1426-NODE-1426-length-21755-cov-3.634654_pt1 | contig 21755 bp, 18 predicted proteins | sample MGYA00510979_ERZ780198 | MGnify/ENA primary metagenome ERZ780198 (study PRJEB29588, sample SAMEA2158039) | human gut metagenome | biome: human gut; feature: human-associated habitat; material: faeces | place: Denmark | collected 2008/2010 ...
GAGGTGATGCGCATCCTCGACGGACCGTTCGGCATCGCCGACGTGACGATCGAAAACCTCCTCTGCGGCACGAACAACGGTGTCATCGAAGAGAACATCCGCCGGATACAGGCAATCACCCCGGCCGAGGTACAACGGCTGGCCGTCAAATACCTCCGCCGCGAAGATCTTATCACGGCCGTCGTGGGAGCGGTCGATCCAAAGCATGAGATTTAACGGGAAACGACTTTCTTCCATAAAACGCATACGGCCCGAAAATCGGGCCGTATGCGTTTTATCAAAACTATATTCCGTTCGCGTCCACCCACCGTGTCAGTTCGACGAAATCGGCGACCGAAAGCTGCTCGGCACGCTGCGTGAAGAAGGGATGTTCCGCCCCTCCGAAATCGCCGAAAGCCGCCCGCAGGGAGTTGCGCAACATCTTGCGGCGCTGGCCGAACGAGGCTTTGACCACGCGGACGAACAACCGTTCGTCGCAGTCGAGCCGGTCCACTCCGTTGCGGCGCAGACGCACGACGGCGCTCTTGACTTTGGGCGGCGGATTGAACACCGTTTCATTGACCGTAAACAGGTACTCTATGTCATACCATGCCTGCAACAACACGCTCAAGATGCCGTACTCCTTCGAGCCGGGAGGCTCCGCCAGACGCACGGCGACCTCTTTCTGGATCATCCCGACGCACTCCGGAATCAAGTCCCGGTTTTCGAGCACCTTGAAAAATATCTGGGACGAAATATTGTAAGGGAAATTGCCGATCACACGCAGTCCTTCGGGAAACAGCGTCCGCAAATCCATTTTCAGGAAATCGCCCTCCATAAGGCGGGGTGTAAATTCGGGATAATGCGCATGCAGATACGCCACGCTTTCGGAGTCTATTTCGGCGCCGTATGTCACGACATCCGTCCGTTTCAGCAAAAATCGGGTCAGAACACCCATGCCGCATCCCACCTCCAACACCGGACACGGTTTTTCGGACGTACCGCCGCCCAGCGAATCGCATATTTTGCGGGCAATATTGAGATCGACCAGAAAATGCTGGCCCAACGCTTTCTTCGCTCTTACTTCACTCATTCGTTTCGGTTGAATATCTTTCCCGGAGCCTCTATCCCGGACTCTTCCGGCACAGAGCCGATCTTCTCCGTCTCTGCCGACGGCGACCGCTTCGCGCCTACCGTCCGGCACCTCCCGGAGCGGACGCCCTCTTCGGCCGCTTATCGGAAACGTCGTACCCTTTCTCCGAACACCGTCGGGTGCGGGACGCGCACCCGTTCGATTCCGCTCCGACCACAGAAACGGCCCGAAGCCGCATCCGTCGGCCGGCATATTTTCCTTCACCGGACCGGCTCTCGCCCAACGACACCCCTCTGCCCTGATTTACCGGCCGCAGAAAGCTTCGGACTGGCCTTTCGGACGACACAATCATCAGAGGTATTTCTTCACATCCTCGACATGCTTGCGAGGTTTCTTGTGAAATTCGTTGTAAAACATTGCGACGCCCGCGACGACGAAAAGCACCGGAATAATCAGGTTTGCATAATGACCGTCGTGCAAGCACCAAACGACATTGATCGTAAGCCACATGATCGTAGCCAGCATAAAAATCAACGCGACGGTCGCCGTCTTCTTGTTAAATTGTGCGTTCTTCTTTTTCATAGCTTCTCGATTTATGGTTAAACGATTCTCATTTGCTTTTCTTCCGCTCCCGCTCCCTGCGCCGGTAATCCAGGATAAGGGCCGCCAGACTCCCGCCGAGCGCCAGCACTAAAAGTGCGCCTCCGGAGGTCGGATGTACGAACAGACATACGGCCGTCACCACGATCATAATCGCTATGGATGTCATCAGTATTACTCTGAATCGCTGCAATCTATACCCCATATCTGCATAAGTTCGCGGGATTTCCCGCACTCTGTTATACATAAGGAACGCCTCTGCCCGCCCCGTCAGTTGCCCTGTTCGCACATGAACTTGATACGTACCAGCCGGATCTCCTCCTCGGTATAGTCGCCGCCCAGCTCCTCGATCGCCTCGTCGAGCGAATCGCTCTGGGCATCCTCCTTGAAATAGAGGTAAATATCATTGGATTTATCCTCGTCTATCACCTGTTCGATGTAGTAGGAAATATCCAGTTTCGTTCCCGAATTGACGATCCCTTCGATCTCGGTCAGCAGTTCGTCGAAATCGAGGTCTTTGGTCCGGGCGATATCCTCGAAATCCATCTTGCGGTCGGTGGCCTGGATGATGAAAATCTTGTTGCCGGACTTGTTGCCCACCGACTTGACGATCATATCCTGCGGGCGGACGATCTCCTTCTCCTCCACATAGGCGCGGATCAGGCGGATGAACTCCTCGCCGAACTTGCGGGCCTTGCCCACACCCACGCCCGAGATGTTCTGCATCTCCTCGATGGTGATCGGGTACTGGATCGCCATATCTTCGAGCGACGGATCCTGGAAGATGACGAACGGAGGCAAATCATGCTGCCGCGCCACCTTCTTCCGCAAATCCTTGAGCATCGAGAACAGCTCCTCGTCGGCTGCCCCTCCTTTGCCCGTAGGAGCCACCGCATCGGTCTCTTTCTCCTCCTCGTCGTAGTCGTGGTCGAGAGTTATATAAACCGGGCGGGGTGCGGCGATGAACTCCTCTCCTTTGGCATTGATCGACAGCAATCCGTAATTTTCGATATTCTTATCGATAAGGCCCATAATCAGCGCCTGACGGATCACGGCTCCCCAATAACGGATGTCATGGTCCGCACCGGCCCCGAACCATTCACTCTTGTTGTGTCCGTAACTCTTGATCAACGCGGTATTCTTACCGACCAGCACGCTGGCCAGGTAGTCCGCCTTGAATTTGTCCCCCAGATCGCGCAACGCCTCGAGCGCCATGCGAAGCGACGCCTGGGCGTCGATCTTGGGTTTGGGGTGGAGGCAGTTGTCGCAGCAGCCGCAGTTCTCCTCAGGATATTCCTCCCCGAAATAGTGCAGCAGCGTCTTGCGACGGCACATCGAACTTTCGGCGTACGACACGGTTTCGAGCAGCAGCAGCTTGCCGATCTCCTGCTCGGCCACCGGCTTTCCCTGCATGAACTTCTCCAGCTTCTGAATATCCTTATAACTATAAAAGGTAAGGCAGTGTCCTTCGCCGCCGTCGCGTCCCGCACGCCCCGTCTCCTGATAATATCCCTCCAGGGACTTGGGAATATCGTAATGGATCACATAGCGCACGTCGGGTTTGTCGATACCCATGCCGAAAGCGATCGTGGCCACGATCACATCGGCCCGCTCCATCAGGAAGTCGTCCTGATTGGCCGCACGTGTCTGGGCGTCCATACCGGCGTGATAGGCCAAAGCCCGGATGCCGTTGGCTACGAGCAACTCCGTAAGCTCCTCGACCTTCTTGCGGCTCAGGCAGTAGATGATGCCGCTCTTGCCCTCGTGCTGCTTGATGTAACGGATAATCTCCCGGTCCACATCGTGCTTGGGCCGGATTTCGTAATACAAGTTGGGGCGGTTGAACGACGACTTGAATACCGAAGCGTCGCTCATACCCAGGTTTTTCTGGATGTCCATCTGCACCTTGGGGGTAGCCGTCGCCGTCAGGGCGATCAGGGGCGCCGTGCCGATCTCGTTGATGATCGGACGAATGCGGCGGTACTCCGGACGGAAATCATGCCCCCACTCCGAAATACAGTGCGCCTCGTCGATGGCGTAGAACGAAACCTTGACCTTGCGCAGAAACGCCACGTTATCCTCTTTGGTGAGCGACTCCGGAGCGAAGTAGAGCAGCTTGGTCCGCCCCTCCAACACATCGTTGCGCACCTGCGCGATGGCACTCTTGTTCAGGTAAGAGTTCAGGAAGTGAGCGATTCCCGCATCGTTAGAATAGGTGCGCATGGCATCCACCTGGTTTTTCATCAGGGCGATCAACGGCGATATGACGATCGCCACGCCGTCCATCAGCAGGGCGGGCAACTGGTAACACAAGGACTTGCCGCCGCCGGTAGGCATCAGCACGAACGTATCTTTTCCACTCAACACATTGCGAATCACGGCTTCCTGATTCCCCTTGAATGAAGAGAAGCCGAAATATTCTTTCAGTTTCTCGCGCAGCAAGGAATCTTCATTTTGCTTCATAACTCTTCTCAAACACAAATTTCAATGTAAAGATAAAAATAATTCGGAAAAAAACATAACTTTGTAAAAAAATTTCATAAAAAATGCGTCTTTACACCAGCGAGCTCGTCAAGAAATACAAAGCCCGCACCGTGGTGAACCACGTTTCGATCGACGTGAACCAGGGTGAGATCGTGGGTCTTCTGGGTCCGAACGGAGCCGGCAAGACCACGACGTTCTATATGATCGTCGGCCTGATCAAACCCAACGAAGGCCAGATCTTTCTCGAAGACGACAACGGCCAGGTAGCCGAACTCACCAAAGAGCCCGTCTATCGCCGGGCCCAGATGGGTGTGGGGTATCTGGCGCAGGAGGCCTCGGTTTTCCGCCGTTTGAGCGTCGAGGACAACATCAAGGCCGTTCTGGAGATGACCGATCTGAAAAAGGACGAACAGGCCGCACGCTGCGAAGCGCTGATCGAAGAGTTCCGCCTTCAGAAAGTACGCAAGAGCCTCGGCATCCAGTTGTCGGGCGGCGAGCGGCGACGTACCGAAATCGCCCGCGCCGTGGCGATCAACCCGGCCTTCATCCTGCTCGACGAACCGTTCGCAGGCGTCGATCCGATCGCTGTCGAAGACATCCAGAGCATCGTCGCTACGCTGAAGAACAAGAATATCGGCGTCATCATCACCGACCACAACGTCGATGAAACGCTGGCCATCACCGACCGTACCTACCTGCTGTTCGAGGGTAAAATCCTCAAGGCGGGTTCGGCCGAGGAGCTGGCTGCCGACCCGATGGTGCGCAAGGTCTATCTGGGACAGCATTTCGAACTGCGGCGCAGTCCGACGCTCGACAAACTCCGCAAGGGACAACCCGCGAGCGCAGCCGAAGAGAATCCGTCCGAGGAGAAATAGACCGTACCCGCCTTCTGTCGGGCAATGCCCGGCGGATCGGCCTCGCGGAATCCGCCCGACTCCTGCCTACGACGGTACGAACCCGGACCGGAATCCGGAACCGTTTTCCGCCTGCGGCAAGCGCCCCTCCCGGCAAGCCCGGGAAGTCCGAAACGAAATCCGGAAAGGATTGCGGACTCGCAACCGATTCCGGGAGCGCATCCCGGAAAAAACAAACAGACAACCATTTTCGAACACCGGTTTGCATCGTACAGTTCGCGCGAATCATTCCGGATTCGGAAAATGGAAAGCGAAACAACGACTTTTTGACAAGTGCCGCAACGGACTAAACTCCGAACTGCCGCACCGAAAAATACAGTAATTATCCGTATATGGATCAATCCGTTCCCCCGGGGAGGGTTCGAGGCATTTGCATTCCCCCATGTTCCAAAAGTTACGCACAGCGCGCCCTGGCCGCCTCGCTGCTGGCCGAAGGTACTTCCCGGCTGCATAACATCGAATTTTGCGACGATACCCGTTCGGCCATCCGCTGCATCGAGGCGCTCGGTGCCCGGGTACGGCGCACCGGAGAGCGCACGCTCGAAATCGACGGCGGCCTCTCCCCCGCAGGCGACAGACTCTACGTCGGCCAGTCGGGGCTTTCCACCCGGCTCTTCACCCCGATCGCATCCCTCTGCGACACGCCGATCGGAGTGGTGGGCGAAGGACCGCTGCTACACCGCTCGTTCCGGACGATGATCCGCACGCTCCGGGCACTGGGCGTCCGGGTTCACGACCGCAACGACCATCTCCCCCTCCATATCCAAGGTCCGATCCGGGGCGGCGAGGTTCAGATAGAGGGGCTGGTTTCCTCCCAGTTCATCACAGGGCTGCTGCTGGCCCTGCCGATCGCCGAAGAGGAGACGACGATTCACGTGCCCCACGTAATATTGACCCCCTATATCGACATCACGATCGACACGGCCGAGCGCTTCGGCATCGAAATCCTGCATAAAGACTATAAAGAATTCTACGTGGCCGGAGGACAACGCTACCGGCCTGCGGAGTTCGAAATCGAGAGCGACTGGAGCGCGGCCGCCTTCCTGCTGGTAGCGGGGGCCGTCGCGGGCGAAGTGACGATCCGCAACCTCTCGGTACTCTCCCGACAGGCCGACACAGCCGTTATGACTGCCCTCGTTCGGGCCGGCGCATCCGTCATCGACGAGGGCGATACGATCACCGTCGCACACCGTCCGCTGCAAGCCTTCTCATTCGACGCGACCCAATGTCCGGGGCTTTTCCCGGCCCTGGCCGCCCTGGCCGCTTCAGCCGAGGGGACGAGCGTCATCAAAGGAACCTCCCGGCTGGAGAACAAGGAGGGCAACCGCGCCGAGTCGATCCGCGAGGAGTACGCCAAACTCGGCATCGAGGTCGATCTCGACGAAGAGGATACGATGAAAATCCGGGGCGGACGAATCCGGGGCGGACACGTGCACAGCCACGACGACCATCGCATCGCCATGTCGCTCGCGGTAGCGGCTCTGAACGCCGACACCCCCGTCGTTATCGAAAATCCCGCATGCGTGGCCAAGAGCTTTCCCGACTTCTTCGAACGGCTCGAATCCCTGCGTACTGCGGAATAAACGGACCGACTATGCCGACACGCCGGGAAATCATCGCACGGATCGAAACGCCGCTCACCGCCCTCTACGGCGAGCGCGAAGCGCGACAAATCGCCCGGATCGTTGTGATGGAACTCGGCGGACTCTGCCTGACCGACCTGGTCGCCGAACCGGACAAGGAGCTCGGAATCGACGAACTCGACCGGATCATCGGCGAACTGACCGCCGGCCGTCCCCTGCAATACGTACTGGGACATACCGAATTTTACGGGCTCGACTTCCAGGTGCGGGAAGGGGTGCTGATTCCCCGTCCCGAAACCGAAGAGTTGGTCCGCTGGATCGCCGAATCCCCCGCCCCGGACAATCCCGCCGTACTCGACGTCGGCACCGGCAGCGGCTGCATCGCCGTCACACTGGCCCGGCTGATCCCGGAGTCCCGTATTACAGCCGTCGATATTTCCGAAAAAGCCCTCTCCATCGCCCGCGAAAATGCCCGGAGACTCGATGCAAAAGTGGATTTCCGACAAGGCGACGCCCTCGGGGAGCTATTCCCCGGACAACGGGAACAGTTCGACCTGATCGTTTCCAATCCCCCCTATATCCCCCGCAGCGAAAAAGCCTCGATACGCGTGAATGTTACGGGTTACGAACCGGCGGAGGCGCTCTTCGTCGAGGACGGAGATCCGCTGATTTTCTACCGGGCCATCGCCCGCAATGCCCGGCGGCTGCTCCGTCCCGGCGGACGGCTCTATTTCGAGATCCACGAGAATTTCGCGGACGAAACGTTCCGGATGCTGACCCGGGAAGGGTTTCCGGATACCGCCGTGCGCCGCGACCTGAACGACAAAAACCGCATGACATGCAGCCTGCAAAGAAGATAAAACGCGACAAAACGCCCGAACAGGCTTACGCGGCCTTGATCCGGCTCTGTGCCCGGAGCGAAAAATCCTCGGGCGACGCCCTGCGGCTGATGCAGCGCTGGGGCGTGGAGCCTTCGGCCCGGCAGGGCGTGCTGCAAAAGCTCCTCGCCGACCGATTCATCGACGACAACCGCTACGCCGAAGCCTTCGTGCGCGACAAAATCCGACTGAGCGGCTGGGGCGCCCGCAAGATCCGCACCTCGCTCCGGCTCAAAGGCATCGCCGCAGCGATCATCGATGAAGCTCTTGCCCGACTGGATCCGGCGAACCAGTCCGAACGGCTGCGGACACAGCTCGAAAAAAAGCTCCGACTGACCCGATACAAAGATACTTACGATTTGAAAACCAAACTGATCCGCTACGGCCTTTCGCTCGGATACGACTACGACGCCGTACTCGATGCCGCCGGCGAATTGATCCAAACAAACGACGAACCATGCGACGACTTCTGATCTCCGCGCTGCTGCTGTGCAGCGCTCCCGTTTCGGCCCAGCACCTCGCCCCGGAAGATTACATCTTTCCCCTGCGAGACGTGGCCGGGCTTTACTCCGCCAACTTCGGCGAAATGCGTCCCAACCACTTCCATTCGGGCATAGACATCAAAACCGACGGCGTGACGGGAAAACCCGTACTCGCCACGGCCGACGGCTATATCTCACGCATCGCCGTCACGCCGGGCGGCTATGGACGCGCCATCTACATCACCCATCCCAACGGCACGACTTCCGTATATGGGCACCTCTCGAAGTTCCGCGACGACATCGAAAAATACGTACACGAGGAGCGTTACCGCACCCGGCGAAACAGCATCAATCTCTATCCCTCGGCCGACCGGTTTCCGCTCAAACAGGGCGAGCAGTTCGCCTGGTCGGGAAATACAGGCTCGTCCGCAGGCCCGCACCTGCATTTCGAGATCCGCGACTCCCGCACGCAGCGGACCCTCAACACCATTTCCAGCGGCGTGATCCGCACCCGCGACGACATTCCGCCGCGCCTGGTGAAACTCTACTACGTCGAGGTGGACAGCGTGCGCGGTGTCCCGGTGCACGCCCGGCCCCGCCCCGTCGAGCTGGTCGAAAAAACGCCCGGACGCTATGCGCTCAAACAGGAAGGAGCACTCTCCGTCGGCGGCCGAGGTTACTTCATCCTGGAAGCGACCGACCGCAAAAACGACGTATCCAACACATTCGGGCTCTGGCGCATACGCGAATTTGCAGACGAAGATCCGATCTTCGAGCTTCGTATCGACGGCTTCGCCTTCGACCAGACCCGCTACTGCAACGCCGTCACCCACTACCCCATGCAGGTCGCCTCGCGCAACGAAGTGATCCGCCTCACCCGACTCGACGGCTGCATCGACGATTTCTACCCCGTCTTGAAAAACCAGGCCCTGCTGACTCCTTCGGAAGGCCAGAGCCAGCAGATCCGCATCGAAGCCGAAGACGACAGCGGCAACCGCTCGATACTCGAATTCCGGACGATCCGACAGCCTGCACAGCGGGATTTTCGCGCCGTATGCGATTCGACGGCTCTCATCGTCGATAACCGCCGGCCCTTCTCGCATACAGCAGGAGAGGCATCGGTTCACATCCCCGCCGGCGTCTTCTACGAACCGCTCTTTTTCAGTCAGTCGAGCCGCCCGGCCCAATTCGCCGCCGCGCCGTCGGTCGCCGTCCTCTCTCCCCTCTATTCGATCCTCGATTACGACACGCCTCTGCATACGGCGGCTACGGTTACGATCCGGGCATATGTTCCTCAGAACTTACAACCCCACACCACCCTGGGTTTCGTCCGCAAAGGGAAGGTTTCCTATGCCGGAGGAAAATATAAAAACGGCGCCGTCACCCTTTCGACCCGCACATTGGGCGACTTCTGCGTGGTGGCCGACACCGTTCCGCCACGCATCGAGCCCCGCTTCAAAGCCGGAGAGCCGATCAGAACGCGCAGCATCACCTTCCGCCTGCGAGACAACTTCTCCGGCATAGGCAGCTATACGGCCACACTCGACGGGGAGTGGATCCTGCTCGAACGCAATCCGATGCAGGGCACCATTACCCACACCTTCGACGACTCCCGCACCCCGAAAGGCCGGAGCTACACGCTCCAACTGACCGTCACGGACAACTGTGGCAACAAAACCGTCTGGAAACGGACGATAACCCGATAACAATACCGATATTTATATACTTCGGACACTGCCCGCAACGTTCAGACGGCCGACCGGAAAATCGGCCAGGGCTTTTTTCAGACAACGCACTGCCGGATTACACGGCTCCGTTCATCTTCGGTCCCTGGCGAATCCTCTCACAAGCCCGGCACACCATGACAACGAAAGATCCGCTAAACAGTTATTGTTTAGCGGATCTTTCATCGTTTTTCTCAAGTGATTCCGGAGCGGTTCGAACGCTCGACCCACAGCTTAGAAGGCTGTTGCTCTATCCAACTGAGCTACGGAACCAACGTTTGCAGCACATAATCGCATAGCGCAGCAAAGGTAATACAAAATCCTCGCTTATGCAAGCAACACGACAAGTTTTACCTCTTATCCAGCAAGGTATCAAATAGTTAATACAACGATTTAATCGACGACCGCACCCCGTCTGCAAAAATTGCCAAACGCAGATTCCCGACGATATGGACTCGCTCGAATCAGATTCTACCATAACTGACAGGATGAAAGCGGCGTCTGGGGGAATTATACTACGAAGAATTAACCTTCACCGAAGACGATCAGTGCGATCCGAAGAGTGCTCCAAACTCGGGATTTATCAACGGCAAATCGGCGGGTACGCCAAGCCGTACCGCCCTGATCGCAACCGCCTTCACTGCACCTGTCCGCTTCTGCAAAGCAGCCGAATACGACCGGACACCCCATCTTTTACCAATTTGATCCATTTTGTTTCCCGGCAGATTTGGCAATTCCGTTTTTTGTTGCTACCTTTGCTCCCCTGAAAGCCCCGGAAGTGGGTAGCGTTTATTATTTTACTTAAAAATTTTTATAGCAAATGGCTGTTAAAATTCGTCTGGCACGCCACGGTAAGAAAGGTTTCGCTTTCTACCACATCGTTGCCGCAGATAGCAGAGCGCCACGTGATGGTAAATTCATCGAGAAATTGGGTACCTACAATCCCAATACGAATCCTGCTACGATCGATCTGAACTTCGAGAAAGCTCTGGATTGGTTACTCAAAGGCGCACAACCCACCGACACCTGTCGGGCGATCCTCTCCTACAAAGGCGTAATGTACAAGAAGCACCTGCTGGGCGGTGTCGCTAAAGGTGCATTCTCCGAGTCGGACGCCGAGGCCAAATTCAACAAATGGCTGAGCGAGAAGCAGACCAAGATCGAGAACAAGACCAACAAACTGGCGTCGGACGCCAAATCGGCCGAGAAGAGCCGTCTGGCCGCCGAGACCAAAATCAAGGAAGAGCGCGCAGCCGCTCTCGCCGAGAAGAAAGCCGCTGCCGAAGCTGCCGCACGTGAGGCCGCCGAAGCTGCCGCTGCCGAATCGGCTGAAGCAGCAGCTCCCGCAGAGGGAGAAGCTCCTGCCGAGGCATAGTTACAACCGTTATGTTGTTGTCGGTTGCGCGCGTGAGTAAACTCTTCGGAGTTGAAGGTGGGGTTTTACTGAATCTCTACACGACGTTTCCCGATGACTTCTCAACAGAGGAACCGCTGTTCGTGAAGATCGATTCACTGGCGGTTCCTCTTTTTTGCGACCGCTTCGAACGGAGGGGCAAGACCAACGCATTGGCGACATTCGCGGATATCGACTCCGCTCGTCGGGCGGAAGAGTTTATCGGGCGGGAGTTGTACCTCGAGCACGAGGACGACGAAAACGATGAATTCTACCTGGAAGATTTGATCGGATTCCGGGTACGGATCGGTACGTTGAAAGGCGAAATCACGGATTATTACGACAGCGAGGCCAATCCCCTCTTCGAGGTGGAGATCGGCGGCAAACGGATCCTGGTTCCGGCGGTCGAGGAGTTCATCGCAGGCATCGATTTCGAGGGCCGTACGGTGAAGATGGTACTGCCCGAGGGACTGATCGAACTGTAACGAGAATCGGTGGAAAACCGGTGCTTCCGTGACCGGATATTTCCGGCAAAACGCGCCTTTCGGTGCGGTCGAAAAGTAAAATTTGCGCAAAAAGTATGGCACGTGTGGTTATCGGACTCTCCGGCGGCGTCGATTCGTCGGTAGCGGCCTACCTGCTCCAACAGGCCGGGCATGAGGTTATCGGACTCTTCATGATCAACTGGCACGACACTACGGGTACGCTCGAAGGCGACTGCCCCTGGCACGACGACCGGCTCTTCGCCGAACTTGTCGCGCGGCGGCTCGACATTCCGTTCCATACGGTCGATCTCTCGGACCAGTACCGTCGCCGGGTGGTGGACTATATGTTCTCCGAATACGCGAAAGGGCGTACACCCAACCCTGACGTGCTCTGCAACCGCGAAATTAAGTTCGACGTTTTTCTGAAGGAAGCCCTCAAGCTGGGTGCCGATTTCGTGGCTACGGGACACTACTGTCGCAAGGCCGAAGAGACGGCACCCGACGGTCGGACGATCTACAAATTGCTCGCGGGAAGTGATCCTAACAAGGATCAGAGTTATTTTCTCTGCCAACTTTCGCAGGAACAGCTTTCCCGGGCGCTGTTTCCGGTCGGCCACCTGCTCAAACCCGAGGTGCGACGCATCGCCGAGCAAATGAAGCTCGCCACGGCCAAACGCAAGGATTCGCAGGGCATCTGTTTCGTCGGCAAGGTCGATCTGCCGGTCTTTCTTCAACAGAAGCTCGAAGCGAAAACCGGCAATGTCCATGAAATCAAGTCCGACTGGTCCAAATACGGCCAAGCCGTCTCACTCGTCGGCAAAACGGAGGAGGCAGGTATGGGCACGGCGGAGCGAACAGTCGCGGATAAAAGCGCCATTCCTTCCGGTATGAATCCCGCGAATACGGATTCGACGGAATGTCCGAACCCGGCGACAGCTCCGACGGCAACCGCTGCGAAGCGTTCCTCCATGCCGACGGATGCGGAGCTGGCCGCACTTGCTGCTCCTTACCGTTATACCGTGCGCGACGGTAAAAAAATCGGACAGCACAACGGAGCTCACTTTTATACCATCGGCCAACGCAAAGGGTTGGGGATCGGCGGCCGCAAGGAGTCGCTTTTCGTACTGGCAACCGACGTGGAGCAGAACGTGATCTACGTCGGCGAGGGGGACGACCATCCGGGACTTTACCGCCGGGCCTTGCGGATCGCTCCCGGCGAGCTGCACTGGATCGACCCGCTCCGGGAATTGAAAACGGGCGAAAGCCGTCGTTTCGATGTCCGTATCCGTTATCGCCAGCCGCTGCAAGGAGCGGAACTCTTCATCCGTTCGGACGCGGCCTACCTGCTTTTCGACGAACCTCAGCGCGGAATCACGCCGGGACAGTTCGCAGCCTGGTACGATGGCGATGAACTGGTCGGATCGGGCGTCATCGCCGAATAACCGGACTTCCCCCGATAGCGTCCAAGCGACCGCCGCAGAAGAAGAAGCTCATAAACACGGGCCATTTTACCGAAACCCCGGCAAAACAGGCGACAAACAGTCTTCACAACCCTCCGCTCCACGCTCAAATACAGGCAGCCATCACGTACCGTACCGGCCGATTTCCGACAAGCATTTCCCTCCCAAGCCCCTTTCCACAAGGAGGCAAAAGAAAGGGACAGCCCAGAACACGCCCCCGGCGAACGATGACAAACAGCCTCGGGAAACAAGTCTGAAACCCGAACCCAATATAATCGCCATACTTGTTGCGGCAATCGGAATTATCCCCCCGCTTCCTCGATCGTCCGCGAAAAGGGAACGGGAAGACGGTTCACCGAGCATCGAGCGCCTTCGGGATCGCGGTTTTCTGGTGCTGACCGATCCCTCGCAGCTCGATACCTTGAGCCGGGGACCTGTGATGGGATTCTTTGCCGACGGTCACCTGCCGAAAATGTCGGAGGGGCGGGGCGATTATCTGGAGCGGGCGACCCGCAAGGCGCTGGAGATTCTGTTGCGAGAAGCCGGCGAGCGCGATCGGGGCTTTGTTCTGATGGTCGAAGGATCCCAGATTGATTTGCGGGCTCACGATAACGATGCCGAAGGCGTCCTGACGGAGATGCGTGATTTCGACCGGGCGGTTGCCGCTGCGATGGATTTCGCCGACCGGCATCCCGGGACGCTCGTGGTCGTTACGGCCGATCACGAAACGGGCGGTCTTTCGATTCCTTCGGCCAATGTCGATTTCGAGCACGAGGAGGCCGGGATCGAGTACTGTTTCAGCACCGGCGGACATACGGCAGCGATGGTGCCCGTCTATCTGTACGGGACAGGCTCCGAACGGATTAACGGCGTACTGGACAACACGGAGCTGGCCCGTATGTTGAAATGGCTGGTATTGCCGGATAGCGGACGGATTGCGAATGTGCCCGATTGATTCGGATGTACGGGAAGTCCGCAGGACCGGAGAGAAAAAGCGCGGGGTGTTGTGATCGACACCCTGCGCTGTAATTTATGGCATTGCGTTTCGGTTTTTCCGTGCTTCTTCGTTGTCCTTCTCGTCCGTGTCGTCGCCTTCCCAGTCGAACGGCGGGAAATCGCGTCGTTCACCCAGCGAGAAGCGGGTGTAGGTGATCGGCAGCTTCCGTTCGAGGAACATCTGTTCGTAGGCGGTCTTGACCGAGAGTATTTCGTCCGCGAACCCCGAGCCGTAGATGTCGTTGTTGGCCACGTCGCAGGGCAGACCGAACCGTTCGATCACGGCTTGCGTGTAGGCGTAGAGGTGTTGCGAGTCGGTCTTGAGGTTGATTCGTCCGCCGGGAACCTGCATCTGTGCGTACTGGCCCAGGAAGAGGGGTGAGGTGAGCCGTTTCTTGGCCCGGCGCGATTTGAGCTGCGGATCGGGGAAGGTGATCCAGATCTCATCGACCTCTCCTTCGGCGAAGAAGGAGGCGATCATTTCGATGCGGGTACGCAGAAAACCGACGTTGCGCATTTGCCGTTCCGTGGCGGTTTTGGCTCCGCGCCACATGCGGGCACCCTTGATGTCGATACCGATGAAGTTGCGGTTGGGGTCGCGCTCCGCGAGTGCGACGGTGTATTCGCCCTTGCCGCAGCCCAGTTCGAGTACGATCGGACGGTCGTTATGGAAAAAGTCGCTGTGCCAATGTCCTTTGAGCGGATGGTCGCGGCGGAAGGCCTCCTCGAAGGCGGGTTGTACGAAACATTCGAACGTGAGGTTCTCCGCAAAGCGTCTGAGTTTGTCTTTGCCCATCTGTTTTTATTCGCTTTTTTGCTGGTTGATGCCGATGGCTTCCACGCCCCGGACCGGCATCGCCGGGGTGAAAGCCATCCTGTAAATGCCGCTGTCGGGAAAAATTACGTGCCGACGATAGGGAACCGACGCTTCCTCCGCGAGGGCTGCCGGGTGCCTGCGGGGAGGAAGGCCCAGCGTGTAGGATTCCTCGAAAACCAGGGAGTCGGGCGAAATGGTCCGTATCGTCAGCCGCAGCGTGTCGTCCCGAAAGGAGTCGTTGTAACGCACGACGATGTATAGGTCGCGCGGGGTCACGGTATCCGCGTTCGGAATTTCGATTTCGGCACTTTCGCTCCACGTGCCGCCCCCGGTATCGGTTACGACCGTCTGATGCGGCGAAAGGCAGCTCGTAACGAGCATTCCGGCGATCGCTATGATACTCCGCAGGTACATTACGAGTCGTTATTGCTCTTTTTTCGGCGGTTCGGGTTGTGCTGTCTCTCCGTTTCCGCCTTCCCGACGGTTGCCTTCCCGACGGTTGCGTCCTCCGCGTCCCCGAGGACGGCGGCGGGCACCGTTCTGTCCCTCTTCGCCCGGAGATTGGGAGTGTGTCGGAGTCGGATCGGTTTCGGAGCCGTTTTGTCCCGGACGGTTTTCGGAACGAGAACGCTCCGAACGACGTTCCCCGCGCTGTTCGCTGCGAGAGCCCTGACCGTTGCCGCGTTCACCGTTCTGTTCGCCGGAGGTGTTCCCGCGTTCGGTGCGCTGTTCGTTTTTCTGGGTGCTCTGTCCGTTGCGCGACCCGTTCCGGTCGCTGTTGCGTGGGTTGCGCGGTTCGCCCTGACCGTTATTCCTTTCTCCGCGCGATTCGCGGCTTTCGCCTTGTCCGTTTCGATTATTCCGTTCACGGCGGTCGCGTTTTTCGCGGCGTTCACTCCGGTTGGCAGCGGGTTCCTGTTTTTCGTCCTTGCGGGATTCCGAAACGGCGGCCGCTTCTGCGGCGCTTCCGCTGCGGGCACCGTTGTTCCGGTTCTCGCGTTCCTCTGCCCGGTCGCTGCGGCGTCGGTTGCGGCCCTTGCGTTTGGAGCCGTTGCCGTCGAAGCGTGTGATGCTGTCCTCCTCCGAGCGATAGGTCGGTTCTTCGAACTTCTCCCGTTGTGGTTGCTCCGCCGACAGCTGATCGACCTTCTTGCCGGCGCGGTTCAGCGCTATGATCTCCTTGACGCGGGCGACGGGAAGCGTCACCACGTTGGTCATCGTATCCTTGCTGCTGCTGAAGGACATGGTACCGGCCAGGATGTCGGTTTTGACCAGGTAATATTCGCCGTCGAGAGCCTGGAGCGGTTCCCGCAGACGGGGGAACTCCTTGCGGGCGTCCACGTAGGTGTCGTATTCGTAGGCGAGGCAGCACTTGAGTTTCGAGCACTGTCCGGCCAGTTTTTGGGGGTTGAGGGAGATCTCCTGCATACGGGCCGAGTTGGTCGTCACACTCGAGAAATTCGAGATCCACGATGCGCAACACAGTTCGCGGCCGCAGGCTCCGATGCCGCCGATGCGTCCCGCTTCCTGGCGGGCGCCGATCTGTTTCATTTCGATGCGGATGTGAAACCGTTCGGCGAAGACCTTGATTAGCTCGCGGAAATCCACGCGCTCGTCGGCGATGTAGTAGAAGATCGCCTTGATCTTGTCGCCTTGGTACTCCACGTCGCCGATTTTCATATTGAGTCCCATTTCGGCGGCGATCTGGCGTGCGGTGATCATCGTTTCGTGCTCCAGAGCGATGGCCTCCTGCCAGCGTTCGATGTCGTAGGGTTTGGCCTTGCGGTAAATCTTCTTGAATTCGCCGTTGTAGGGGTTGAATCCCGTGCGGCGCATCTGGCGCGCCACCAGGTCGCCCGTGAGCGACACGACGCCGATGTCGTGGCCCGGCGACGCTTCGACGGCCACGATGTCGCCCCGTTTGAGGTCGAGGTTGTTGACGTTCTGGTAGAACGAACGGCGGGTGTTCTTGAAACGCACCTCGACGATGTCGCTCGGCATGTTGACCGGGTACTCGTCGAGCCAGGCCGTTTCGTGGAGCTTGAAGCACCCGTCGCAGAGTTTGGCTTCCGGCTCCGAGCCGCAGTTGCAAAAGGCGCACCCGCGGCCCACTTCGGGTTTGCAGGCGCCCGTATGTCGTTTTTCGGTATCCATGATTGGGTATAATTTGCGTAAAGATACAAAATAATTCACAATTCAGAATTCAGAATTCACAATTTTGGCTTATTCGGGAACTATGCCTGCAAACTGAATTTATGAATTGAGAATTGTGGATTGTGAATTCCCGTTTGCATGCAAACGGCTGATGCTGCGGCGGATGCGCACGATCATCATCACGGCTGCGGCCGACAGTCCGAACGAGAAGCCCAGGAAAAGCCCCGAAGGACCCATGCCCATCGTGAAACCGAACAGGTGGCCCGCCGGGAGGTTCAGCAGCCAGTAGGAGACGAAGGCGATCGGCATGATGATCTTCACGTCCTGAATACCCCGCAGAATGCCTACCGAAACGTTCTGGATGCCGTCCGCCAACTGGTAAACGGCGATCAGCAGGATCAGCTTCGAGGCCAGGTCGATCACTTCGGCGTTGGTGGTGAAGAAAGTCGGGATGACGTTGCAGAGCGAGATGAACGTGATGGCGGCGAAGAGGTTCCAGGCGATGACCAGGTGGTAGGAGGCCTTTGCCGCCAGAGTCAGCTCCTTCAAGCTGCGGGCGCCGTAGCAGTGGGAGATGCGGATGGTCGTGGCGGCACCGATCGAAGTCACGATCATGAAGGCGCAGTTGCCCAAGGTCATGGCGATCTGGTTGGCGCTGATGGCCGTTTTGCTCAGCCAGCCCATCATGATACTGGTGCCGACGAAGGCCGAGGCTTCGAGAAACATCTGCAGGGAGATCGGAAGGCCCATACGCAGCAATGTGCGGATCGTTTTGACCGAATAGTTGCGGGGCGAGAATCCCTGAAGATAGGCGCGGTATTTCTGTTTTTTGTAGAAATAGCCGATAATCATGATCGGCATGGCGATGCGCGATCCGAGGGTGCCGAGCCCCGCACCTGTGGCGCCCAGTTCTTCGAATCCGAGGTGGCCGTAGATGAAAATCCAGTTCAAGCCGACGTTCATCAGGTTGCAGAGAATCACCACGACCATTTCGACCCGGGTGTTTCCGACGCCTTCGAGGAATTGCTTGAAGGTGAAGAAGAGCATGATGAACGGCATGCTGTAAGCCAGCAACTTGTAATACGGTATGGCCATATCGACCACTTCGACGGGCTGTCCCATGTGGTACATCAAAGGGATGACGGCCAGTTGGAGCCCGCAGACCAGAAATCCCAACAGAGTATAGAACATCAGGCCGTTTTGCAGGTATTGCGACGATTTGCAACGGTCGCCCTGGGCGTAGAGTTCGCCGATCAGGGGCGTGAGGCCCAGTGCGATGCCGACGCCGGCGATGAAGAGGATGAAGAAGACCGAGCCGCCGAACGAAGTGGCGGCCAGCGGCGTGGGGTCGTCGCCTCCGTAACGGCCGACCATGACGTTGTCGGCGACCTGTACGAGGATCTGCCCCAACTGGGTCATCACGACGGGCAGGGCCAGTTTCAGATTGGCTTTGTATTGTCGTTTGTAGGTTGAAAAACGGTACATATATTTCTTGAATCAGACGACAAAGGTACGAAAATAATCGATTATCCCTCTTTCGCATCCGTTTCGAAGGGGGAACGGAGTCTGATGTCCGGACCTTTCGACCGGGTGTCGGGGCCGATTTTGCAGGCAGATGTCGAAAGCATGCGGGACGGACATATATGGAGCTGTTCCCGGTTTCGATGCAAATGCCTCGTTGCCGGGAGGACTGTTCGGGGTTATTCCGTATGTCGGGCCGGGGTTGTTGTCGGTTCTGGAAAACCGCTTAGTCGAAGGAGTGGGTGAGGCGTGAAAATCCCGGCCGATACTTGCTTCGGCCGGGATTCGAAAACCGTCCGCCACTGGTGCGGATTTATGTTAGGCGACCCGGAGAATCACCTCCTTTTCGCCGTCGGGTTCCACGATCACCCGCTCCCCGCTGTGCAGTTTGCCGTCGATAATCAGTCCCGAGAGAGGTTCCTCGATGCGTTCGAGCAGCGTGCGGCGCAGGGCGCGGACGCCGTATTTGCGCTGGTAGCCGATGGCGGCAAGGGTCCGCTTCGCCTCGTCGGTGATTTCGACCTTGTAGCCGAGTCGGTCGGTACGGGAGAGCAGCCCCTTGAGTTCCAGGTCGATGATCCGCTCCACGTCCGAGAGGTCGAGCGTGCGGAAGATGACGATGTCGTCGATGCGGTTCAGGAACTCCGGTGCGAAGGTTTCTTCCAGCGCCCGGCGGTATTCCGACTGCGGGGCTTTCTGCTGGGTGTCCGATTTCGAACAGGTGCTGTACCCGACCTGCGTGGAGCGTATTGCCGCGGCCCGCGATCCGACGTTGGAGGTGAGAATGATTACCGTATTTCGGAAATCGACCTTGCGCCCCGAACCGTCGGTGAGGTGTCCCTCGTCGAAGATCTGCAACAGGGTGTTGAAGACTTCGGGGTGGGCTTTCTCGATTTCGTCGAACAGGACGACCGAATAGGGATGGCGGCGTACCGCTTCGGTGAGCTGTCCGCCTTCGCCGTAGCCGACATATCCCGGCGGGGAGCCGATCAACCGTGCGACGTTGTGTTTTTCGCTGTATTCGCTCATGTCGATACGGATGAGTCCCTTGTTCTCGTCGAAGAGCCATTTGGAGAGCTCTTTCGCCAGCAGGGTTTTGCCCACGCCCGTCGGTCCGACGAACATGAAGACGCCGATCGGACGCCCTTCGTCCTTGAGTCCCGCCCGGGAGCGTTGGATCGACCGCGAAATCTTTTCGACGGCTTCGCATTGGCCGATGACGCGGGCCGAAAGATAGTCCGCAAGGCCGCGCAGACGTTCGCTTTCGCTGCCCGAGAGCCGTTCGGCTGGGATTCCCGTCATGGAGGTAATAACCTGCTCGATATGCTCGGCCCGGATTTCGGGCGGGCCGGGATCGGACGGAAGAGTCCATACGGCGCCACCGACAGTCGTCGTGTCCGCTGCCGCCGTTTTGCGGGAGCGGTTTTTGGGCGTTTTGGCTCCTGCTGCGGCGCCGACCGGTTCGCGGGATGCGGTTTTTCGGGACGGTTTTTCGGTTTTGCCTTTGTCCTGCAGGTGAATACGTGCCCCGGCTTCGTCCAGCACGTCGATCGCCTTGTCCGGAAAGTTGCGGTCGGTAATGTAGCGCCCGGTCAGGGCGACGCAGGCCCGCAATGCTTCGTCCGAGTAGCGCACTCCGTGGTGCCGTTCGTAATGGGGTGCGATGTTGTGCAGGATTTGCAGGGTTTCCTCTTCCGAAGCGGGTTCGACGAGGATTTTCTGAAAGCGGCGTTCCAGCGCGGGATCGCTCTCGATATCTTCGCGATATTCGTCCAGCGTCGTGGCTCCGATGACCTGCAATTCGCCCCGCGCCAGGGCGGGTTTGAGAATGTTGGCCGTGTCGAGGCTTCCCTGGGTCGAACCTGCGCCCGCGATGGTGTGTATTTCGTCGATGAAGAGGATCGAGTCCTGCTTCCTGCGCAATTCTTCGAGAAGTCGCTGCATCCGTTCTTCGAACTCACCTCTGTATTTGGTCCCGGCCAGGAGCGACGATACGTCGAGCGAATAGAGCCGTTTGCCGCGGATGGTGGCGGGAACTTCGTCCGCTGCCATCCGCAGGGCCAGCCCTTCGACGATGGCGCTCTTGCCCACGCCGGCTTCGCCGATCAGGATCGGGTTGTTCTTCTTGCGGCGCGAGAGGATCTGCACGATGCGTTCCATCTCCCGCTCGCGTCCTACGACGGGATCGATGCGGCCTCTGCGAGCTTCGTACGTAAGGTCGGTGCCGAATTTGTCCAACAAGGCAGGTTCCGCAGGAGGAGTGTCCCGGACAGGTTCGCGCAGGCCGATGAACCGTAGTTCGGGTGTCGGCCGAAAATCGGTATCCGAAGGCGTCTTCTGATTGGCCACCGAGGTCATCTTTTGCAGTTCGGTCGCTATCGCCTGTGCATCGAAATGGTACATGGCCAGCACCTGCGAAGTGATCGTGTGCGGGTCGCTCACGATGTGCAGCAGTGCGTGTGCCGTCGAAACATGGTGCATCGGGGCGAACAATCGTTGTAATTCTCTGGTGTATAAAGGGAAAAATTCTTCGGGATTCTGCCTCGATGAATCGGGTGCCGATACCGACCGAATCTCGCTTTCGATGCGAAGGCATATTTGGTGAATCTACCAGTCCTTGAGGCGGGAGGTGAGTATCTGATGCGCTAAGGACCCCTCTTCCCGCAGAATCTCAAGGGTGAGAAAATCCTTGAGTGAGTGGGTAATAGCGCGTTTCGAGGTTTCGAATGCCGTACGGGCGATGATGGCCTCGAGCGTTTTTGAGATTTTAGCTTGCATCTTGGATTCCTTTTTTAGTTTTCCGTGTTCGGAAAAGCGAACGCGGTCGCTCTCTCCTCGCTTGTCGAAAATGTACGTTTTGTCCTGTTAAAATTACAGACTTATAACGACGGAATCCCAGATAATATTATGTTAAATAAAAATATTGCATATTGAACGATTTCGCCCCTTTATCAAGCGCCGGGACGAGGCCATTCGCCGATTTCCATGTCGCGGATGTCGGTGCCGTCGATGGTGAAGCGCAGGGCGCTGCGCACCTTGTGGAAACCGTAGCAGCCGGCAGCGCCGGGGTTGAGGTGAAGCAGGTCGTAAACGGGGTCGTAGATGACCTTGAGAATGTGGGAGTGCCCCGCGATGAAGATTTTCGGGCGCAGCGATTGGATCCGCGCTACGGCCTGCGGGGTGTAGTGGCGG
>ERZ780198.1430-NODE-1430-length-21698-cov-4.825394_pt1 | contig 21698 bp, 16 predicted proteins | sample MGYA00510979_ERZ780198 | MGnify/ENA primary metagenome ERZ780198 (study PRJEB29588, sample SAMEA2158039) | human gut metagenome | biome: human gut; feature: human-associated habitat; material: faeces | place: Denmark | collected 2008/2010 ...
CCATAAGCACCTTTGGATTTGCCGCAATTTCACGCCCTACAAGAACTTTTTGAACATTACCGCCGGAAAGTCGCCTTACAGGTGTTGTTGCACCCGGTGTAACAACTTCAAGGCTTTCAATAATTTTTTCTGCAAGCTTTTTAGGGTCTTTACGGTCAAGAAAAGCACTGTTGCCTTTTTTATAGGAACGAAGCATCATATTATCAATAATATCCATATTGCCTACAAGGCCCATACCGAGCCTGTCTTCGGGCACAAAGGAAAGGCGAACGCCGAGCTCCCTTATCTGAATGGGAGTTTTGTCTCTTAAATTCTCTTTTGCACCGGTTTTCGGGTTATTGTAAATTATTTCGCCGCTGCTTACCTTTAAAAGTCCGGCAATAGCCTCAAGCAGCTCGCGCTGACCGCTGCCCGCAATACCTGCAATACCTAAAATTTCGCCGCTTTTTGCGGTGAACGAAATATCGTCAAGCACCTTAACGCCGTTTTCATCGTAAAGGTCAAGCCCGTTTATCATAAGCCTGTCCGCCGTGTTTTCCGATTCGGTACGGTCAATATTAAGCGAAACCTTTTTGCCCACCATCATTTCGGTGAGCATGGCCTCGTCAGCCTTTGTGGTTTCGATCTCGCCGACGTATTCGCCGCGGCGCAGCACTGCCACGCGATCGGAGAGCGACAGCACTTCGTGCAGTTTATGAGTGATGATGATAATGGACTTGCCATCGTCGCGCATACGGCGCAGCACGTCGAAAAGCTTCTTGGTTTCCTGCGGGGTCAGCACGGCGGTGGGCTCATCCAGAATCAGAATATCGGCACCACGGTACAGCACCTTGACGATCTCCACGGTCTGCTTCTGGGAAACAGACATATCATAGATCTTCATGTCCGGGTCGATATCGAAGCCGTACTTATCACAGATGTCCTTGACCTTTTGACGTGCATTGTTCAGGTCAAGCTTGCCCTCCAGGCCGAGGATGATATTCTCGGTGGCGGTGAACAGGTCGACCAGCTTGAAGTGCTGGTGGATCATGCCGATACCCAGATCGAAGGCATCCTTGGGAGATGCGATGGTCACAGGCTTGTCGTGGACGTAGATCTGCCCCTCGTCGGGGAAGTAGATGCCGGAGAGCATATTCATCAGCGTGGTCTTGCCGCTGCCGTTCTCGCCCAGCAGGGACAGGATCTCGCCTTCGTACAGTTCAAGGTTTACATCTTTGTTTGCAATGACCTTGCTGCCGAACCGCTTGGTGATGTTCTCCATTCTGATCGCGCATTTCTTTTCCAAGGCTGTCATCCTTTCTTTCGGCGCAGATGGCTGCAACACCTCGAATACGCCGGGGATAAATTCCATACGACTTATTCTACCATACATGGTGAGCGTTGTAAATCAAAATCAGCAAAAAATTTGTCAGGTATATACAAAGAATGTGAGGTTACACAAGAAAGAGTCATTCTCTTTGTGTAAATCGTCAAAGCCGCGTGTAGGAGGGAAAAAGCAAGAGGTGGGCTGCCTGTGCAGCCCACCTCGTTGTGGTGCAATATGCTGTTGGAAAACCTGGCTATTAGCCGCCGTAGTTGACATCCAGACGCTTGATGCCGTCGATCTCCAGATCGAAGTAAGGAGCGGAACGCTTCTCGGACTCAGCGAAGTAACCGTCATGCACGACCTCGGTGTCGGGGGTGTTATCGCTGTCGGCGTTGACGTCAGCCTGGTAGGAGGTCAGAGTCTCACCCTTCACAGTGAAGGTGGAGCAATCGAACACGTGGATCTCGCCCTTCTCCAGCTTCTCGGTAGCAGCGGCAATGGCCTCGGCAGTGCCTTCGGCGGCCACGGTGGTATTCAGGTCAGTCAGGACCACAGAGTTGGTGGCCAGAGTGCCGGTCCAGTCAACATCGATGGCGGTGCCGTCCATGACAGCCTTGATGGCATACTCATAGTAGGGCGCCCAGTTGATGCGGGAGGAGATGATGTAGGTGTTGGGGCAGGCAGCCTGAGTGGAGCCGTTGTAGGAAACGTTGGGAACACCGGCGTTCTCGCAGGCGGTAGGAGCACCCAGAGAGTCGGCGTGCTGGCTGATCAGCTTGCAGCCGCCCTGGATCAGCTTCTCGGCGCCTTCCTTCTCCAGAGTCTCATCGTACCAGCTGCCGGTGAAGGTCACATCCATGGTGACGGTGGGGCAGACGGACTTGGCACCCAGATAGAAGGAGGTGTAACCGGAAACCACTTCGGCGTAGGTGAAAGCACCCACATAGCCCATCTTGGCCTCGTCAGCCTTGATATCGCCGGCATCGATCATCGCGTTCAGCTTCAGACCGGCAGCGATACCGGCCAGATAGCGGCCCTCATAGATGGAGGCGAAGGCGTTGTGGTAGTTGGCCAGACCCTCGGTGTGAGCGCGGGTCCCGGTGCTGTGGCAGAACTGCACCTCGGGGTTCGCCTTGGCGACCTCGATCATGTAAGGCTCATGACCGAAGCTGTCGGCAAAGATGATGTTGCAGCCGGCGTCCACCAGATCAGCGGCGACCTCGGCGCACTGCTCGGTCTCGCCCACGTTGGTCTTGATGAAGTAATCCTCATTCTCGACCAGACCCAGGTTGGCGCAGGCTTCCTTGGCGGCATCGATGAAGTTCTTGTCATAGGTGGAGTTTTCATCATGCAGGGTGATGAAGCCGACCTTGACCTTGGCAGCGGTGGCATCACCGTCGCCGTTGCCCTGAGTGTCGTCCTTCTTCTCACCGCAGGCCACCAGGCTCAGAGCCATGACCAGGGCGAGGAGCATTGCAAGGAACTTTTTCATTCTTGTTTTCCTCCTTAAAATATGTGACGCACGCCTGAAAGTAAGGCAAATTTTGACGTGCGTCTGAACAACGGGCGTCCGGCCCGGTATTCACGCAACTCATAAGAACGTGGGTATTATACAGGATTTCACCGCCGATTTCAACAGAAAATGTGAATTACGGCAAAATTTCTTTGTGACGCACAAAAAATCTTTGTAAATCTTGTGCAGTATGCGGCATTTGATAGAAATTTCCCGTTCCGAAATACCCGTTCCATATGGCAGGGATAAGCGCGTTACTGATGAATACGGGTGCCGGTCTTGCCCTCGATACCGTCCTTGGCCTTTTCGAGCAGGGTGATAAGGGCGGTACGGCCGGCCTTGGACTCGGCGAACTTCACCGCGGCCTGGACCTTAGGCAGCATGGAGCCCTTGGCAAACTGGTTCTCCTCCATGTACTTGTAGGCTTCGGCGGGGGTCAGATCGTCCAGACCCTTCTGATCGGGCTTGTTGTAGTTGATGGCCACCTTCTCCACGGCAGTCAGGATGATGAGCATATCGGCGTCCAGCAGCTCGGCCAGCAGCTCGCTGCCGAAGTCCTTGTCGATGACGGCAGGGGTGCCGGAGAGCTTGCTGCCCTCGCGGATAACGGGGATGCCGCCGCCGCCCACGGCGATGACCACGTGACCGGCGTCTACCAGCGCCTTGATGCTGGCCTTTTCCACGATGTCAAAGGGCTTGGGGGAGGGAACGACCTGACGGTAGCCGCGGCCCGCGTCCTTCACGAAGATGAAGCCTTTTTCCTCGGCGATCTTCTCTGCCTCTTCCTTGGTGTAGAAGCTGCCGACGGGCTTCGTGGGATGCTGGAAGCCGGGGTCCTTCTCGTCGACGACGACCTGCGTCACGACGGTCGCACATTCCTTATTTATGCCGCGGTTCTTCAGCTCATGCTGGATAGCCTGCTGAAGATGATAGCCGATGTAGCCCTGTGTCATGGCGCCGCATTCGGGGAAGGGCATGAACGGGGTGTTCCCTCCCTTGTTCGCGGAGAACTCCATTGCGAGGTTTATCATGCCGACCTGCGGGCCGTTGCCGTGGCCGATGATGACCTCATAGCCCTTCTCGACGAGGTCGACGATGGGGCGGGCGGTATTGCGGACAAGCTCAAGCTGCTGCTCGGGGGTTTTGCCAAGCGCGTTTCCCCCGAGAGCGACAACAATTCTTTCTGCCATAGTTTCTTCCTTACTTCAGCGTTGCGTACATCACAGCCTTGATGGTGTGCATACGGTTCTCTGCTTCCTGGAACTGACGTGCCTGGTGGCCAAGGAACACATCGTCGGTGACTTCCATAGCCTCGAGGCCGAACTTCTGGTAGATATCCTCGCCGACGGTCGTCTCGCGATCGTGGAAGGAGGGCAGGCAGTGCTCAAAGATGGCGGTGGGCTTAGCCATAGCCATGACTTCCTTATTGACCTGATAGGGACGCAGGAGCTTGATGCGCTTCTCCCACAGCTCTGCAGGCTCGCCCATGGAGAGCCATATATCTGTGTAGAGCACATCGCAGTCACGTGCGCCGACAGCGACATCGTCGGTGAACTCAAGCACAGCGCCGGTCTCGGCGGCGACTGCCCGGCACTTCTCAATGAGCCAATCCTCAGGCATGAGCTCCTTGGGGCCGCAGGCGCAGAAGTGCATGCCGAGCTTTGCGCAGACGACCATGAGGGAGTTTGCAACGTTGTTGCGGGCATCACCGAAGAAGGTGAGCTTGCGGCCGCGCATGTCACCGAACTCTTCGCGTGCGGTCATGATGTCAGCGAGCATCTGCGTGGGATGGAACTGGTCGGTCAGGCCGTTCCACACGGGAACGCCGGAGTAACGGGCGAGATCCTCAACAACGGACTGCTTGAAGCCGCGGTACTCGATGCCGTCGAACATGCGGCCGAGAACCTTCGCGGTGTCAGCGAGGGATTCCTTCTTGCCCATCTGGGAGGAGCCGGAATCGAGGAAGGTGACGCCCATGCCGAGGTCGCGTGCGCCGACTTCGAATGCGCAGCGGGTACGGGTGGAGGTCTTTTCGAAGAGCAGAACGATCTGCTTATCGGTCAGCCACTTGTGCTCGATGCCGTTATTCTTCATGCGCTTGAACTCGGAAGCGAGGTCAAGGAGATAGTTGATTTCGTCCGGGGTGAAGTCCAGAAGAGTAAGGAAGCTTCTGCCGCGAATGTTGAGACCCATAATTATTTCCTCCTAAAAGTAATGATCGAGATTTTTATTTAAGAACTTCTTGCTGGTTTTTATTCTGCGCGGATGAGCGGCATGGACATGCAGCGCGGGCCGCCGCGGCCGCGGGAAAGCTCCGCGGACGGGATGGTGATGACGTCGATGCCCTTCTTGACGAGCAACTCGTTGGTGACGTAGTTGCGGTCATAGGTGATGACGCGGCCCGGCGCGATGCAGAGCGTGTTGGAGCCGTCGTTCCACTGCTCGCGCTGCGCGGCCATCAGGTCGCCGCCGCCGCAGCGGATCAGGTCGACCGCGGGCAGCTTGAGCTCGAGGGCCAGAATGTCCTTGAGTTCTTCCTTGATGGCGCCAAAGCGGAGCTCGCCGTGCTCGTCGAGCGTCATCTCATAAACGCTCAGCGGGCCCTCGATCTCGGGATGGATGGTGAACTTGTCGTAGTCGACCATCGTGAACACGGTGTCGAGGTGCATGAACGCGCGCGTCTCGGGAATGTCGAAGGCGAGCACCTTCTTAAAGTCGGAATTTTGCAGAAGATTGCGCGCAAACGTCTCCGCGCCGGAGACCGTCGTGCGCTCGGACAGGCCGATGGCCACGATGTCCTTGGAAAGCACGAGCACGTCGCCGCCCTCGATCGAGTAGCTGTCGGACAGGTCGTACCACATCTTGTTGTCCTGCGTGGCAAAGTCGCGGTTGTAGAGGAACATGTACTTTAAGAGCAAACTCTCGCGTTTGCGCGCAGGGGTATGCATGCGGTGGATGTTGATGCCCTCGCCCACGCAGGCGCCGGGGTCGCGGGTGAAGTACAGGTTCGGCATCGGGTCGGAGACGAACGGATAGTCGTCGTCGACTAAGTCCATCAGCGACGTCGGCTGCTTGGTGGCGACCTCGCAGCGCTTGATGCCCGCGATCATCTTCGTCACCATCTGCTTGGGCGGCATGTCGAGAAGTAAGCTCGTCATGCTCGCGCGCAGGCCCTTGGCGTGAATCTTGCTGATGTTCAAAAAGTCGTTGACGAGCTGGATCTGGCGCGCGGGGTTGGCGATGGCCTTGGCGACCTCGTCGACATAGTAGATGACCTCGACGCCGTTTTCGCGCAGGACCTCGGCAAAGCGGTCGTGCTCCTCCTGGGCGACCTTTAAGTACGGGATGTCGTCAAACAGCAGGCGCTCGAGCGTCGCGGGCGTCAGCGATTCCAGCTCCTCGCCGGGGCGGTGCAGCAGCACCTTGTTGAGCTTTCCGATCTCGGAAAAGTTATGAATGCCAGGATACATAGTCGTGCTCCCTTTCCCGGGACGCCAGCGGCTCTCTCATCGACCGCCCGTACATCCCGCTGTGTTTTCGATCGTCTCGCCGCGATGCGCGGCTTCTTTACGGATCGTTTTACCGTTATTACGCAGTAAAGTATACACGTTCTAAAAGCGCTTGTGATGTATCAGTGGTTTTGCTTTTTTGTGTGCCAGTTACTCCTCCAGTTCTTCTTCCAGCGCTTTGCGCAATACCTCCATGCCGCGCTCCAGCCGCTCGCGCGGCTCGTAGGAGTAGTTGATGCGGATATGGTCGCGCCCGCCGTTCTTGCAGGGGTAAAAAACGTATCCGGGGATCAGCGTGACGCCCATGTTGTAGGCCCTGCGGATAAACTGCTTGCTGTCCACCCCGTCCGGCAGCCTGCACCAGACGTATACGCCGCCTCTTGGCTTTGTATAACTCACGCCGAGCGGCGCAAGCTCGTCGAGCTTTTGGCATACCAAATCTCGATTCGTGCGGTAGACGTCGCGAAATTTTAAAAGCGACGTGTAGTAAATGCCGTCGTCCAGGTACATGCCGAGGAGCTTTTGCGTCATCCAGTCCGAGGCCATCAGCCGCACGGAGACAAGGTAGCTCAGCGCGCGGATCAGATCGCGGTTACCCGTGATGAAAGCAAGGCTCAGTCCCGGGATGAACGTGAGTGAAAACGAATAGATGTAAATGACGTTGCCCATCGTGTCGAACGCCTTGATCGGTGGGAGCTTATCGCCGTCGTAGACGAGTTCGCTCGCCGCGTCCTCCTCCACGATCGGCACGCGGTAGCGGTTCGAGAGCTCAACGATCTTCTTGCGCCGCTCGAGCGACAAAATGTTTCCCGTCGGGTCGTGGTAGCTCGAATTGACGAAGATGAGCCGCGGGCGCGTCTGCGTGAGTAAGCTTTCGAGCACCTCGCAGTTCATGCCGTTCTCGTCGACGGGAACGGTCAGTATCTTCGCGCCCGCAAGCTCCATCACGCGGTACATGTCCGGGTGCACTGGCTCCTCCATCACGACGCTATCGCCGGGCTTAACGAGCAGCGTCACGATAAAGTCGAGCGCCTGATTCGTCTCCGATAGGATCTGAATTTCGCCCGAGGATACCTTCACGCCCTTCGTGCCGAGAAAGGCCACGAGCTTCTGCCGCAGGAATTTATCGCCCTTATAGGGGCTGAAAAAATACTGGCACGGGCCGCTGCCCGTGAGCAGTGTCGCAATGTCGCCCGCGACACGCTCGGACGTGTACACCTCGCGCGAGGCGACGCCGCTGCCGAGGGAATAGTGGCTCTCATCCGTAAAGCGCTGGAACAGGTCGTCAAATGTCTTTTCCATGTCGAGGTACTTTTCCGCCACCTCGCTGACCCAGTTGACGCGGCCGGGCTGCGCGCCCTCGCCGCCCCTTTCGTCCTGCGCGTCCTTTTCGTCGTTTGCCGCGGCCACGATGTAGCCCACGCCCTGGCGCGACTCGATCCACGCGTCGCTCTTGAGCTCGCTGTACGCCTTGACCACGGTGTTGCGGTGCACATCCAAGATCTGCGCGAGCGCGCGCTCGCTCGGCAGCGCGCTCCCGCGGGGCAGCGCGCCGCTGATGATCTGCGACTTGATCTGGTCGGCGATCTGCAGATAGACTGGCACCTTGGAATACTTGTCAATGCTGACTTTCATGTACTTCTCTTCTCCCTCTCGCCGGCAGGCCGCGCTCTCACCCGCAGCCGTCGGGATTTGCGTTGGTCTCGCAGAGGTCTCTCTGTTCGCATTTTACCACATAACCATGTGCGTTGTACAGTCATTTTTTGTGCATATGACATAAAATTCAAAAAGAAAGAGCCAAGGCATCCCGATGAGATGCCTCGACTCTTTCAGGTCAGCAACCTGAGTAAGGGAAAAGAAGCTTTTCCTTTTTAGAACAGCAGATGCGCGATGGGGCAGACGATCAGCAGGCTGATGATGGTGCGCTCCAGGAAGATGACGAACAGCTCCCAGATGTTGAGAGGAAGCTTGGAGCCGAGGATCAGACCGCCGACCTCAGAGAGGTAAAGCACCTGCGTGACGGAGACGACCGCGACAATAAACTTGGCCATCTGGCTGGTGGACTCCGCGATCAGGATGGCGGGGGTGAGCATGTCGGTGAAGCCGACGATCATCGTGGAGGCAACAGCGTCCGCTTCGGGCACCTGAAGAAGCTGGAGCAGCGGGCGGAACGGGATGCCGAGCCATTCAAAGATCGGCGTGTAGTTGGCAAGGATCAGTGCGATGGTACCGATGGCCATGACGGAGGGCAGAACGCCGAACCACATGCTGCAGGCGTTCTTGGCGCCGCTCTTGAAGAATTCACCGATGCCCTTGTGCTCGGCAACGCGCTTCATGGCGAGGTCCATGCCGTACTCGACGTTGCTCTTGTAGCCCTCGGGGAGGGTGTCGGGAGCGGCCTTGCCTTCGACTAAGTACGTGTTGGGCTTTTTGCGCAGGGGGTAGAGGTAGGGACACACGATCGCGCAGATGATACCGACGAGGCAGACGATGAGGTAGTAGATGCCGAAGTAATCGAGCAGCCCCACCGTATCGAGAACGACGAGGGTAAACGTGATGGAAACGGCGGAGAACAGCGTGGCGATGATGCTTGCTTCCTTGGCGGAGTAGTAGCCGCCCTCATACTGGTTGCAGGTCAGCATAACGCCGAGCGTACCGTCGCCGATCCAGGAGGTGATGCAGTCGACCGCCGCGCGGCCGGGGACCTTGAACAGGGGGCGCATGACCTTGGTGAGCAGCGCACCGACGAACTCCAGCAGGCCGAAGTCGAGCAGCAGCGGCAGCAGCAGGGCCGCGATGACGAAGATGATAACGAGCGTGGTGAGCAGGTCATAGAGGACAAAGCCGCCCTGACCGCCGCCGGTGATCATACCGACGAGACCCACATCTTCCTCGCCCACACCGAGATAGGTGAGCCACACGAAGATGACCGCGAGCACACGGATCACGACCCAGATGGGTTTGCAGGCGAAGCATTCCTTCATGATGTCGCTATTCATAATGAATTTGGGCTTTGCCAGCGCAATGAGGGACATCACTGCCGAAACGGTGAGGATCAGCACGCACAGCAGCGGCAGGAAGCCACCGATGACACCAGAGATGATGTCGGCCAGGATCTTGACCACAACGGTCCATTCACCTGCTGCGTTCTTGACCGGGATCATGAACAGGATGACGCCGACGACTGACGGGATGATAAACAGAGCTTTCAGTTTCGCGTTACTTTTGGTTTCCATTCTCTCTCCTCCTTCATATTGGCAAGTCGCGCCGGAAGGCGGTCTCTCTCATAGCCGCTTCCCCGGCAGACAGCTCTTGCCTTTACTTTATACGAATTCAGCAGTAAAGCAAGTGCCAGCAACGTTCTCAATTTGTATACCAGCAATAAATTTCTCCATTTTGCCATTCACTTTTTTGTCGAACCTGTATGTATCTTTTTTGCTTTTTGGGAAAAAGCCCATTTTCCCTTGCCGTTTCAGGAATTTTGGAGAAGAAAAAGGGAGACGCGATACGCGTCTCCCTCCCGTTTGCTTTATTGCAAGTTTTCAACGTCCTTCTTGCCGACCGCCATGCGCTTCCATTGCTCAGGAAGGCCCGGCGCGATGAGCGGGAACAGATTTTCCGTGTCCGACGTCGGCTGGATGTTATAGGTGCCGTACTTGTTGACAAGATCGGCGCAGTCGTCCGGCTGGCCGAAGCGCGCCTTGAGCATCGGTGCCAGGTCATACGGCATGCCGGGGTCTTTTCGCGGCATAAAAATCACCTCCGGACTTAGTATGTCCGGAGGCGGCAGATTTTTTCGATTTGTCTCGCTCACGCGCGCAGCGTTTTGGGGTACACGCCCGCGTCGTGTAATTTCTGAAGCTCGCGCTGCACCATTTCCTTATCCTCGTGATACGTCATGCCGAACCAGCGCGCGCTCGAGCGCAGAACGGAGACTCTGAGCTCGCCGCGGTCGATGAGCTCGCCGATCAGGCTCGGCAGCAGGCACTCCTTTTTGAGCTCGCCGTCGGGCAGCGCGCGGAGGAAATCCTTAAAATACGCGTCCAGCTTTTCAAACAGCCACGGCGTAAAGCCCCAGAAATTCATCGAGACCGGCGTCTCGGGCGCGTAGACCGGACCGTCGCCGTCTTCCTGAATGTCGCGGATCTTGCCGTCGGCGCAGGGCTTTAGGTGGAACGTCTCGACCACGCGGTCGAGCATCCCCTGTTCGTTCACGTGGCACACACCGCGCGTGACCGTGCCGTGCTCGCTCACGGTGTTGCAGAGGTCATAGCCGACCATCGTGCCCTCGCCGCTTTCGGCGAGCTTTGAGAGCTCGGCGTAAATCGTCTTGAACGCGTCCACGCCGTAATAGTCGTCGGCGTTGATGACGACGAACGGCTCGTGCACGAATTCGCGCGCGCACAACAGCGCGTGCACCGTGCCGAACGGCTTGACGCGCTCAGACGGCACCTTATAAAAATCGGGCACGCTCGAAAAATCCTGATACGCGTAGCAGACCTCGACGTTTTCCCCGTCCGCGGTCTTGCGCGCGGCAAGGTGCTTGCCGACCATGTTCTCCATCAAGTCGCGCATGTCGGGCTTGATGATGAAGACCACCTTCGTAAAGCCCGCGCGCAGCGCGTCGAAAATGGAGTATTCCATCAAAATTTCACCGTTCGGGCCGATGCCGTCCACCTGCTTGCTGCCGCCGTAGCGCGAGCCCATGCCCGCCGCCATAATCACGAGCGCTGCTTTCATAAAAACAAAACTCCTCTCAAAGTTCTCGATCTCGTTGTTCCGAGCTGCGCACCGCGCGCTCGTCTCCGCCCATCATAGCGTATCCGAACCGGCATTGCAACCGTCTTTTTCGTCTCTTGTCTTTTGCCGCAGGCGTGTTATACTGGTGTAACTATTTCTTAACACCGAGGTCACACCATGGAAGGATTTCTGCACGCCGTCTCGTCCGTCACCATCATCCTGCTGCTGACGGCGACGGGCTACTTCTGCGCGCGCATGGGCTGGATGAGCCCGCAGGCCAAGCGCTTTATCAGCAAGTTCACCATGTCCGTCGCCATCCCCTGCATGTGCGTCTACGGACTGACGAACAACCTGACGCACGACCTGCTCGCTGGCTCGCTGGGCTTTCTGCTCGTGCCGTTCCTCTCCACGATCGGCGCGTTCCTGCTGTCGCTGCTTGTCGGCAAACTCCTGAAACTGCCGCGCAAACGGCTCGGCGTCTTTATGATGATGTGCTCGGTGTCGAACGCCATTTTTGTCGGCCTTCCAATGTGCACCGAGCTTTTCGGCGAAAGCTGCACGCCCTATGTCATGCTCTACTACCTTGTCAACACCAGCTTTGTCCAGCTCGTGGGTCTGTCGCTCGTGCGCTGGGCAGGCGAAGGCGGCGGCTTTGATCGGCGGATGGTCAAAAAGTTTTTGAGCACGCCCGCCGTCATCGGCGTCCTCGTGAGCTTCGTGCTCGTGTTCACCGGCATTCAGCTGCCGCCGCTTCTGATGAGCTACTGCAAGTATATGAACAACCTTGTCACGCCGCTGGCGCTGCTGCTCACGGGCTATATCATCTATGAGATCGGGCTCAAAAATCTGAAGCTCGACCGTGACCTCGCCCTTGTGATGCTCTTCCGCTTTCTGCTTGTGCCGGGCGTGTCGTTCGCGCTGTGCGAGGTCTTCGGCGTCGCGGGTCTCGGCCGCAGCGTGCTCATCGTCGAAACGGCGATGCCGGTCGTGACGCAGACGGTCGTCGCCGCCGCGGAATACGGCGCGGACGAGGAATTCGCCGCGCAGGGCGCGGCGCTCTCCACGATCGCGTGCTTCGTCGTGATTCCTGTGCTGATGCTGATTTTGTAATCAAAAAAGTGGCAAAGCCACTTTTTTGAGAAGGTTTCGCTGCGTTCTGTGCCTCGGTTGTCCGCTAAAAGCGGACAATTCGACCTTACACCGTTGCGGCACTACGATTCCCGCGCCCTTGCAGGCGCGCCAATCGTGCCGCTTCCTCGAAACCGACTTGCTGTTTCCGCCGCTGGCGGCACTTCGCCGGTTTCCACTTTGCGCAAAGAGTTTTCTGCCAGAAGGTGAATTGCCCCGCAGCGAGCAAGAGAAGCCCCTCTGGAGGGCGCACATGTCGCGGCGGAAAACCGATTTGAATTTATTTCGTGCCGTGCGCGGCACCTGGGCAGCCGTTGGCAGCTTTGCTGCCTTACGGATGCTGCGTACCCCTTGCGGGTAAAAACTCTGCGAGGCTCTCTACTCTGAAAAGAATTCCGCGCCGTGGGCGCGGGGATTTTTTTATCTTCAATTTCCGATCAGTGCGGACAGGCCGCCGGTTCTCAGCTCGTCTTTATAGTAGTTGAGCTCATCGCCGATGAGCTCGTCGAGCACGCGCATGCCCAACACCTCGACAGGGGCCTTGTCGTCCGTCAGGATGCAGCTTCCGCCCTCATAGGGCGTGAGCTTCGAGTAGACCGTGCGCATCATGTCGGCATAGTCGCTGTCCTTGAGCTTTGCGATGCTGCGCAGGAACGTCTCCTCCCAGTCATCCGCGTTCGTGCAGAAGACCTCGGTATTCGTGTTGCCTTTCACCGGTGCGGTGACGGTGTGCTGGAAAACACTCGCCATCGTGTCGCAGAGGTATTCGTTGATCGAGCCGTTCTCCGCGGACGTCATGTTGAGGTTCACGACCATCACGCCGTTCGGCTTCAAATGTGCCTGCACTTCATTGAAAAACTCGGCGCTCGAGAGCTGGAACGGGATGGTGATATCCTGGTAGGCGTCCACCATGATGACGTCAAACTTCTCCTTCGACGCGGCAAGGTACGCGCGCCCGTCCTCGACTGCGACGGTCACGCTGCCGGGAAGTCCGAAGTAGTCTGTCGCGATGTCGGCGATCTTTTTGTCGATCTCCGCGCCCTGCACACTCGCGCCGGGGAAATAGCGCGTGCAGTAGCTCGCGTACGTGCCAGAGCCCATGCCGAGGATCATCACGCTGCGGTTTTCGTTGTCCGTGCCGTCCATGCCCGCCATGCAGGGCGCGGCGAGCGCGTAGTCATAGTACATGCCCGTCAGCGCGTCGCCCTTGACCTGCACGCTCTGCACACCGAAGAGCACGTTCGTCGAGAGCGTCGTGCGCTTCGCGTCGTCCTGCACCTGCAAATAGTTGTAGATGGACTCGTCCTCAAGCGTGATGTCGCTCTGCCAGAAGGCGAAGCTGTAAGACGGCAGGGCAAAGCACAGTCCAGCGATCAAAAGGACGGAGATGATCCCCGGCACGCTCTTTTTCTTCTCGAACACGAAGTACGCGATGCCGATGGCCGCGAGCACACCGGAGAAGATCAAAAACGTTGCCGCCGTGCCGACGGCGGGGATCGTCACAAACGTCGGCACGAAGGTTCCGATGATGCTGCCGATGGTGTTGAGCGCGTTGAGCCTGCCCACGGTCTTGCCCGTGTCGTCGAGGTTGTCGACCGTGAAGCGCGTGAGCGACGGCGTGACGGTGCCGAGCAGCACGCACGGGAACGCGAAGATCACAAGGCACGCCGCGAGCGCCGCCCAGACGAGGAAGTTTTTCGTCACAAAAAGCGCCAGCAGCAGCGAGATGCCCGCGATCAGGTACCGTCCCACAAACGGGATGAGCGCGATCCAGATGGCCGCGATGATGAGGCGGCGGTAGAGCTTATCGGGCGTCGCGCTCCTGTCGGCGAGCTTTCCGCCCCAGACGTTGCCGATGGCCATCGCGATCATAATGACGCCGATGATAACGGTCCACACGATCTGCGACGAGCTGAAGTACGGGGCCATGAGCCTGCTCGCACCGAGCTCGACCGCCATGACGGACATACCGGCAAAAAATTCGGTCAGGTATAAAAAGTATTTGCTGCGGATGAGTTTATTTTCCATGCAGGACCTCCCTGTCGTTTCGTTTGTGCCGTCTTCGGTGTAGACAGAGAAATTATAACACGCCTGAACCGCTTTGCACAACGTTTTTGCCGCGTATTCATTCCCGATGCGCATATTCCCCTTCTGCACGCATATAGATGGAGCAACATGAGTCAGGAGTGTGCTGCATGAAGGGTAACATGGAAGAGCGCGCCTGCGCGCTGGCCGCCTACATCATCGAAAACCGCGCCACCGTGCGCGCCGCGGCAAAAAAGTTCGGCGTGAGCAAGTCCACCGTGCACAAGGACCTGCAGGACCGCCTGCCGCAGTTCAACCGCAGCCTATACTTGCAGGTCAAGGAGGTGCTGGAGGTCAACAAGGCCCAGCGTCACATCCGCGGCGGCATGGCCACGCGAAAAAAATACAAGGGATTTTGAAACTTTTTTCGACTTTTTGCGTCTAACATAAGAGTGCACCCTCCGCGCGGCAAAATTTCTCTTGCACAATTCCGCCGCGCAGGGTAGAATGCATTATTGTAAACCAAAAGAAAATGATCGGAGCAATTTTGAGATGCGAGAGCAGGATTATTACGAGCGCGGCTATGACGATGAGCCGCGCCGCAGCAAAAAGGCAAAAAAGCGCAAAAGAAAGCAGTCCGGCAGCCGCGGCGAGCGCGTGGTCGTGACGCTTTTGTCGCTTCTTTTCCTGACCGTGGCCGTCGTGGCGACGGTCAAGTACGTTGTGCGCGCGCCTGAGCCCGTCACGGACAACGAGGACCAGCAGACGCAGCAGGACGGCACGGCCGAGGACAGCGACGCCATCCAGACCATCTCCAACGGCAGGGAACGCAAAAGTAAATACTGCTATAATATCCTGCTCTACGGCGTGGACAACGACGCCGGCGGCAGCGATACGAATATGCTCATGCGCTTTGACGCGGTAAACAAGACGGTCGACGTCGTCAGCCTGCCGCGCGACACGCTGATGAGCAACGGCCACAAGCTCAATTCCTCCTACAATAACGGCGGCACGGAAAAGCTGCGCAGCAACATTGAAGACATGCTCGGCGTCCCCGTGGACTTTTACGTCTCTGTCGACTTAAAGGGCTTCATCACGCTCATCGACCAGATCGACGGCGTCGACTTCGACGTGCCCGAGGATATGGACTACGACGACCCCTACCAAGACCTGCACATCCACTTCAAAAAGGGATTGCAGCACCTCAACGGCCAGCAGGCCATGGAGGTCGTGCGCTTCCGCCACAACAACGACAACACCGGCTACGGCGGGCAGCAGGACCTCGGCCGCATCGGCACGCAGCAGGCGTTTTTGAAAACCGTGGCGCAAAAGCTCATGAAGCTCGAAAATGTCCCCGCGATGGCGGAAACGTTCTTAAAATATGTCAAGACCGACCTGACGCTCGGCAACCTCGTGTGGCTCGCCAACCAGGCGCTCTCCATGGGCGGGACGGACGCCATCAGCTTTGCCACGCTCCCCGGCGACGGTGCGGGCTGGTACAAGGGCATGTCCGTCTACGCGCTCGACCCCGAGCAGGTGCTCGAGATGACGAATTCGATGCTCAACCCCTATGTCTCCGACATCACCGCCGACGAGCAGAACATTTTAGTCCCGTAATTCCGCAAAATTCTGAGAATGTGAGAAAGAGAGATCAAACGCCATGAAGTTCCGCTTTGCGCTGCTTGTCGCGGCGCTCGCGCTTGCGCTGAGCATCAGCGCCTTTGCTTACAGCGAGGAGCCCGCGCAGGATGCCGCCGCTCCCGCACAGGAGGAGACGACGAGCGAAGACAGCGCCCCGTTCGTGCTTCTTCGCGTCTACGAGGGCCAGTTTACCGACGTGAAAGACGGCGACTGGTTCGCCTCTCCGGTCGTCTCGGCCTATGAATACGGGCTTTTGAACGGTCGCAGTGAGAGTTCCTTTGCGCCGAACGGCAATGTGACGATCGCCGAGCTTTTGACCATCGCCGCGCGGCTGCGCGCCATCTACACGACCGGCAGCGACGCGGTCATCCCCGCCGCGAAGGAAAACGAGGCGTGGTATGCGCCGTATGTCTCGTACTTGAAGAGCCAGAATTTGCTCGACAACAGCTTTGAGGGCTTCTACCTCCTGCCCGCTTCGCGCGCGCAGATGGCGGGCATTTTCGCCTTCGCCGTGCCGGAGGAATGGTACACCGAGCCCAACGCCTCGCTCGTCACCTCGGCCTACGCGAGCCGCGAGTACATCGCCGACGTGACGGACAAAACGCCCTACCGCAGCGAAATACTGCTGATGTACCGCCGCGGGCTGCTCTCCGGCATGGACGCAAAGGGCAGCTTTTATCCCGACCGCAGCGTCAGCCGCGCGGAAATTGCGGCGCTTCTGACGCGCGTGGTCAAGCCCGAAACGCGCCTGACGCTCACGTGGACGGTCGCGCCGTATCACTCCGTCAAAAACGCGACGCTCGCAAGCCTTGTCAAAGCGCCCGCGGCCACGTCGCTCCCGACGTCTGCCAAGGACACCGCCTCCATCGACGGTTTGGTTCGCAATATGCTCGCGCGCGGCGAGCACACGATCACGCTGAACTACTCCAAGGCCCTCACCACCGCCACCGCCAGCGCGCTGACGCAGGCGTTCACCTCCTGCGTCAAAACATACTGCGAGCAGATGTACAACGCTGTTTCCTGCCGCTCGTATTCGACGGGCAAGGTCGTACTCACGTTTTCGTCCACCGCCTGTACGGACAAAACGCTCGAATCGTACCGCGCCAAGGCGCTCGCCGCCGCGATCAAGGTCCACGACTCCCTTTGGGAGAGCGGCACGCTGAGCTACGACATGAGCCAGTATGAGATCGCGCGCACGTATTTTCAATGGCTGTGCGACCACTGCCGCTACGACAACGCCGCCGCGGACGATTCCGCGAGCCATCTTGCCTACGGCGCGCTTGTCAGCGGCCTTGCCGTGTGCGACGGCTACACGGGCGCTTACAACCTGCTCTTGAAGCTCGAGGGCATCGAGTGCACCTCGCTTTTTAACGACAGCCACATCTGGACGCTCGCGACGCTGGACGGCACGCAGTACCACATCGACGTCACCTGGGGCGACCAGTACGGGCGCACGGACCTGCGCTACTTCGGCATGAGTGAGGAGCAGTCCTACCAGTGCCACCCGTGGGGCACAGCGGACAAAAAGAAATAAGGATCGACATATAGGGAGCCCTGAGACGGTATGTCTCAGGGCTCCCTTTTTTATCACCATTCGAGCTTTGTGCGCACGTGCGCCAATGGCAGGTGAAAGCTCTCCCGCAGGACGTTGCGATGTTCCGGAGGAAAGTGCTCCTCTGAAAATTCATACAGCGGCAGAACCGAACCGTACTGCTGCGCGGTCTCGTAGAACCAGCAGCCGAATTCCAGACGTTCGAGCTTCGTTTGCAGCGCCGCGATCTGCGCGCGGACGTTGTCGCGCTCTTTGGCAAGGATGTCGCGGCGGGCGCTGAGTGTCTCTCCGCCGGGCCGGATGAGAGGCAGGAACGAGCGGATCTCCTTGAGCGGAAGACCGCAGAATTTCAGGTACTCGATGATTGAAAGCGTTGCAATATCGTCGTCTGTGTACGTTCGCTGCCCATTGCTGGCGCGCACACCGAGAGACAGCAGCCCCTCCTTTTCATAGTAGCGCAGGGTCGATGGGGCAATATTCATCATGCGTGCCACTTCTCCGATTGTATAAGGCATACGAAAATCTCCTTAAAAAACTGTTAAGATGACCGCGCGAAAGCCTATTGACTTAAAGGCGACTTTAATAGTTACAGTTTACTTATCCAAATCGGTATTGTCAACAGAAATTAACGGGTAATTTTTCTTCCGTTTGTGTATGATGTTCCGATGCCGACAGTTTTTAAGAAGGAGAAAAGAAGCTATGAGAAAAATGATGCAGCGATCCCTGAGCTGTCTGCTGACTCTCGCGATGGTCGTCACGATGCTGATGACCAGCACGCTCGCAGCAGAGAAAAGCGCAAAACTGGAATTTGACTATTCCGCCAACTACGAATCCTCCAAGATCGTCAGTCTCGAAGTCTACAAGGGCTACCCCGCAAACGGCTATGCCGCAGAGGAAGAAATCCTCAAGCAGCTCGAAACGGTCAAGCCCCAGGCCGACGGCAGCTATGCCGTCACCGAGGCCGGCACCTATGCCTACCATGTCCACGGCACGGGCTACTATAACATTCTCCAGCTCTTCAATGTCACCGAGGCCGACCTGACCGCGGGCGCGAAAAAGCTCACTGTCATCGGCGGTAAGCTCGGCGGCAGCGGCTATGAGCCGACCATCAAGCCCGAAAAGGCCCCTGATTCTTACAAGATGGATGCCCGCGACAGCATGCTCATCTTCTGGCCGGAGGAGATCAACGATTCTTTCACCGTCGCTCCGCAGGGCTACACGACGCCCGCCTTCGACGGCAAGCATGCCGCCAACGAGTTCACCTCTCAGGACCAGATGATGGCTTTCCTGCAGAAGATGGACAAGTCCTCCGACGTTATGCACCTCTACTCCGCCGGTACGACCCCGAACTACAAGTATGACCTCCCCCTGGCACTCTTCACCACCTCCGAGATCCCCGCGAACGCCACGCTCGCCGAGGCCGCCAAGATCGTCAAGAGCAACGGCAAGGTCAACATCTGGTACCAGGCCCAGATCCACCCCAATGAGCCCGCCGCCGGTGAAGGCGCGCTCGTGATGATCGACAACTTTGTCAACGATCCCGCCTACAAGGCGCTGCTCGACAAGGTCAACATCGTCATCGTTCCCCGCATCAATCCTGACGGTTCCTACCTCTTCAGCCGCGCGACCTACGACGGCTTTGATATGAACCGCGACCACATGTCCCTCAAGGCCGCCGAGCTTGCCCAGCTCCACACCGCCTACCGTCTGTTCATGAGCGAGGTCGTTATCGACACGCATGAGTTCACGTTCTACGGCGCCAAGGACGGCATGATGAACAATGCCGACGACCTTGAGACCACCCCCGCCACCAGCCTGAACGACGACCCCGCCGTGACCAAGATCGGTCTTGACATGGCCAAGCATGCCTTTGCCGATGCCGAGAACGCCGGTCTTCGCGTCTATCACTACGGCACGACCGTCAATAACCCCATCGGCCGCGCTTACTTCGGCCTCTACAACGCGCTTTCCTTCCTGATCGAGACCCGCGGCATTGGCGCCGGCCGCCAGAACTTCGAGCGCCGCGTCTTCTCGCAGGAGACCGCCGCGACCTCTTACATCAAGTACACTGCCGAGCACGCCGATGAGATCGTCAAAACCGTCGCCGCCGCCCGCGCCGATGTCATTGCCAAGGGCAAGACCTACGATGAGAGCGACATCATCGCCCTCTATCAGACCAAGTCCGGCAAGACGATGACCGACTACACTGCGACGCGCGTCCAGTACACGATGGACGGCACGGAGAAAACCGGTAAGGCGACCGCCCTGTCCCTGAACGACACCATCACCCGCGGCCGCACCCGTCCGACCGCCTATGTCATCCCCGCCGACGCGGCCAACATCGACAAGATCCTCTACATCATGGACAACCAGGGCGCCGAGTACTACAAGCTCAATGCCGGTACGACCGCTTCCCTCCAGCAGTACTACTACATCGGCGAGTACATGGAAAACGACAAGGCCAAGGGCATTGAGGCCGGTCTCCGCGACGCGGCCGACGTGACCTTCGCCAGCGGCGCTTACGTCTTCCCGATGGATCAGGTCGCGGGCAACGTCATCGCGATGCTCTGCGAGCCCGACGTCACCGACTCCAACGGTTACGACGGCTCCCTCTACCAGTACAAGCAGATCGACTACGACAAGTCGACCATGAACTTCCCGCTCTACCGCTACACGGGCAATGACCCGCGCACCACGCTTGTGAGCAACGGCACCTCCGCCGAGCCCACCCAGCCCACGCAGCCTGAGAAGCCCTCCCAGCCCGCGAGCAGCGACACCTACACCGTCGTCTCCGGCGACAGTCTGTGGAAGATCGCCAGCAAGCAGCTCGGCAATGGCAACCGCTGGACTGAGATCTATGACCTGAATAAGGACACCGTCAAGTCCCCCTCGGTCATTTTCGTCGGTCAGATCCTCAAAATGCCTCTCACGGCAGTGAGCCAGTAAAAAATACGTCAGTGTTTTTTCTCCACAAATCCCCTTCGAACGGGAAAGCGCCTTCCGCGATGCGGAAGGCGCTTTCCTTTTTATTTTCAAATCTCGAATTGCTGACCGTCGTGCGTGATGCGCGCGATGATGTCCTTTTCGTCCGGGTGCGCAGCGATGTAGCGGTCGATGACCTCATACTTTTTCCACATGTGCATCGGGAAAACGTGCTGCACTGTCACATTCTTCAGCAGATACTCGATGCCGAGGCCCTCGCTGCCTTCACCAAGGCGCGGGTCAAGCGGCGCCATCGCCGCCGTGATCTCGGGCGCGATGTTGTTGTCCGTCGCCTCGTTGCGCACGGCGGAGGCGAGCTTTTCAATGGCCGCATGGTAGTGGACGGTCATGTTGTTGCAGTAAGCCTTGCCCTCGCTCTCCCAGTTCCACCAGTTGAGGTCGCCCCCGTGGTAGACCATCTTCCCCTCGCAGCGCAGAAGGTAGGCATTGCCGATGTCCGTCGACTTGATGGCGCGGATGCTCAAATCCTCGCCCGCGACGTCGGTGAGCAGGATGCTGTCGGGCCGCAGAACAGTCGTGCGGGCAAAGGCTTCGTCGGAGATGTTCAGCCATTGCCGCTTGCGCTCGGTGAGGCGCGTGTCGCGCGAGACGAAAAAACGCGCATCGGGATACTTTTCCAGAAGAGTAAAGACCCTCGCGTCAAAATGATCCTCGTGGCTGTGGCTCGAAAAGACGAGCAGGGGCTTATCGCCCTTCAGTTCCGGCAGCGCGCCGGTGTAGTCCGGCTCGTAGGTATAGTCAAACAGCGTGTAGAACTTGTCCCACTCGACAAGAAATGCGCTGTGGGCGATGAAGGTGACGTTCATGTGCTTCTCCTTTCGCGCGCGGGACGCGGCTTTGCGCGTAGGATTATAACAGACGCGAGGGCGCAACGCAAGGGAAAGGCTTTTCAAACGCGCGCGGTTGTGGTAAAATATTTGCAATTTTAACAGCGAATACTGTATCTTCGCAGAAAGGAGCCGCGCGATGCTGAAAAAAGCCTATGTCGAGATCACGAACTGCTGCAATCTCGCCTGCTCCTTCTGCCCCAAGACGCGGCGTGCGCCGCGCACGATGAGCGCACAGGAATTTGATCTCGTCCTCTCGCGCCTCGAAGGGTATGTGCAGTACGTTTACCTCCATCTCATGGGCGAGCCGCTGCTGCACCCGGCGCTTTCCTCTCTTTTCGCCCTCGCGGGGGCGCGCGGCATGAAGGTGTGCATCACGACGAACGGCACGCTCCTTGAAAAGCGCGCGGATGAACTGCTGAATGCCGGGAGCCTCCACAAGATCAGCGTTTCG
>ERZ780198.1431-NODE-1431-length-21694-cov-3.920699_pt1 | contig 21694 bp, 18 predicted proteins | sample MGYA00510979_ERZ780198 | MGnify/ENA primary metagenome ERZ780198 (study PRJEB29588, sample SAMEA2158039) | human gut metagenome | biome: human gut; feature: human-associated habitat; material: faeces | place: Denmark | collected 2008/2010 ...
GAAACTCGAAATAATATTATGCTATAAAATATAATAATATCTTCTTGAAAAAGGGTACGGCGTGGTTTAACATAATAATGAAAATGCTCAATATTTAATGAAATATGGGAGAAAAATTTGTGCATTTTTGAAATTTTTAAATAATGGATGGAGGAACTGGAAATGAAAAAGGCTTTATGTTTGCTGCTTGCAATGCTCATGATTTTAGCAATTTGTGCGTGTGCAGCAAAAGAACCAGCGACTGCTGCGCCAAACAGTGAGAACAGTCAATCTACAACAAAGGAAAATGCTGATAGCACCGATCTGCCGGACGAGTCCCAAGAAAACGCAGTGACCGTGGCAGACCCTTTTGGAAAATACGAACCAAGCATTGATATTACCACTATGATGTTGGAGGATAATATCCGCAATGTGCCGGAAAACATGACGATGGACAGCAATCCGTGGATTGACCTGTTCAAGGAGTATGGCATCAATGTGTCTTATAAAATCTCCGGCTCTGCATCAGATCTTGATACCAAGCTCAATATGGCGATTGCAACCGAGGATTTGCCTGACATTATGCAGGTTACTGCATCGCAGTTTCAAGAACTGAGTGAAGCGGGATATCTTGCGGATCTGACAGAGGTTTTCGAAACCTATGCGTCTCCGGAAACCAAGGCTATGTATATGCAAGACGGCGGCATTATGATGCAAAATGGCTACGTTGATGGAAAACTGGTTGGTCTTGCTTTGCCGCAGGGTTATCAGGACTTTATTCCGATTGTCTCTATTCGTTCTGACTGGCTTGAAGAATGCGGCCTTGATGCACCGAAAACCATGGACGAACTGTGGAACATTGCAAAGACATTCAAGGAAAAAAATGTTGGCGGTAATTGTTCCATTGGTATCGGCATGACAAAGAATGTCCTTGATTTGCTGACGCCGACGATTGGCTTGTTGAATGGCTATCATGCGTATTATAACGTGTGGATTGAGCAGGACGGTGAGCTTGTCAACTCAACCATCCAACCGGAAATGAAAGAGGCACTTGCTGCCCTGCACGATAAATATGAAGAAGGTCTAATCGACCCTGAGTTTGGCACAAAGGAAAATGCACAGCTTATGGAGGATGTTATGGCCGGTCGGTGCGGCATTGTTGTTTCCCACTACTGTGCGCCGTTCGATCTTTTGAATGCTGTGGCAGATGGGCAGAAATGGGAATTCTTCTCTGTTCCTTCTGCTGATGATGATCCGGTTCTTGCTCAGTTTAGCTTGGCCTTTAGCGGTGCGCTGTGCGTCTCTGCTGCTTGCGAGCATCCGGAAGCCATGATTGAGATGCTGAATATCTTCACAAAGTATGTTGCAGAAGATCCTCAGACCTACAATGACAATGCAGTTCGCAACTTTGCATATCCGACGATCACATCCGCAATCAGCGGAAACAACGATATTCACAAAGAATATCTTGAATTCCTCGAGACTGGCGTAACACCGGTTACGACAACACAGGGTTATGAAAGTACCGTCGAAGCGGCTGAGAAGTATCGTCTGAATCAGGATATTGATGGCTATACCATGTGGGGCGTATTCGGGCCGGAGGGAACGGAAGTCCAGGTTTCCAAGGCAATTGAAAACAATGCCTATATGATTGATGCGTTCACTGGCGCGCCGACAGCTAGCATGATCGAGTACAGTTCTGTCCTGAAAACCTTGACAGAACAGATCGTAACAGATATCATTTGCGGCGTGAAGTCTGTCGATGCATTTGATGCATTTGTTGAGAGCTGGAAGCTGAACGGCGGCGATGCTATTGCTGCGGAAGTAAACGCATGGTATCAGGCAAAGACTTCAAATTGATGGATAAGCGGAATTAAAAACCATACAGGGGTGCTACATCATGCAGCACCCCTGTAGCGTTCAGGGCGTAAAAGACGGGTGAGAATATGAATATGAAATTGCAAAAATCAAAAAAGGATCCATCATGCAAACGTTTGCGCAGAAAAGAGGAGATGCCGCTGCATCTTATGCTGCTGCCCGGATTGATTGTTGTGTTGATTTACAACTACGGGCCGATGGGTGGACTGATTATGGCCTTTGAAAATTACAAGCCAACGAAAGGCCTTTGGGCATCTGCGTGGGTTGGGCTTGGAAATTTCAAGCGGTTGTTTGCCTATCCGGATATTGAAAATGTTTTTTACAACACGATCTATATCGCAGTATTTAAACTGCTGCTAGGAATTCTCGTTCCGGTTATTTTTGCCCTACTTTTAAATGAAATAAAGAACAGACTGTTTTCAGGGTATGTACAGACTGTGACCTGTTTGCCGTATTTTCTGTCATGGGTCATCCTCGGCGGAATTTTTACGAGCATTCTTTCTCCGTCAAATGGCATCATAAATGAAGTCATCCGATTTTTTGGCGGAGATCCAGTCTATTTTCTCGGAAGCAATGACACGTTCCCATGGACATTGATCATTACCGACACCTGGAAGAATTTTGGATACAGTTCGATTGTATATCTTGCGGCCATGAGCAGCATTGATCCGGCTTTGTATGAAGCGGCTGAGATGGATGGCGCAGGAAAGATCAAAAAAATTCTCCATGTCACATTGCCAGGTATTTTGCCCATGATTTTTGTCATGAGCGTTCTATCACTGGGCAATGTATTGAACGCAGGTTTCGATCAGGTATTTAATCTCTATAGTCCGCAGGTTTATCAGTCCGGTGATATCATCGACACGTTTATTTATCGGTTGGGAATTGAAGATGCGCAGTACAGTATGTCTGCGGCAGTCGGACTGTTAAAATCCGTGATTTCATTGATCCTAATATCCATTGGCTATAAACTGGCTGAGAAATATGGAGATTACAAAGTATTTTAAGGAGCGGACAAATGAAAATGAAGCAAAAAAAGCAGGTTGATCTTTTTTCCGTGATCAATGTTGTTATCCTGACAGGTTTGTCACTCCTTTGCCTGATGCCGATCATCAATGTGCTGGCGATTTCGTTTTCTGAGCGTGCTGCTGTAGAGGCAGGGAAAGTTGTCTTCTGGCCGGTCGATTTTACAACGGCCGCATACGAATATGTTCTCAAAGACCGCGGATTTCTGGATTCCCTGATGGTCAGTATTGCGCGTGTCATCGTAGGGCCTGTGTTAAATTTGGTTTTGTGTATTCTTTGCGCGTATCCGCTGTCCAAATCTGATGCAAGGTTCCGGGCAAGAAAGGTTTACGTTTGGATTTTTCTGTTTGCGACGCTGTTCAACGGTGGCCTGATCCCAACCTACATGGTTGTTAAGAAAACCGGACTGATCAATTCTTTCTGGTCCCTGATTATTCCGGGCGCAGTTCCGGTAACGTATGTGATCATGATGATGAATTTCTTTCGCAGTCTGCCGAAAGAGCTTGAAGAGGCTGCTTTGATCGATGGCGCAAACCAGTGGCAGATTTGCTGGCGTGTGATCGTTCCTCTGTCGAAGGCATCTATTGCAACAATCACCCTGTTCTGCATTGTCAGCCATTGGAATGCATGGTTTGATGGTATGCTTTATTTTAATACTAGCGATGGACAGCCACTTGGCACATTTCTTCATAATATGGTTGTCAATTCCGGGCTGGATGTCATGAAGAGCACCACGGACGTAGAGACGCTTGCGCAACTGATGAAAGTTTCCAGTCAGACAACAAAAGCAGCACAGATATTCCTCGCTATGCTGCCGATTTTGATTATCTACCCATTTATGCGCAAGTATTTCACAAAGGGCATTGTCATGGGCAGTGTAAAAGGATAAGACGGTAGAAAACCGGAGGTGGGAAATAAATATGGATACACAGTACAAGTCGATTGAATATCAGTTCCGGGATCAGCGGCTGTATGAGGACTATTATGCACTCTACTCGATCGGGTGGGAATATTGGGCGTCGCCGGAGGTCTATTACAGGGACTGTAGAAACTCTGCTGATAAGCAGTGTGTATTCCAATATACCGTTTCCGGGGAAGGAACTCTGGTGTGTGACCGAAGCACTTATCAGCTCAGACCAGGACAGGCATTTCTGATCGAAAAGCCCGGACAGTACCAGTATTATCGATCACCTAATGCAGACCATTGGGAGCTTCGCTTTATTTCATTTAATCTTGCATGTCTGAAAATATGGGGAGATCTGACAGAACGCTTTGGCCGCGTATTTGAGATTTCGGAAGAATCCGGTGCAATGCGCTGCTGGCATCAGATTTATCAGACTGCACTGAATAATGAAATGGGAAGCTTTTATTCAGCTTCCGGTTTTGCTTATCAGTTCATGATGCAGCTTTATAACACGTTGATTGAAAGCTGCCGTACGCAGAATATGTCTGACGTTGTACAGCGATGCATGGCCTTGATTCAGACAGAATACAAAAATAATCTGGATCTGACGTATTTGTCAAAGGCGTGCAATGTCTCTGTTCCGTACTTGTCCAAAAGATTTAATGAAGCGCTACACATTTCCCCAATTCAGTATTTAAACAGATATCGCATAGAGGTCGCAAGCTCTTTGCTGCTGCGGAGTCATGGCAGAATTGAAGAAGTCGCACACGAAGTCGGTTTTTCAGATTCAAATTATTTTTCACGCGTGTTCAAGAAGGTCATCGGCTTTTCTCCGCGTGAATACCGGCAGCAGGAAGTTAGACGTAAAGTAGAGGATCACACCATACAGATGCAGGTTTCCCCTGGGGGAATCATAGGCTGAGAGGTCTGCGGAGGAGAAAATGAGAGATTATATAATTTCATCTGTGCAGGAAACAAACTTGACAAACAAAAACGGCGTTTATCAGGATAGCTTGATTGCATATGATCGGGATGCGTCGGGGCGTATTTGGGCAATCCTTGGACACACAAACCTAGGCGGAATCAGCGTTTGGAGCGGCGAGAGCCTATGCAGATTGCAAAAGAAGTATCCGGCAGAATTTTTGTTTTCTTTGGGGGAAGCAGGCGCTGCATTCAATGCCAGTACATATCCGGACGGCCCGTTGTCCCGTGGGCAGATCTGGCCATGCGGGCTGTGGATCCATCCGGATACAAACCGCTTCTATTGCTTTATTCATAATGAGACGGGCTGGGGAGCTGGCACATCATCCTATACTGCCACTGGATTTGCTGAGGGTGAACCGGATTTCCGGCACATTGGGATGATGTACTCTGATGATAATGGAAAGACATGGATATTTTCGGGATGGATTCTGACTGCGCAGGAGCCGTGCTGGACGGAGCAATTCAGAGCCGGTATGAATACACCTGGGCAGATGGGGGGCGAGCTGTGCCTGGGGTGCGGAGATTTTTCTATTTACGCCGAAAGGCAGAGCAGGCAGTTGTATCTGTTTTATACAAAGCACACAATCCGAGCGGAGTCCTCCAATGTGGTAGCGGATCAGATTTATCTGGCGCGTTGTGCATTCGATGAACTGGAAAGTTTATCAGCATGGCGAAAATATACAGGAAGCGGGTTTACGGAGCCGGGCAACTGCGGACGTGATACCGCCATTGTTGGCGGTGGAGCGATTGCGTCTGTCTGCCGGGATGAGACGGGAAAACGATACATCATGTCGACCTATAATCGTGAAGCTTGGCAAAATGGTGTTTGTACATGTCAGATCAGCTTCAGCGATGACCTTCTTCACTGGACACCACCGGAACGGATATCTGCAGAACGCGCTGACTTATCGAATCCTTATCTGACAATTTGCCCTGAACACAATGCATTCAGAGTTTTTATGAGTTCAAACGGAACGGGAATCCGCTCATTTACACTGAAAATCTACGATCTATGAAAGGAGTTCTGTATGAACAGACATTTCTCGCTGTATTTTAAAATTATTGCATTGATTTGCTTATGTGCTCTGCTTGGAACTCTTTCTGTTGCAGTAGAGGAAAGAACGACGGTTAACAATGAGATACATTTTCGATTGGGAACTGAAAGAACATCCGAGCCGTTTAATTTTTTTCAAGATGGCACATTTGCCGTTTTGCACCAAGACAATAAAATCTATGTTCTACCTCCAGTGAATAATGTAGATACTTGCGATCAGTTCGTGTGGTCTGGGTCAGACATAGAGAATATATACCCGACAGTTGCAATGAATGGTTTGACTGCAAATTCTCATTATGATCGGGGCAGGATTTACGATGCATACGGATGGTGGCCGTTTACGTTGTGGTCGGATAATAATGGTAAATGGTATAGCTATATGCATACGGAAGATGCTGTGCAGGTAACAACAGGACAAACAGGGCATGGCAGTGACCTGCGCACGATTGCATTATGGACATCAACGGATAATGGTGCAAATTGGACATACGAAGGTGTTGCGTTATCAATTGATTCGGATTATGCAGTGCCCGGAAATCTTCAAGTATCATGGCCAAGAAATGGAGGAACAGGAGATCACAAATTAATTGCAAGTCCAGATGGGCAGTATCTTTATATTTTGTATACAGTATTTTCCTATGAAGACCCTGCAACGACGAACGACTATTGCCATGGTAATCTGGCTATTGCTAGAGCGGAACTGGACGAAGAGGGGAGGCCGGGACCATTTTATAAATATTATAATGGACAGTTTTCGGAGTCCGGCGTTGGAGGCCACGAGACTTGGATTATGTCTAAAACTGAGGGGCCGTATTACACAGATAATAGTCAAAGAACGGTCATGTGGAATACATATCTTAATAGATACGTAATGATTTCGGCGGATAGAATTCATCATTTAAATATTAGCTATAGCGAGGATTTAATTCATTGGACACAGCCTGAGATTTTTTTACAAGAAGAAAGCGGTGTTCCCATTTTATATGCAAATCTGATCTCCTTTGACTCTAATGATATGGTTGGTGGCAAAAGTGTATGGGTCTATTATGTAACAGAAAACTATGAAGTTAGGAGACGGGTGTTGTCTTTTGACAAAGGAGAGAATCTCGCATATCAAAAATCTGCCGTTGCATCGCATGAAATTGAAGCACTTCCAGCTGCAACAGTAACGGATAATAATATTATCTCTGGATATCAAGGGCCAAAAGGAACTTCCTCCTATACGAATACATGGATTTATATTGACCTTGGTGCAGAAAAAGCCTTTAATACGATATGGCTGACACCATCCATGAATGGTAAGGGATTCCCTGTTTCCTTTTCATTTGAAGGCTCTCTCGATGCGAACTCATGGAGTACGATTGCACAATATGAAAACTATGCCCGCCCACAATATGAAGAAACACAGGTCTTCCATGTCGGAAATCAACAGTATAGGTTTGTACGGTTATCCGTTTCTGAATGCTCTGAAATAGGAAGTGAAGTGGCCCCATTTGCTGTACAGCTAAATGAATTTAAGGTGTTTAATTATCAAAATACCACAGATGAGTTTCCAAGTTATTCAGCTGTGGCGCACACCTACCGTGCGTCGACCGATTTTGCCTCGACACAAGGCAACGAACACTGGAGTTATATGCGGCAAGGAGATCTTAACATTGGGCAATCCTATTTCTGGAGTCCGCTGTCATATAACACACAAATGAATGCGTGGGGAAAGAGCGGCTTATATAACTATGTAGGGAATAATTGGATGCACCCCGATGAAAACTTCCAGACGGCGAGAATTTGGAAGGTACCTGCAGATGGGATAATTCATATTACTGGAAGAATAAGCAAAAAGGATACAGCTGGCGGAAATGGTGTACGTGCGAAGATATTGAGAGATCGTGAGCAAATTTGGCCACTAGATTCTGAATGGATGACAATTAGCTACAATGATGCAGTTGGAGTAAATGTTGATTGCGGAATTGCAGTTAATGCAAACGAGAAAATCTTTTTTGTGTTGGATTCGAATGGGTCTTCGGCATATGATTCAACGTATTGGGATCCGCAGATTGAATACTCGCCATTGACACGAATGCTTGATTCTAGGAATGAGTATTCTTCGACTTCTGGAGAATGGGGATATCTCTCTGAATCTAATGGTGCTTACTCTGCGATGGAGTGGAATTCTGCTGAAAAACAATGGAAGGTAAATGGTTCATATTGCTCTATTGGAGCACTTCATATGCATCCAGATGCGAATTTGAATGCGGTACGGAGTTGGCGTTGCGAAGAAGCAGGAAATATTGTTATTTCAAATGAGGTAAAAAAGCTTGATATCACGGGAGGCGATGGGGTTCGGTTGAAAATCCTTAAAAATGGAACGCAAATATGGCCGGAAAGTGGATGGGGAATGTTGGACTTTGACGATGCGCAGGGCATTAAATTCAGCGTAGCGACTTCTGTAAATACGGGTGATACCATCTGTTTTGTTTTAAACCAGAATCAGTCTTCTAGCTATGATACAACGTATTGGTTGAGCAATATAAAAATTGCAAGTTGACTGTGGTTTCTATCTGCATGAGTTAGTATTCAGAGAGGATTGACAATGAAGACATTTGACTTTCAACGAGCAGTTCCAATATGGGCCAAAGAACGCGAAAGAGAAATGAATTGCGAATTGGCATTCCGAGCCGCGATTAGCGGCGCGGAGGCTGTTTTGCGGCTCACGGCATCCAGCATCTATCGCGTCTGGATGAACGGAGAATTTGTGGCGGCTGGCCCGGCACGTGCTGCGCATGGATTTTATCGTGTCGATGAGATCTCGCTTACGCCATATCTGAAGCTAAAACGCAATACGCTCGTGGTCGAGGTAGTAGCGTTCAACGTCAACAGCTATGACACGCTGGATCAGCCTGGGTTTCTTACTGCGGAGGTGATTCAAAATGACAAAGTAACTGCTGCCACAGGCGATGCCTCCTTTGCTGTGTTTGATCTGCATGAGCGTATTCAGCGTATTCAACGCTACAGCTTCCAGCGTGCCTTTGGAGAAGCGTATCGGCTTGCTGCAGAAAAGCGTGGATTTTATCTGGGAAGCATGGATGCAAAACGCTTGGAAGCTGCAATTCAGCCGGATAAGCGCTATCTCGTGCGTGAATTGAAGATGCCGGACTTTGAACGGCTTCCGGCCGAGGAAGTGATTCGGATGGGGCGTGTGCGGTTTGACATTCCGTGCGCAGTGCCAATCCGGGATCGCGCGTATACCAATATCGGGCCAAAGCTCAAAGGCTACCGGATGGAGGAACTGGAGGAGCATCTTTCTGACGAAACGCAGACGTTTGTATGGGAGGAAGGAATGGAAAGGCCCGCAACCCCCGCATGTGTTTCCCTGCAAAACGGATATGCGCTCTATCGATTTGCCTATAACGCGACCGGCTTTATACGGCTGCATGTTCAGTGCGAGCAGGCGTGTGTTGTCTATCTGCTGTTTGATGAAATTCTGACAGACGGCGACGTTGATTTCCTGCGTCTGACAAACTGCAACTGCTTTAAGTACTATTTGGGTGTCGGCGAACATTCGATTATGAGCTTCGCACCGTACACCATGATGTACCTCAAGGCCGTGGTCAAAGGCGCATGCACAATTTCAGATGTCAGTATCATCGAATATCAGCACCCGGAACCTGCTGTGCAGATCAGGATTCCCGACAATCAGGCCCTTTGCCTGATTCGCGATTCTGCAGTCCGGACGTTCAGACAGAACGCATTGGATGTGTTTATGGACTGCCCTTCCCGGGAACGTGCCGGCTGGCTGTGTGACAGCTTTTTTACTGCAAGAGTCGAATATGTCCTCACCGGAACGTGTACGGTTGAGAAAGTATTTTTGGAGAATTTTCTGCTTGCGGATCAGTTCGAACATCTGCCGGAGGGAATGCTGCCCATGTGTTATCCGGCTGACCATTATGACGGTGTCTTTATTCCAAACTGGGCCATGTGGTTTGTGCTGGAACTGGAAGAATATTTGGTGCGTAGCGGTGACACGGAGCTGATTATCCGGGCGAAAAAGCGGGTATTCGATCTGCTTCGTTATCTCGAAACGTTTGAGAATGCAGACGGTCTCTTGGAGCGGCTGCCGAGCTGGGTATTTGTGGAGTGGTCTGCTGCAAACGACTGGGTACAGGATGTGAATTTCCCGAGCAATATGCTCTATGCACGAATGCTGCAGGCGGTGGCCAGACTGTATCAGGAACCCGGTCTGCTGAAAAAAAGCAGCAGTCTCAGGGAAGTTATCCGCAAGCGTTCTTATAACGGCCATTTCTTCACGGATCATGAAGTGATTGAAAATGGGCAGTATCAGAATCCGGGGCATCAGTCTGAGGTATGTCAATACTATGCGTTTTTTACGGGGATTGCGGATCGTCAGACGGATCCGGAGCTGTGGGAAACGCTTGTAAAAGCGTTTGGCCCCGGACGAGCAGCGGAGTGCTATCCGCAGGTCACTCCGGCCAACGCATTTATCGGAGATTATCTCCGGTTGGAACTGCTGTTCCTGGACGGACGGGTCGATACATTGTTGAAAGACTTACAGATGTATTTTCAGCCGATGGCAGAGAAAACCGGAACGCTATGGGAACATAATTTGCCGAGCGCCAGTTGCTGCCATGGTTTTGCATCGCATGTTCTTTACTGGCTGGCAAAGATATATGGAACGGAGAACGACATACATGCAAATGCTTGATTTGAAGCATATTACTTTGACGGGAGAACTGGCGTTTCGCCTCGGTCGGAATTTTTCACGATTGGAAGACCCTATGTACCGCGCACCGGAGATTTTTCAGGCGGATCAACAGGGATGGCCAGGCGATTGGGAAGGCCGGACGATGCTGGCGCTTTGCCTGCATGAGCAGCTTTCTGGCAGAAAAGCGGCTTTCTTGGATGATGTTCTGGAAGCACTGGAGGCGCGGTGGAATGAAAAAGGATACTTGGGTGAAATCTATCCGTATGGTGTCATAAATGAACAACAACTTGCCGGGCATAACTGGCTTCTGCGCAGTTTCATGGAACTCTATTGTGAACGGCAAGACGAGCGCGATGCAAAAAGGGCGGCACGCATTGTGGAGAATCTTTATCTTCCGCTGCTGGGGCACTTTTTGTCTTATCCTTCCGATCCGGAAAAACGGGTATTGAAAGGAGACGCCGCAGGTCATATTGCCGGAAATACCCTCGACGGCTGGATGCTTTCGACGGACATTGGCTGCGCATTTATTTCGCTGGATGCGTTGACACAGTACTATAGTTTGTTTGGCGGAGAGCAAATTCGTGCGCTCATTTGCGAGATGATCGAATCATTCAAAAATATCGATGTAGAAAACTGTTCCTTGCAGACCCATGCAACGCTTTCCGCCTTGCGCGGGGTTCTACGCTTCTGCGAGACGGAGCCTAACGCGAAACGGCAAACTTTTGCCGAGGAACTCTTTGATCACTATATCAGGCACGGAATGACCGCAAACTATGCAAATTATAACTGGTTCGGACGGCCCTATTGGACGGAGCCGTGCGCAGTTGTGGATTCTTACATGGCGGCAATGGCGCTGTTTCGCATGACAAAGTGCCGCAAGTACGCAGTTATTGCAAATCGAATTTACTACAATGCGCTTCTGGCAGCGCAACGCCCGAATGGCGGCTTCGGATGCGATCAATGCAGTGGAACAGCGCAGAGCGGAGAGCTGCTGCAGCCCAAAGCGGATGTGTATGAGGCGTGGTGGTGCTGCTCCATGCGTGGCGCGGAAGGGCTTTGCAGCGCTGCTGCAAACTGTATTCTATTTGAAGCGGAGCAGATTTGGTTTGTGAACTATCTGCCTGGAAAATTCTCGGAAAATGGCTTGGAGATTTCGGTAAAAACCCATTATCCGGATGCAAATGATGTCCGCATCTCCATTCGCGGTGTCGCTTCGCGAAAGACGCTGCGGTTTTATGTGCCGGACAGCGCGGAAGATGCCGCGTGTTGCATAAATGGTCAGGTATATCGTACAGAGGAAGCCAGCTTCCTGACAATCCCGATGGAATCGGATGGAACCCTACTGTTGTCCTTCCAGCTGACCTCCCGTCAGGAGCCGGCGATTGGCTGTACGACCGTAAAAGGCGCGCAGGTCACCATGTTGGGGGATCAGGTGCTTGGAACATGCGAAAATGATCGATCCATCCTTCTTGCAGAGCGTTTTTACCATATTGATCGTACGAAAAGTAGCGGAATAAAAATGCTGAATCTAAGTGCCGCCCGTCGGAGATGATTTGTACGAGTCTCTCAACGAAGAATGATTCGAAATCGTATCTCCTTGATGAATATTTCCTGCTCCGCAATAGACAAAGAATACGCTGCTGGTTTCAAACCGGCAGCGTATTTGCATATTCAGGACTCGTGCGGCCAGCGCTGGAACTCCCCCAGCGAGATCACATTGCAGTTGCATTTTTTCCGATCGTAAACCAAGAACTTTTTAACGCGAAAAGTAAAAGGAAAAGTTCTAAAATCGTCTGATTCCGGAACTTTTTATGGTGGACAGAACAGGACTCGAACCCGTCTTCCAGGTTTCGAGTCCTGTTCTGCCATGTTTTACGGTCATTTTTTGTGCTGCCGGTGCAGTGTATTGTGCTGTTTGGTGCTCTGTGGGTTTTGGCCATGCTTTTGACGTAAGGCTAAGAATAAGGCTAAAATTGAGCATCCAAATTTTAACGAGTTAGTGGAAATACCGGGTTCGATTTGTGTTATTTTTTCTTCTTCATTTCGTCACGGAATGCCTGCTTAAAAGCTTCGCGGCCTTTCTTCTGAGAGAGCTCATCCAGATTCAGATCGCCCATTTTGATCGACTTGCAGATTCCGATGTAGGCCTTTCCGAGGGCAAGTGTCAGAGCAGCTGCCGTACCGGCTGCGGCTGTGCCACCCATAATTGTTCCGGCTCCCGGAATCAACTTAATCAGGCTCGTCGCAACTGTTCGTCCAATGACAGTTGCACCGCCGACACCGATAGCACCCATTGCAAGAGATTTGAGCACATCTTTCCCGACTGTGATATGAAACACTGCGTTGATTGCACCCATCATTGCGACCTGCTGCGCAATCAGAAGCGGTGCGTCAGCGAACGGAATGGGAATTGCCCCCGTCACACCGGTGGACGCAGCAAAAGCAAGCACAACGTTGGTCGCCTTTGCTGCCTGAAGCTCAAGTGTTTCCTTTGAGATGGGCTCCTTTGCATTTTCGCTTTCGGTGTTCGCGGCCATATCATTCTCAGGAAGTTCGGCCCATTCCGGATTCCACTCTTCCCATGCAGCTTCATCTTGTGGAAAGGGCAAGAGGTAGTTGGGATTTGTCTTTTGCATCAGGATCTGATATTGTTTGTATGCCTCGTCCCGTTCGGCCTCTGCTTTACCCTTCTGAATATACAGACCGCTCAGAATCTGTGCTGCAAGCGATTCATTATACCGGTAATCAACCATGCGCTCAAACAGCTTTGCAGCCTTTTCATGGTTCCCGATTTTTAACTGTGCAAAGGCGCATAGCTCGATGACATCCATTGCCGAGCCTGCGTTCTTTTCTGCAAGCTCAGCCAGCGCAACCGCCTTCTCCTTTTCCTGCGGATGATTCAGATCCAGCAGATCAATATACTCCAGCGCCCAGGCCGCCGTCAGCGTGTCCTCCCGCAGCAATGCGAAACGATTCAGCTCCTGGTATTTTTCAAAACACTCCAATGCGTGCGCTTTGTAAAGTTCTTTGATGGCCTTTGTGAGTCCGCTCGCGTTGCTCCCATAAATGCTGTTTGCGGTGCTTCCCATCTGATACCAGAACTGAGGATACACCTGGAATTTATCTTCAATCGCATTTAACTTACTATATCGGGTGATGGCGTTTGGCTCCATCAATATCTTGCTGTAATCCTGAATTTGCTGGTCAGTCAAGCGATATTCATCCGGAAATTCATATTCCTTTGCCAGATTCCATGCGGTACTGAACAGAGCTTTCTGCAGACCATAGAATTGTTCAAGCTTGCCTCGCTCCAGTTCCCATTTTTTCTGCTCTGCGGCATGGGCATAGTCTGCCTTGTTCCGCCGGTAGTTCATGTATCCGATACCAACCTGTGTAGCTAGCGTCAGTGCCATTGCAGCCGAATTTCCAGATGCAAAGATCATTCCGAGCCTTGGAATCGAGTTCCATACAGCATTTTTTACCTGGTGCTGATACTCACGGTCGATCATTTCTTTGTCCTTCTCCTGCAAACGGCAAAAGGCGGTCGTGTCTAAAATTTGTGTCAGAATATCGCGCAGAGCGTCTGCATTCGGCATCCGCTCCAGATTCAGATTGTTCAGGATCGTGTTGGCTTCCTGCTCCATAATGTTGATGTCCGCGTAATCAACAATTTGCGAAACAGACACGGTGCAAAGATTGAGCGCGTATGCTGCCTTTAATTTTTCTTCGTTTGAATACATGATAGTGCCTCCTCAATATTTATATTTCGATTTCCATTAGAACCGGAAGGTGGTCTGATATGTGGTTGTAGTAATACGAGTAATCTCCTCCGCAGTATTTTGAAACTGCATCAATCGTCTGGCAGGAAACGTTTGCAAACGGCGAAAGTTCCGGGCTATAAGTAAAATGGTCATAATTGTTTGCCAAATGTTTTTCTTTGCTACTGAAAAGCGTAAGCTTGCGTGTATTCGACTGCGTGTCTGATGGCTTTCGGAGCGTACTGAGCTGATGCTGGATTGTTTTGATCTGAAAATTTGTCTGCTGATACACATCTGCCAGGCAGTCTCGCCGTCCCGGACAGAAAATATTTAGATTATAATCACCCATGGCAATTGTGAAAGCTGGGCGGAAATTCCCGTACCGCCGCTGTGAGATCCGCGGGTAAATTTCTCGCATCAGCAAGTCGTATTCTGCCTGCCGCTTCTGTACATCTGACGCACTCCCATAGTAAATATGAATGTTCAAAAATCGCAGCTCAAAAAAACCGCCATAGCGTGGCTCCAGCCGAAGATAGTATGGCGTTCGCGCAAAAATCGAACAGTCTGCGTTTACATCGTTTGACAGGCTATTCAAAATACGCGGTTCAAACATCTCCGTTTCATCTGCCAGAATACTTTGCGCAGCGGATTTTTTGAGCTTCCGCTTATCCCAGATATAGGCGTATCCCTCGCCGCGCATATCTTTTCCACATTTTGCAGGGTCGCTTGATTCCCGCGGCGAAGCCCAGCAAAAATCCCATGGGTGATAGGGCATGTTTATGTACTGCTCCAGCAGTCTCCTAAGGTCCTTTCCTTCACTCAGAATCTCCTGAAACGCGACAACGTCCAAACTTTCCTCGCGTATGATTTGCGCGATTTTTTCAAAGTCCCGCCGTGGCGCATCTGCTGTTTCAAAATTTGCATATGCGCCGAAATTTTTGAGATTAAACGAGCCGATCCGATACCTCATCTCGACCTTCTCCTTTCGTATCTATCTCTCATTTTCCCCGACGATTCCCTCTGTGGCAAGCTGTGCAGAAAATCAGAATCCACTCACCCGCCGCAGCTTATAACGATCTCAATACAGCCGTCGCATCATTCACCGTTTGCTTCACGGCTTCTTCGTTGACCTGGTTGATCTGATCTTCGGCTTCTATCTTTTGCACCAGCTGAACCTTGCACATCTGGTATAGAAGATTCACAAGCAGCACAGTGTTTTCAGTGAGATATTTTTCAGCCTTTGTATAGGTATTCCACTCCGTCCGCCCCTGTGTTACGACCAAATCCTCCAGCAGCTTCATGTGCTGCTGATACTTGCGGTTTACTGCATCCAGAGAGACAGTAAGCATTGTCCCCGCATTATGAAGCTTCTCCAGATATGAACAAATCTTATTGATTTCCGTCTCTTCTTGCTCCACCTGCTTCCATGCTTCATCTGCTTTGTCGGAAAGCTTCTTTCCGCTCAGGCTGAAAATTACACCGCCTATCAAAAGGGCAACACCAGCCGTGGCTCCGCCAAGCACGGCTGTACCAAGTGCAATACCGCCGCCGCCAGCCGCGATTGCGCCGCCTCCGAGAGCGGCGAGCGCAGCATTTGTGGCCGCAGCACCGCTCAGCGATGCGATCGCCGTTCCGGTTGAGGCTGTTCCGAGCGCCATAACAGCAGCCGTGGTTGCACCGGCAGCCGCAAATCCACCAGCTGTACCAAGCGCAGCGCCTCCAAGCCCGCCGAGCAGTACGCCTGCGCCAATCGAGACTTTCTTCAGTTCTTCCGCATCATAGGTCGGAATCTGCACATGCTCTTTTTGAAAACCCTTGAATATTGGGCGGTTCTTGATTTGCTCGAACAGGTCTGAAAAATGTTGAAAGCTCTCCAATATTTCAAGCTCTTTTTCGCCAAGCCGATCCAAAGCTTCTATCGTGGTTTTGTTCTGTGCTTCAACACGCTGTACATTTTCCTGATGCCTCTGGCTGGCGAGCTTTTGACGTTTCTCTGCTTTTTTCAGCTTCAGCCCGCCGTTTACAATACCGCCAAGTCCGGTTGCTCCGGATGCAATGGCGATTCCACCAAGAATTAACGGTAGCGGCATATTACATCCCTCCATTTTTTATAATTCTGAGTACTATTGGAACAGCAAGTATTCGGCGCTGTCACACATAAAAGACTCGAAGCTTCCTTTCCATGGAAACGGCGCGTCTAATCGCTGCGCCATGCCGAAAAGCGCTGCATGCAGTTCTTCCTCATCTGTAATTTGGTTCAATTGGCAGCTCCATTGATAATAGCTTCTGGATGTCTGTTCAAAGCCTTCTATATCGACTTCTTCTAATTTTTGGAGATACGCCTGCAAACTGGCTGTAATCCTTCGATGCGCCTCGATCTGTTCTTCGAGCGGTAAGGCAATTCCTGCTCGAATGCAGACCTCTTTCAGAACAAGTCCCGCGAAATGTACCCATGCAATCAAGTTCAGCCGCATAAAGAAGTTCAGCCAATTTCCACCAGATCGAACAGCTGCGTCTACGCCGTCAATCAGGCATAAGGTTCCGTTTCCAAACAGCAGCATAACCCAAAGATCCTGATGCGCAGAAACCGGCAGGCATTTTTTCAGCGGCAATTTCAAGCTGAAATAGCGCGTGATAGACCAAATCAGGCGAATAGATACGTCGCAGAGAAGGACAGGAAGTGCCGCGGCGATTCCGAATCTGGCAGCATAGCCTTCCTGAAACGCACGGACAGCCAAAGTCGCAAGATCCTGTTTGTCCTTTCCAATATCCAACCGGCCAAAATCACAAAATTGAAGCAGTTCATAAAAAGGAGTTGCAATGCCTGCGCCGCGGCCAGAGCTGCCGCGGCTGCCGGAACTGCCCGCAATATCCGAGAGAATATGTCCAAACCAGTTTGCGATACCGCAGAACAGTTTGGAAATGGGATTGACACCGACGAGCTCAAATGTATCCGTCTGTACCGTAATAAGAGTTCCCTGACTGACAAAGGAAGCAGTATTTGTGAACTGATTCAAAACAGAGAAAAATAGGCCGATGATATCCGGGGCATGTGCCAGAGACTTGATGTGGTGATTTCTGGTGCTCATGTCAAACAAACCGCCGACGTCGGCAGTATGCCTTTGATCGTAGTTGACCTTGAACTTCTTTTCCAGAAATCCGATCGCGCTTGCGATGAAATTCTCTTTTCCCGCGCCAGGCTTCCAACCAAAAAGTTTGGATAATTTCAAAACAGCGCCGTCAACCTGTGCATCACTCCATGCGCCAAGCGCACTTTCTCCCGGCGCGCCTACAAAAAAGATATCGATCAGGCCCGCAACTGCACCGCAGGCAGCCGAAACAAGATAGTCCAGTGTGCAGCATATGTCTTCAAGCAGGAGAATCTGCGCGTTCTGAAAATCGTGATTTGTCTGTTTCATCAATAAAACCACTTCCGCGTCAGATTGCATTGACTGTCGTGATGTATTGCCCCTGACTTCTCATCCACATTTCGATCCCCTTGCCGAAGACCTCCGCAGAGATTGTCCAGCCGGAATCGTCCTGCGAGAGAATTTCGGCGGTCGGGAGCCGGTCGAGCACCGCCTCGATCGACGGGCCGGCGTATCTGAACCGGATCTTTTGCAGCTTGCCGCCGTACATGAACTGTACGCGCCTGCGGAATTCGCCCTCCTGAAAGCATTTGGCGTAGGCGGGCGTGAAGTGCTCGCCGGTCGCGCGGAAGGCGCGGATGCGGTCGATGCGGTAGATCGTCGGGTAAGGGTCCTCCGGGTTTTCAAAGCTTTGCTTCCGGTCAACGCCGCGCAGATACGCGGCCAGATAGAAATAATACTCCGAAAACAGGATGCCGACCGGCTCGACCGTCCGGCGTACCGTCTCGGCTCCCTTGAGCCGCTGATAGTCCAGCTCCAGCACCTGACGCTGCTGCACGGCCTGCCCCAGCTCCCACAGGCCACGCAGGACGGGCTGCCCATGGTGCGGCTCGATGTAATGGAGCTTTTCGTTGCCAATCATCTGCTGCACGGCGCGTTTGTTTTCCTCCGGTACGCAGCAGTCGACCAGCTTGTCCAAAATCGGCAGCATTTCATCCCGCCGCATGGAGCGGCTTTCAAGCAGGATCTTGCACACGGCCAGAATCTCGCTGTTGCTCAGGCCCATCGGCTTTGCGTGCGTCAGCCGGTAGCCGCCCGCCGCGCGGTCATAGACCACGTCCTGCGGCAGCATTTCGTTGGAGAGGAACGAGCGCAGCGATTCCAGATCGCGCTGGATGCTGCGCGCCGTAACGCCGAATTCCTGCGCCAGAAGCGCCTTCTTCAGTACCCGCCCATTCAGGAGTCTGGCATAGATCGAAAGCAGCCGTGCAGATTTGAGTTCGCTGAATTCTTCCATCTCGGTTCCTTTCTATGCGCTTAAAAGCACAATTTACTATCTGATAAATAGTATATTATATCTTGTAAATCATGTCAATCCTTGTCGCTGTTGGATAACATAGTATCGAGGTGAAACCCATGCGGCAGGAATTTGAACAGGAATACTTACAGCTTGGTCTGAAAATTGCATACTACCGGAAACTGCGCGGTCTGACGCAGGAGGAGCTGGCCGAGCGCATCGACCGTTCCCCGGCCTTCGTCGGCCATGTGGAGGCGCCGAACATCAAAAAGGCCGTCTCGCTCGACACCCTGTTTGCCATCGCGCAGGCACTGGATGTCCCGGCGTACCGCTTCCTGATTTTTGATGATTCTGGATTGTAAGACCAATATAGCAAAGCACATAGACAGTCTGTGTCTATGTACGACATTTTTATGTGATTTTACCATAAAATTTCCACAATATGGGGTTCTCTGGCTAAGCCGATGATAGTGCTTCTCACAAAAGGAAATTTAAGCCCGCTCCGCCTGATGGGGTGCTTCAATCGGAGCGGGCATATCTCTTAGATTACGAACACGGTTGTGTTATTTTTGAAAGTGCAATCACATATTCCTTTACTGCTTCTTTCGGTACACGCCATGTTCTTCCGTTTTTATAGGCCTTTAATTTTCCTTCGTTCAGCAGTTCATAAATCGCATTCTCACCGATCCTGAGGGCTTCTGCGGCCTCCTCCGGTGAAAGGATATCCGGGTAATCTTCAAACATTACACGGCCTCCTTTGCTGCTTTCTGCAGCCGGCGGATGGTGCAGTCCTCCGGGTCTGCCGTGCATTCTTTGCACAGGCAGCCGCTTGGAAACGCGGGGCGTACCCTGTGCCGACGGCGCTTACGCTCAAACAGGTCCATATGCGCTATCTGTTGACAGATAGCAGGCTCTCCGCGCCGGAGCTCCAGCGCAATTTCGCTGATACCAAAACCCATGTCGAACAGGCATTTCAACCGCGCACGGTCTTCATCGCTCCAGTAATCTCCTTCGTGGGCGGGCGGCTCCAAACCGGCCCGCTGCTTGATCAAATCTTGTCTATCATAATCGTTCATGATAAAAACTCCTTCTTTGTTTTTTACCATGATGTTCCCTTATTTCTCCGGAAAACTGCGTAAAAATCGCTGATTTCAACCACATATTATCGCTGTGAAGCCGTCGGATGCAGATGCGTCCGGCGGTTATCTTTTTATCTGGAGGAAAACGACTATGCGAGACTACCATGGATGCAGCATCTGCGGACGGAAATTCCCAGAAGATGCGCTGACACTGTTTGCGGGAGATTACTTCTGCGAGCACTGCCTTGACGAAGAAACCGTTGTCTGCTCGGACTGTGGGGAGCGGCTTTGGAATGACGCCAATGCCGGTTCGCGGACGCATCCGCTCTGCCAGCGATGCTATGACAGCCATTACACAAACTGTGAACGCTGTGGGGAACTGATCGACTGCGAGAATGCGTATTATCTGGGAGACGGCGAGGACTATCCCTATTGCGAAAACTGCTATCATATTCTGAAAAATCAGGTCATTCACAACTACGATTACCGCCCGGAAACGATTTTCTACGGAGACGGGCCACGATACTTCGGCGTAGAGCTGGAAATCGACAAGGGCGGCGAAATTGGAAGCAACGCAGAGCAGATCCTTGCCGTTGGAAACCGGGAGCATGATTTTTACTACTGCAAGCATGATGGCAGTCTGGATGATGGGTTTGAAATCGTCAGCCATCCGGCAACGGTGGAATATCATTTGACGCAGCTACCGTGGAAGGCAGTCATGGCGGAAGCGGTTTCGCTCGGCTATCGTTCCCATCAGGCCTGTACCTGCGGTCTGCATATCCATGTCAACAGGAACGCTTTTGGTGGCAATCAGGCGGAGCAGTAAGAGGTCATCGGCAAGATTCTTTTTCTAATAGAAAAGCACTGGAACGAGGTCTTCTGCTTCTCCCGAAGAAGTCAGTATAATATGAACCGATGGTCTGCTCGCTATGGTTACGAAAAAACAGGAAAGGAAATCTTGAAGAAATCCAAGTGCAGTGACCACGGCAGGTACAGCGCAGTTAATCTCTGCAATTACAGTACCATTGAGTTCAGACTTTTCAGGGGTACACTGAAATACAACACATTTATCGCCACATTGCAGTTTGTTGATACGATCTGCGATGTGGCTATTTCTATGTCCCAAAGTGAATTGGAAGAAACAGCGCCGCAGAAACGCCGAAAATTCCTGTAGCAACGGCAACAGCAGGATTCGCTGACATTACCGCATTAAGACCTTTCATCTAGCCTGCGGCAGTCTGAGCGACTTTCAGCGTGCCTATTTCTACGCCTACCGCTGTGATGAGCGGGGCTATCGGTTCTAAGGTATCAACCACAACAGGTAGCGTCTTGACTGCCCCGCCAACAAGCTTACTGCCTACCTTGAATACCTTGCTCAAATCATCCTCAATGTCGGGCATTTTCTTTGTGATGTACTGTACGATATCGCGCATTTCAGGTTCTAACTCATCAGCGAGAGATATTTTCATTCCGTCAACAGCGCTGTCTAAAAGAACGAAATCGCCCTGCAAATTATCCTGCATTGTGCTGCTCATGTCAGAAGCAGCGCCGTCACAGTTCTTTATAGCAGCCGAAAGCTTTTCCACATCCGCAGGAGCAGCATTCATAAGCGAAAGCCAGCTTGCTATTGCTTCTTCGCCTGCTATCTTTTTGCCGTATGTAGTCTGTTCCTCATCGGTCAATTCCTGCCATGCCTCGCGCGCTTCCGCGATAACATCTCCGAAATCTCGCGCCTTGCCGTTCGTGTCGTAGAACTCAACGCCGAGTTTTTCAACAAGCGTGCCGAGTGCTCCGAGAGATTTTGAAGAAGAACCTGCATCAGTTGAAAGACGTGTTATAATGCTTCTCAGCGCTGTACCTGCCTGCGAGGATTTAATACCGCTGTTCGCCATTAATCCTATAGCTTCCGCCATATCTTCAATGCTG
>ERZ780198.1447-NODE-1447-length-21534-cov-3.112389_pt1 | contig 21534 bp, 20 predicted proteins | sample MGYA00510979_ERZ780198 | MGnify/ENA primary metagenome ERZ780198 (study PRJEB29588, sample SAMEA2158039) | human gut metagenome | biome: human gut; feature: human-associated habitat; material: faeces | place: Denmark | collected 2008/2010 ...
AAGTAACTCAAATTCTTATTCGTGCGATACTTGATTATAATTCAACAGGAATTCACGAAGAACAAGAAACTGAGTTAGAGTCAAGTGATATCTCGCCGAACGAAGATAAGTCGCCTGATAATGATACATCTGCGGTTGAGGTAGCAAAAAACATAAGCTTTCGCAAAATTGCTCAGGAATACTTTGATCAGATAAAATATAAAGGTCGTTTTAAACATTACGGAATTGATGTAAATGAAGAATCTGATAGCTATATTGAGGGAATTACTGTCACATTGAAGACTTCAAATGATGATGCGATAGATTTTGAGGATGTCATATTCCCTAAAGGCGTTGATCCCGATGAATGCAGAAGTTCCATCAGCCTTTGCGGAAAAGGCGGTATCGGCAAGTCATTTCTGATCCTTCATTTAATTAAGGAGATATTTGACAATCCGGGAGCAAGATTCACAAACATCATACCTTTATATATAGAATTACAAAAGGTCAATAATGAATATGGCGGCGATGTCTGGAAGGCTCTTTATGAAGAACTTCGCACTTATTCTTATAGTGCTTCTTCACTCACAGAACAAGAGTTTGACGCTTATATGCATCCGGCCGAGAATAAGGTAATTGTTTTTGCCGATGGCATGAACGAGGTTGTAGGTCTTGAAAAAAGAAGTGCTATAGCAACCTCGATTACAAAGATTGCAGGTAGGCATCATTGTAGATTTTGTATTTCATCACGAGAAAACCATGTTGGAATGTTTAATCGTCTTGCTGGATTAAGCGGCCATTTTGAAGATGCCAAGGTCAATAAACTGACAGAGACTCAAATCAGGGATTATCTGGAGATCCATGAGTGTGCCGCACAGTACACTGAAATACTGGAAGAAACAAGAAAACTGCTTGAAACTCCGCAAGGGTTAGCGATGTACGTCACCTTAGTTGGACGTGACAAATCTAAAGTTGAATCATTCACTTCTCTCGGTACTCTTATTCGCGCTTTTAGCGACAGGATGCTTGGAATCGAAGAAAAAAAGAAATCCCCAAGATTCGACTTATCATTTGAGGAGGCACTTGAAGAGATTGCCTATAGTTGGGTTAAAGATTCCGCATTTGAAGGACAGATAACAGAAGATCAACGTGAAAAGAGACCTGGTGAAGGATATGGAGTGGGAAGAGGAACGCAAGGAATAAGCCCTCGGCTCACTTCTCCAAATAAACAGTTTCATCTGCTCGCGGCGGCGAAAATGGGCGGAAAATTCTGTCCAGCTCTGCTGTCAGAACTTTTCCAAGCACCATTTTCTAGCCTTGCTTGCGCGTGAAACTGTCCTTATTTCTCGAAAAGTTCGCATACGGACTGATTCCTTACGCTCTGCGTTTTAATAGGTCCAGATGGAAAAATGTTTGCGCAGATACTGCATGAATTGCATACGACATCAAGCAGATTCACAGCATCTGCGGAATCATTTGCATTTTATTTGCCTGTGCTTTACGTTGAAATAGGATATGTTCGCATACAGGCTTATTCCTTACGCTCTGCGTTGTATTATGCACACTTTTGTTCATAAAGCATGGATGAGAATCATTTGCATTTTATTTATCTGTGCTTTACGTTGAAATAGGATATGTTCGCATACGGGCTTATTCCTTACGCTCTGCGTTTGTCACAGCAGCTGGGACTGATGCAGCAGGGACTTTAGGTGCTTTTGTCGTTATTTCGGAAATATCGCTATGCGATATTTCCTACATAATAAAATAGGAGTTAACAATGAATCAATCAAAAACAAGGGAGTTATTACAGAACGAATTTCACATAGACGCGAAGGTGCTGGATGTGGTCGCGGAGGCGGAGAAGCAGATTGCGGGACAATTCGCGGCGCTGGATGACATCATGGCGTACAATCAGTACAAGGTGCTTGCCGCGTTCCAAAAGAACCGGATTCGTGACATGCACTTTGGCTGGACGACCGGTTACGGCTACGATGACGCTGGCAGAGACGCAATCGAGCAGGTTTTCGCGGATGTGTTCCATGCAGAGGCTGCGCTGGTCCGGACGACCTTCGTCAACGGTACGCATGCGCTGGCGACCACGCTGCTTGGCATTTTAAGACCGGGGGATGAGCTGATCTACGCGACCGGAGATCCTTATGACACGTTGCAGACAGTCATCGGCATCACCAATTATGAAAAGGGAAACGGTTCTCTCAAGGACTATGGCATCACCTTTAAACAGGTGGATTTATTGCCGGATGGCTCGATCGATATCGAGGGAGTCAAGGCAGCGATTACGGATAAAACACGCATGGTTACCGCCCAGCGTGCAACCGGATATTCCTGGCGTAAGGCGATTTCCATCGATGAAATCGCTGCACTCATGAAAGCTGTGCAAGCAGTCAATCCAAGCATTGTCAAGATGGTGGACAACTCCTACGGCGAGTTTTTGGATACCAAAGAACCGACGGATGTCGGTGCGGATGTCATGGCTTCCTCGTTAATCAAAAATCCGGGCGGCGGACTGGCACTCAGCGGCGCTTATATTGCCGGAAGACAGGACCTGATCGACCAGATTCAGTACCGCATGACCTGTCCGGGCATCGGCGGTGAATGCGGCTTGACCTATGGACAGACTCGCACCATGCTGCAAGGCTTGTTTATCGCGCCGAAGGTCACCAACGGGGCAGTCAAGGGTGCGATTCTCTGCGGCAAGGTCTTTGAACTGCTCGGTTTTGAAGTATCTCCGAAAGCGGAGGATTTACGTTCAGACATCGTGCAGGCAGTTAAATGCGGCGACGCGAAAAAGTTGATTTCGTTTTGTAAGGGCATTCAGGCGGCGGCACCGATCGACAGTTTTGTTTCTCCGGTTCCGGGCGACATGCCGGGCTATGAGGATCAGGTCATCATGGCAGCCGGCGCGTTCGTACAGGGCTCTACCATTGAGCTTTCGGCAGACGCGCCGATGCGCGAGCCGTATATTGCTTACTTCCAAGGCGGGCTGACCTACGAACACGCCAAATTTGGGGTAATCAAGGCAGCGGACACCTTGCTCAAGGACGGCTTACTGACCATAGAATAAAGAAATATAAGGATAAAAACAAACGGATCACAGGGGAATCGATCCAAAGATATACAGGGGACAAAACAATGGATGAGAACGAAAAAGGACGGAAGTTCAAAGAATTACAAGCAAAAAAACAGGAATTCGACCGCAAAGCTGAGCATGCCAGACAAGAACTGGACAGTAAGGCAGAGCACGCGAAGCAAAGTCTGAACGCCGGAGCGCAGAACTTAAAAAACGAAAAAGAACAGAACGCCCGCAAATTGATTCTTTCCACCGTAAAAATTGCCGTGCTGGTGCTGCTCGTGATTGGCGTACCGTTATATCTGTACTTTTTTAAGATGGACTGGCTCCGAGGCTTTAAGGACATTGAATCGATCGTTGCGTTTCTGAATCAGTACAAAAGTCAGTCTATTTTAATCTACATCGGGTTTCAAATCGTGCAGATCGTCATCAGCGTCATTCCGGGACAGGTGTTCCAAATGGCCGCTGGCTATCTGTTCGGTTTCTGGCCGGCGCTTTTATACGCGATGACCGGAGCTGTCATCGGAACCGGCGTTTCGTTCCTGCTGGCAAAGCTTCTGGGACGGGACTTCCTGCATCTTTTCTTTGGGGAAGAAAAGATGAGTTACTATATCGAACGACTGAATTCGCGGCAAGCCTATACGATCGTCTTTTTTCTCTATCTGATCCCGGGACTGCCAAAGGACATGATCAGTTACGCGGCCGGAGCCTCCGAAATGCGCTTTAAGCCATTCCTGCTGCTGTCGACAGTGGGCAGACTGCCTGGTATGATCGGCTGCCTGCTGATGGGAACGATGGTGGAAAACGGAAATTACACCGGGGTCATCATCCTGGCGGTCCTTGCGGTGATCGCCTGCGGATTGTGTCTGTTTTATCGGAAAAAGATCAATGCCTGGCTCGACAAAATGCACAAGAAGATCGTAAGATAGAACATTTTCCACAGGTCTATGATTCATAGAATCATTCTCTAGGTCATAGCTAGGCTTTCCACTGACTTTCTGCTATGCTGGAATCACAAAAGGGACAGGAGAGGAGATTTACTTTGATGAATGATAACAACCTTGCCGAAAAGATCGCAAAACTTCGAAAAGAAAAAGGACTGACCCAGTCGCAGCTTGCGGAAATGATCAATGTCAGCAACAAAACGATCTCTCGCTGGGAAACCGGGGAAGGTTATCCGGAGATCACGCTTGTCATGCCGCTGGCCAAAGCGCTCGGCGTGACGACAGATTATCTTTTATGCATCACGCAGGATCAAGAGCAAGAACAGACGCAGACGGCAAATACCGCAGCAGGCCGGGGCGTGCAGAAAACCCCACAGACAAACGCTCCACGCTGCTATACCGGGCAAACCGACGACAAACCGCCTAAACATGCGGATCGCCCGGCAGAAAGATTTTCTTTTCGTCCGGCGCAGCTGCTCCGCTGTTACCGTTCGCTGACGATCTTTAATAAGATCGGTGCTTGGACGGCCGTGTTGACACTGCTGATACCTTTGCTCGGTCTGGCGCTGCTGCCGCACGCAAGTCTTTTGATGCAGCTTTATCCACTGGTGGTCATAGGTTTGCCGCAGGTCGGTCTGCTCAGTTTGATCCTCGGATTTATTTTAGGGCTCGTGGATCTTTATGACAAGCAGGTGAAGGCGGCAGTCATCCTCGCGGTCGCTAATCTCGCCGTCGGCATCGTTCTGCCGATCCTCCTTCTGTTGATCTCGAATCTGTTCATCAGCCTTGCTTTCAGACAGCTATCATAATAATATGAAAGAGCTCCCTCATATGTATTTTATTGAAAAGGCCAAAGCCGTGATCCGCAAACAGGGCGTCGATCCGGTCTCGAACCTGATCCGCGGAGGAACAGACGGCGCGACGCTGTCCGGCAGGGGATTACTGTGCCCGAATCTCGGAACCGGAACCTTTAACCACCACGGTGTGACCGAATTCGCCAACATCCGGCAGATGAACCGGTGCGTGGAACTGATAAAAGATCTTTTGACCATTCAATAATTTTGAACAAGAAAATTTGTTCGTATTTTTTAAACATTTGTTCGCGAAATTGCTTGACATCGAACATTTATTCTGCTATATTATAGAAAAGAACAAATGTTTCGAAAGGGGTGGAAACCTAATGAAAAAGACTTATCGAATTGCGAACAGATTCAGATTTACCGTATTTGTAGTATTAACGATCATTGTGATCACCACGGCATTCAACTTTACGTTAGGTTTCAATACAGCTGACAGTTTGACCATTCAAAATTACGCTGATATCGAAGTTTCGTACGGAGATACTTTGTGGTCGATTGCGCAGACGTATATGCCGGCAAATATGGACACACGCGAAGCAGTCTACGGTCTATGTAAGCTGAACGACATCCGCGCGGATCAATTATATGCCGGCATGACAATCCAAGTCCCAATTTATAACGAATGATGGAAAAAAGCGGGTAACCTTGCATTTGCAAAGATTTTCTGCTTTTTCAACGTTTGGGAATAGGTATAGTTATATGCCATTTGCAAAAAAAATCGCTTAAAACGCAAAATAGAGTCTCACTTTTTTACGCACGTTTGTAACCGGTAACTGCGGACTGATCCCGGTAGTTCCATGCGCAAAAGATTGATACCATATAAATATAAAAATGGATTACTGCGGTCAGCTTATCAAAGTATGCAGCTGAAATGGCGTTTATGTTACATGGGTAGTCAATCGTTCATAACTATTCCCAAAATTATGATTTTAGGAATAGTTATAACAAGTACAAATAAGGCCTATCCTGTCAATTGCTTTTATTCGCTTATCTCTTTTTGTTTTTATTTTCGTTCTCATTCTCATTCTCGTTTCCTTGTTATGTCTGTTCTCAGTCTTTCGCCTTGTAAGTTATTTTTTTTCATGTTATAATACCTTAAAAGATATTTACGTATTTTTAAGATATTTTAGGAGTTTTATATGGAGATCATTTTAGCTGCAGCATTGCTTCCCGCAATCATTCTAATGATATATGTTTACAAACAAGATACGGTCGAAAAAGAACCTATCGGCCTATTGCTCGCCTTATTTGGTTTTGGTATGCTTTCCTGTATTCCGGCCAGCATTTTGGAGGAAGTCTTTACTGGCTTTCTTGATGCTTCCGCGCCGCAGGACAAAACAACCTACTATCTTATCATATGTTTTGGCATTATCGCAATCGCCGAAGAAGGCTCCAAGCTATTCTTCTTAAAACGCAAAACCTGGCGCGATTCAAACTTCAACTATACCTTTGACGGTCTTGTATACGCGGTATTCATCGGTTTAGGCTTCGCGGGATTGGAAAATATTCTGTATGTCATGAATTTTGGTTTTGGGGTTGTAATCTCCAGGGGTCTGTTAGCAATTCCCGGTCACTGTACCTTCGCGGTGTTTATGGGTCTCTTCTACTCTCGCTCAAAATTCTTTGATACCTATGGTAAGCGCGGCAGAGCCAAATTATCCATGTTTCTCGCCTTCTTTGTTCCGGTTTTATTACATGGATATTATGATTTCTGTCTGATGATGACAGACGATCGCCTCACCTACGCATTTTTGCTCTTTGTCGTGATTGTTGATATTGCCGCATTTTTGACTGTGAAAAAACAATCTAAGGGCGATGATTACATATAAGTCATTCACGATTCTTCCCTATTCCTGTTATCCACGCCTTCAAAAGAACAACGGCCAGTGAAAGACCGTTGTTCTTTTTTGGATATATTGATATGTTTTATTTTGTCCTGTGCGTGCTTCGTTTTACGCGCTTAGATTCTACAAAGCGTATTACGCGCCGATTGACATCGTCTTGCTCAGTTTTTGCCACTGGGTCTTGAATCCAAGGCCTTTGTACAGGCTGGTAACCTTTACATATTCCACACCGTTTTTCTTTACGGTTGGAAGTGTTATGGATTTTTCCTTATAAGTGATTTTTGCTTTATTTTTTCCGCTTCCCTTTACGGTTGCGCTCAGCGCGTTGGTCATATCCTTTAACGGCGCGTATAATACGCCTTCTTCAAGATATGGCTTCTGGTTGAAGGTTACCGGTACACCCTGGAAGGAAACCATCGGTGTTTTGCTGTTTCTCTGATAAGTAATCTTGCCGCCTAAAACGGTAGTAAGAGCCTGGATGTTCATGAGTTCCCAATCAGGACAAGTCATGACGTCTCTGTCGATTACAACGAAGTCCGCAAGTTTGCCTGCTTCGAGGGAGCCTTTGATATTTTCACCGAACATCGAGTATGCGCCCCAGATGGTAAAGCTTCTGACAGCTTCTTCTCTGGTCATACACTGTTCCGGATACCAACCGCCCTCCGGATAACCTGCTCTGGTCGTTCTCGTAACCGCCGCGTAGAGTCCGTGGTATGGGTTCAAAAGCTCAACTTGAGAGTCGGAACCGTTTGGAAGAATACCGCCCAGATCGAGAATTGTTCTCCAAGCATAAGAGCTCTTGATACGTTCACTTCCCCATCTTTCTTCCGCAACCAAAAGGTCGGAGGTCGCGTGGATGGACTGCATACAAGGAAGGATGCCAAGTTCTACCGTTCTCTTGATATCTTCAGGAGTGACGCACTGATAGTGCTCGATACGCAGTCTGTGGTCTCTAGGATTTGCCTTAATCGCTGCTTCGTACGCGTTGATGACCTGGTGGTTTGCCCCGTCACCAATTGCGTGGATGGAAACCTGATATCCGCGGTCATAGGCGGTTTTTACCAATTCATTGAGTTCTTCATCTGTATAGATATATTCTCCGAGTCTTCCCGGGGCGTCGCTGTATTCTTTTAGCATCGCGGCACTTCTTCCGCCCATGGAACCATCAGCGAACGTTTTGATACACATAACATCCAGCATATTGTTCAAAAGACCAAGCTGCGGCTCATTCTTCAAGACATACTGCATGCCATCGTCTTTCATACTGCTGACTCCGACTTCCGCATCGACTCTTACTTTCCATGTGCCGTCTTGAATCATCTCTTTATAAAGCTCGATATTCTTTGGAGACGTGCCTGCATCCATGATGCTGGTAAATCCATAAGAGACTAATTCTTTGGAGCACTCTTCGTAACTTTTTCTGACTTGTTCCTCTGTCTTTGGCGGAATCATACCGGAAATCGGATACATTGCGGTGTCCGTAAAGATACCGGTTGCCTCTCCGTTTTTATCGCGGTAAATATATCCGCCCTGTGGATTTGGTGTATTGTTGGTAATGCCGGCAAGTTCGATTGCCTTGCTGTTAACCCAGCAAACGTGTCCGCACGCTCTGGATAAATATACCGGGTTGTTTGGTGCGACAGCATCCAGATCTTCTTTGGTAGGGAAATCGTTGTCTCCTTCCCAAATCGTATTGATCCAGCCGGTTCCACGAATCCATTCGCCCGGTTTTGCTTTTTCTGCGGCCTCTTTGACCTTTTGCAGGATTGTTTCTTTCGGAAGCCAGAACACATTCAGACCTACATGCATCCAGCCTGTGCCTTCCGCGTGCATATGGCTTTCAATCAGCCCCGGAAGAACCGTTTTCTTCTTCAGGTTATGTACCTTTGTTTTCTTTCCGATTAACTTTTTCGCGACACCATCTTTGCCGACATACATCAGCTTGTCACCTACAACAGCAAGCGCGGATGCTTTCGAGAAGTTATCATCCACCGTATAAATGTTTCCGTTGTACCAAACGCTGTCTGCCACCGGATAACCAGCGGTACGATACGCGAGGTTAGACCATTTTGTATAGACCTTTTCTCCGCCAATCATCTTCACGCCGCGAACTTTGTAATAGTATTTGCTGCCGAGCTTCAGATTCTTACTGTTTGTGTAGGAATCTTTTTCACCTTTTACCTGGATATAAGGTTTAGCATTTGTTTTAAAAGTTTTTTTCTCAGAACGGAGAATCTGGTAATAATCCATAGAGATTTCAGATTGTTTCCATGTCAGCTTAATTGCCGGTTTTTCCTTTTGCATAACAAGCTGCGTCGTAAGCTTGATGCTTGTAGCTTTCACATCTGCTTTCGTTACCTGTGGCGCAGTGCCCTCAACTGCAAAGCCGTAGGCCGAAAAAGCTGAAAATACCATTGCGAAAGCTACTGTCAAAACGAGTAACTTCTTTGCGCTTCTTTTCATGTTTCTTCTCCTTTTCATTTATGCAATGACAACTTCGACTTTAACTTTTATTTGCATTTCTGCATTCTGCTTCGCCTTATCTCCTCCTTGCTTGAAAATTCATATATATCAAGTTATCCGATGTCGTTTGGAACAGCTCCTCAGAACCATAATAATATCCCAACTCCTCCAATGTTTTGACCAAGGTTCTCAATGCTTTTTTAGTTCTGCGAAAACCCTTGCTTACATTCCTTCTTGCATCTAGGTTGTCGTTATGCTCATCCATGGACGCTGTTTCTTCCGGTTTCGGAATCGCGTGATGGATGAAAATATAATGCTCCAAAAGTGTATCAATGCTTTTTTCAATTTGATACGCGTCTTTACCGTAATGCATATATAAAATCGCGCGGTATTTTTCCAAAAGCCGCATAACTTCCGCGGTTGATTCATCCAAATGTTTGGCAGCATCGACGGATTCATATTGTAGAAACTCTCTTCCGTATTCAAAACTGACTTCCATCTCACAAAGCAGATCTGTAAAGACGATATCAATTGCCTTGTTGTTCTTCGCAATTTCATTTTGTCGATACGCGAGAAACGTGATACAAGTAAGGAATATGAGCAAAATGAGCGAAACCAACAAGGTATTTCTTCTTGATTTACTTTTAGCATACTGCACATAATTTCTGGTTGATGTAATCAAAATGTCGTCAGAAAGCTCCATTTTCATTTCTTCGATGGAGTTTCCGTTCAAAATCTCTGTAACTGTTACATTTAAACATTCTGCCAGGGACAGCAACAGAGAAATATCCGGATAAGACAGCCCCCGTTCCCATTTGCTGATCGCTTTATCTGTTACGCCAACCTTTTCTGCCAGAGCTTTTTGGGTCAGACCTTGCTCTTTTCTTTTTTCAGCGATAAATTTTCCTGTCTTATAAATATCCATACATGATACCCCTCGCTTGTGATAAATATACTTCTTTCTTTGAAAGATTACAATCGACCGTTGGTTTACTTTTTCGCGGCCATTGAATTTTCAATCTGTTTCGTTAGCAATATTTTTACCGATTCAGTTAGAAAAGTCAACTCTAAAAGCGAGAAACAGGATAGAATTTTGTTAAGCAGGAACAGGCAGGCAGAAAAAAACGCGAGAGGACTCTATCGGTGGATGCCCCTCGCGTTTCACATAAATACAATTATAGATTTGTTTTTTTGCGTTTTTATGCAAATTTATGTACAGTTCCCTATTCTGCCAGCTTCAGATCTCCGTCTTTGACCCAACCGGCTTTGCGCAGGAAGAGATTGATCAGCGGACAAATGACAGCCGGAAGAATGACCGCAACCAAGGCTAATCCAATCCAGTCCACAGTGGTGATACCCGTTTTGAAGCCGGAAGCGATGTCATTGACCCAACCTGTGTAGACACCGATCGGACCTACCATACCACAGGTGCCCATGCCAGAAGAGATTGCCGGTCCGTTCATTTGCATCTGAAATATACAGGTCGCGATCGGCCCGGTAATTGCGGAGGTTAAGGTCGGCGCAATCCAGATACGCGGGTTCTTTACGATATTACCCATCTGCAGCATGCTTGTACCAATTCCCTGTGCGATAAGTCCACCTGTTTTGTTCTCTTTGAAGCTTGCTACTGCGAAACCTACCATCTGACAACAACAGCCTATAGTCGCCGCTCCTGCTGCAAGTCCGGTTATCCCCATTGAGATTCCAATTGCTGCTGAACTTATAGGAAGTGTAAGAATCATTCCCATTGCAACCGATACTATTATTCCGCCAATAACCGGTGACTGTTCCACGTTGACATTAACAATCATTCCGATCCAGTACATAAGCCTGGATATAGGCGGTCCGACAATATATCCGACTACTGCCCCCGATACTATGCTCAGGAACGGAGTAATTATGATATCCACAGGAGTCTTGCCTGATACAAGATGTCCAATCTCAATTGCTGCATACGCTGCAACAAACGCTCCAAGAGGTTCGCCCGGCTTTCCAAGTGCTATTGTTGTCATTGCGACATCAGGAAATGCACCAATAAGACCTGCAACTGCTGCAGCGATTGTAACAAGTGGTTTCTCCTTAAACTTGACTGCCACACCAACACCGATTCCGGCCCCCGTAAGTGACTTAGCTACACGGCTTATTGCAATAAGGTACAATCCGGCCGTCTGTGCTGCCGGAGCCTGTATTCCCATTATAAGGTCACCTATCTGGGCAATGATTGTACCTATGATAAGCGTTGAGAACAGTCCGAGTGCCATTCCGCTTAAACCGTCAATAAAAATGTGATTCAGTATCTTTTTTACCTTTTCCATATATCCTCCTATACAGCTGTAATGTCAACTGTCTTGTCAGATGATAACACACAATAAAAAATCCCGCAAGGACTTTTTATGGAACAATATCCACTGTTATCCTGCGGGATGAAGATAGCCCCTTTTCTTAAGCTCCTCTTCTATTATATCAAGATCTTCTTCACTATTGGCGACCACCGTGTGATAATGCACTCCGTTAGTCAGCCCGTTAAGCGGTCTGTCATGATTATCCGGCGAATTCAGCCGTGCAAGGAAATCCTTCACATCTTTCCTTGAGTTAATTATCAGATCCACCGTTATCTGCCCGTATATATAATGCTCAACTATTACATCGCTTACTTTGCCGTTGTTATCCACAATGCAGTTGAGCTCATCCTCTATCTGATCATCCGTGTGGCTCACGCAGAAAGTTCTCCTCACCTTTGAATCTTTTTCAGCAAATAAAATATATCCCTTGTTCGTTGAAAGAATGCTCTTGTCAACAGCCCTCAGCAAAGCTATATCCTGCACTATAACCTGTCTGCTTACACCAAGTCTTTCTGCCAGTTCCGCTCCCGATATCGGGGCATTACTGTCCGCAAGCATCTGTATAATCCTGTCACGCCTTTTATCGCCTTCCATCATCTGTTCTCCCTTCATCCGGAATTCTGAATTTATCTTAACCATATTATTTCAAAAATGCAATATCTATTTTCCTCCTCTGTGGCAGTCCTTCATCCGGCAGTCTGTTTCCTGTGTTGTACATTTATCTGCGCACTTAAGCGGCGTTCCGAATGCATAGATTTTTTTATATTTCTCATCTTTGTCTGCCGGAGATTCTCCCTCAGGTATAAGACCCGTACATTCATGCGCCGACACCGCGTCGCTTAAGTCAAGATAGTCAATATCCGTGTGATAATAGTCTTTTTTATCATCATTTATCGCCATACTAATCTCCATTCTTGCCCGTTTTTCAGGGCATCCTTAGTTTGTGCGCAAGCACAAATCTTGTGTGTGAAAAATCTTATTTTTCACACTAATCCTCCATTCCGCAGGCACAAAGTGCCCACTCACACAATAATTGTTCCTCAAGTCTTAGTATTTAATACATGCGGCACCGCCAGACGCTGATAAAATAAATACAAATGTCCGTTTACAATGCCATGTTTTAATGTATAATGTGAGATATATTAACCATAAACATATTGTAGTAGATTGGAGATATAGCAGAAATGTTCCGTATGTGGTGTAAATGCTTTGATGACAGAGGTCATCTTCTTAAAGATATGGTAGTAGAAAATTCATCCCCTGATGAGTCACGCACTAAGAAGATATTCGATGCGCTTGACAGCGCATGTCATGAATTCGACCTGAGCAAACCTATATGGCTTGATTCCAATGTATCCGAATTCAAGCGTCACTCCAAAGTGCGTTTCACACAGGATAATTTTATTGATTCGATTGATTTTGCTTTTCTTGAAATTGAAGTTATCGAGGAGGATTAGCCGCCAATTACATTCCTGGCTTCTCCCCTTACAAATGCCGTTATATTCATGGCAACCTCATCCATGAGTCTCTGTCTGGCTTCCGTTGTTGCCCATGCACTGTGCGGCGTTATGAGAAGCTTCCTGCTGTCCTTAATATCAAGCAGCGGGTTATCGCATCTTACAGGCTCTGTCTCAAGTACATCAAGGCCTGCAGCAGCTATCATTCCGTCATTAAGCGCCTTCACAAGATCCTTTTCAACAACTATAGGGCCGCGTCCGACATTTATCATGACTGCACTCTTCTTCATGCGGCTGAATGCATTAATATCCATAAGACCTTTTGTGTTCTCATTAAGAGGCGCATGTATGCTTATAATATCAGATTCAGCCAGCAGTTCATCAAAATCCACACGTCTGTAATGTTCATCCGAATGATGTCCCGATGTAGAATAATAGATGACATTGCATCCAAAGCTTTCAGCAATCTGTGCCACCTTGCGTCCAATCGTTCCAAGACCGATGATTCCCCATGTCATGCCATACAGTTCATGAAACGGTTCTCCAAAATGTGTGAATATAGGGCAGTCTGCATATGCACCCGACTTCACATAGTCATCATAATATCTCATCTTCTCAACGAGGTAGAACATCATTGCAAATGTGTGCTGTACTACTGAATTAGTTGAATATCCCGCCACATTAGTCACCGTAATGCCGCGTTCCTCGGTATATGCAAGGTCAACATTATTATATCCTGTCGCAGTAAGGCAGATGAGCTTAACATTTGCAGCCATCTCAAGCGTGTATGCATTCATAGGTACTTTGTTGGCAATAACAATATCAGCATCCAGAGAAGCAAGACGCTGTCTTGCCTCATCCGGTGTGCTCATATCAAACTTTACAAATTCTCCAAGCTCTTCAATTCTGTCCAGATTCACATCTGTTCCGACTGTAAGAGCATCAAGCATAACTATCTTCATTAATTACCACCTTAATTACCATCTTCAGATATTACATTCTCTTAAGGAGTTCTTCTCTTGCTTCCTCATATCCCGGCTTGCCAAGAAGTGCGAACATATTCTTCTTATAGCTCTCAACACCCGGCTGGTTAAACGGATTAACGCCAAGTATATATCCGCTGAGACCGCATGCAAACTCAAAGAAGTAGAACAGCTCGCCAAGATAGAACTCATTCTGCTCAGGTATGTTAACAATTGCATTAGGCACATTACCATCCGTGTGTGCAAGAATAGTACCGTTCATCGCGCTCTTATTTACAAAATCAACTGTCCTTCCTGCAAGGTAATTAAGTCCGTCAAGGTCTTCGTCCTCTGCTTCAATAGTGAGACTGCATCTAGGAGACTCAACATTGAGAACTGTCTCAAACATTATTCTTGCGCCGTCCTGAATAAACTGTCCCATTGAGTGAAGATCCGTTGTAAGGTCAACACTTGCAGGGAAAAGACCCTTGCCATCCTTGCCTTCGCTCTCGCCCATAAGCTGTTTCCACCACTCAAGTGTGTAATGCAGGCTCGGTTCATAATCGCAGAGAATCTCAACTGACTTGCCCTTGCGCAGAAGAATGTTACGGACTGCCGCATACAGCATTGAATCATTCTCCTCAAACGGTGCATTGAGACATCTCTCTCTTGCGGATGCAGCACCTTCCATAAGCTTATCAATATCTGCACCGCTTGCTGCAATTGCAAGAAGTCCTACTGCTGTCAGCACTGAGAAACGTCCGCCTACATCATCAGGTACAACGAATGTCTCATAACCTTCTGCCGTAGCAAGATTCTTTAAAGCTCCCTTAGCCTTGTCAGTAGTTGCATATATTCTCTTTGCAGCCTCTTCCTTGCCATACTTCTTCTCAAGCATCTTCTTGAATATACGGAATGCTATTGCAGGCTCTGTTGTAGTTCCTGACTTTGATATAATATTTACAGAAAAATCCCTGTCACCAATAACATCTATAAGATTGGAAATGTATGTAGAACTTATTGAATTACCAACAAAATATATCTCAGGAGTCTTACGTATCTCCTTAGATACTGAATTATAAAAATTGTGACGGAGGAACTCAATTGCCGCCCTCGCACCAAGATATGAACCGCCTATTCCGATTACCACAAGCACCTCAGAATCAGACTGTATCTTAGCCGCTGCCTGCTTAATTCTTGCAAATTCATCCTTATCATAGTCTACAGGAAGATCTATCCATCCAAGATAATCATTACCTGCCCCGCTCTTAGACAGAAGTACCTTCTTAGCCTCTTCTGTTATAGCCTTCATAGACTCCATCTCATGGTCTCTGATAAACCCCTTTGCTCTTGAATAATCATACGTTACCTTTGCCATATTAATCCTCCATTCCACTCCGCAGTTTTCTTGAAATATTAATTAATGCATCAGCCGGTTCAGAAGCCTTCCCCTCCGGCATCACTATCTTTATTATAGTCATTTATCGTTAATTTTTCAACAATATTATCTGATATAACCAAATTGTGCCTCAATATCCGACATTTTCTTTTTCATTCTGCGGAAGTCAGCAAGTGATGCATATCTGTCCAGCTTTCTGATTATACTTCTGCCTCCCGCAATACCGGCAACTGATACTGTCAGGACAAGCACTGTGACAGCTGCCGTCACACATGCCGCATCATAATCTGATGCATATATGTTATACATAAAATCCCCTCCTTATAATGGACATGCTATCACTATCCATTATAAAGAGGGGATATTACAGTTAAAAGCAGATTACGTCTGCAATTTGCTACAACAAGCCACAAGTTTCGGATTTATTTGCGCTCATCATACACCATAAGTGCCTGACCTATAGTCTTTACATTGGTACTTCTCATTATCTCGTACAGAGAATCAAGCTTAGCCGATGATACAAACTCACTTCCGATATAAGCCTCATAGTTAGATGAAATATATATCTTCTGTTGTTTTACCCTGTCCTGAAGCTTCGACAGACTTGCTGCCTTTTCTTCAAGCTCAGTCTTCATCGCCTGGATTCTGTCCCTGTCACGGCTCTCAATCTCATCCACAATGTCCGGTCTGGTAGAATTGTCAAATTCTTCAAGAGCAATGGCTCTCTCACCTTCAATGCGTTCCACATCGGAATACAATTCACCAAGCTTGTCGTCAAAGCTCTCAAGACCGTACATTTCTTCGTTGGTGTCCTTCTTTATTGAGCGTCTTATTTTCTTAATCCTGCGTTTATTGGCATCAATCTTTTTCCTGGTTGTACGCACCCCAAGCATTGTCTCTGCGTGAGGAACAAATAATATGTCATTGATGCATTTGTATATGAAAAATCCAAGACATATTATAAGCAGGTATATTCCCGACATAACAAGCTTACTAAGCTCCGGAAATATCAGATTGATTATAAGGGGTACTGCACAGTAAAATACCGCAAACACAGCAATACAGATCAGTATATCCTTAATTCCCTTGGTAACAAATAATGCCAGATAAAGTCTGTTCCTGCACATTCTCGGTATTCTCTCAACCCTGAACGCCTCAAGAATCTGACTGTTCATCTCCTCATTATCCCTGGCAAGGTCCTCTGTCTCCATTGCAATGCGCTCTTTTATTCCTTTGCTCTTAGCCTTCTCGCGCTCTGCCTGAACCTGTTTTACCTTTTCCTTATCGATATCAATGGCATTGTTAAATCCGGCAGCCACATCATCACGTCTCTTCTTCACAGTGGCATCAACTTCGTCTTTAACATTCTTACACATCACATCGATATTCTTTGACAGGCTTGATACACTCTGGTTGAGCGCATAAAGTCTGTCGCAGTTGCCCTCATATTCCTTAACGTCACTTCTTACCTGTGCAAGCACATTAATGTCACCTGCAAGTATATTCTGATCTGCCATAAGCTTCACCTCATGTATTATACATGTACTATAGCATTACCTGTTAGTTATTCCTGTAAAAGTTAATAAGGCATCCGTCAAGGATAATCTGTCTCTCATCATCTGTAAGGTCGCCTACAGTAAGTTCGAATTCCTTAAGTGAATCTCCGACAACATATGCCTTGATTACATCATCCTTATTCCTGATTGCATCTACTATTCCCGGTACAAATATATAATCTCCGTTAGCAAACGGAAGCTCACCATCCTTAATAATGAATGGAAGCATGCCCCAGTTAATAAGATTAGAACGATATCTCTTCGTTGCATACTCATTAGCTATGTTAGCCCATCCGCCAAGAACCTTCTGGCATGACGCAGCCTGCTCTCTGGCTGATCCGTCACCAGGCTTAACTGCAAATATTGTACTTCCTATTGCTATTGTGTCCCTGCTTATCTTATATGATTCCTTAATCTTATCCATGACAGGCTTAAGTTCAGGGAATGCCTCTGCAGGACAGTTACCTGCAACTCTTGCTTCTTCAGCCTTCTTAACTTCCTTGGCACGTCCTACATATGCCGGATCCTTTCTTGAGAGTGTGAACTCTGCAAGGCCTATTGGGTTAGATCTGAATGATGATGTCTCACCCGAAGGAATAAGCTCATCAGTTGTAGTTACCGGATCATGTATCTCTGATACAACCTTAAGGAGCAGATTCTCAGGAAGTGGCTCCATTGCAGGCCAGTCCTTAATATTAGGACCAAACTTTATCTCCACAGACGGATCTGCTACTCCGTGGCTGTCAAATACTCTGTTCTCGTATATTGTCTTGTCAAAGAAATACTTAGGATTCTTATACTCAACATCCATATCCGTTGCTGCTGTAAGGAAGCCCTTATTAGCCGCTGTTGCCGCAATAGAACGCGCGTCCATAAGTGCAACTGATGCAATCTGGCCGTTCTGAAGCTTAGAGCCTTCACGGTTAGGGAAGTTACGTGTTGAATGTCTGATTGAAAATGCATTATTAGCCGGTGTATCACCTGCACCAAAGCAAGGACCGCAGAATGCAGTCTTAACGATTGCACCTGTCTGCATAAGATCAGCAAGCGCTCCGTTCCTGGCAATCTCCATATAGATAGGAGTACTTGCAGGATATACGCTGAGCGTAAATTCGTCATCGCCTATACTCTTGCCGCGGAGTATGTCTGCTGCCGCACAGATATTCTCAAAACCGCCGCCTGCACATCCCGCAATGATACCCTGGTCAACATAAAGCTTACCGTCTATAACCTTATTCTTAAGTGTAAAGTCAACCTGTCCGTCAAGGCTTACCTTGGCACGCTTCTCAACATCATCAAGGATATCCATAAGGTTGGCATTAAGTTCTTCAATAGTATATGTGTTGCTTGGGTGGAATGGCATTGCTATCATCGGCTTAATCTCGCTTAAGTTAACATATACAACTCCATCATAGTAAGCAACATCTGCAGGATTAAGTTCTGCAAAATCAGCGCTTCTTCCATGAATGTCATAGAATTCCTTAATTCTGTCATCAGTTCTCCAGATAGATGACAGGCATGTTGTCTCTGTTGTCATAACATCAACGCCAATACGGAAATCAGCGCTAAGGTTAGATACACCAGGGCCTACGAATTCCATTACCTTATTCTTAACATAACCGTTGCCGAATACCTTACCGATAATTGCAAGTGCAACGTCCTGAGGACCTACACCCTTCATCGGCTCTCCTGTAAGATAGATTGCGACTACGCCCGGCATCTTTATGTCATATGTCTTATTAAGGAGCTGCTTAACAAGCTCAGGTCCGCCTTCACCCATAGCCATTGTTCCGAGAGCACCGTAACGTGTATGACTGTCTGAGCCCAATATCATCTTACCGCCGCCTGCAAGCATCTCTCTTGCAAACTGATGAATTACAGCCTGATGAGGAGGTACATACACTCCACCATACTTCTTGGCACATGTAAGGCCAAACATATGATCATCTTCATTAATTGTTCCGCCCACTGCGCAAAGACTGTTATGACAGTTGGTAAGTACATATGGGATAGGAAACTTCTCAAGTCCTGAAGCTCTTGCTGTCTGGATAATTCCTACAAATGTAATGTCATGTGAAGTAAGCTTATCGAACTTAATCTGAAGCTGCTCCATATTGCCTGATGTATTATGCTTTTCAAGAATCGAATATGCCATTGTACCCTTAGCAGCCTCTTCCTTAGAAGGTACACTGCCAAGCTTTGATGCAAGTATTGCCTGTACATCGGCATTATCTTCAATTATCTCAGTTCCATGAAGCAGATATGCTCCACCATCACTTAAATTGATCATTTTATGCTCTCCTTGTATTATGGAAAAAATTTTATCAGTATTATATCATCAGTTACTGCTGTGACGCAAGTTTTTCAATGAGATCATGCGCAAGCTTTTCATCAAGCTTACCTTCCTGCCACTTGAGGTTGACCGAGTCACCTTTATATCTTGGAATGATATGCATATGAAAATGGAACACCGTCTGACCTGCTGCTTCTTCATTATTCTGGACAATATTATATCCATCACAATTCAGTACATCTGTCAGCTTCGTAATCATCTTCTTAGCCAGAAGAATTGCCTTTGATGCTACCTCATCATCAATATCATATAAATTACGATAGTGATTCTTTGGAAGAATCAGGGCATGTCCTTTTGATGCCGGTCCTAAATCCAGTATTACTCTGAAATCATCATCTTCATAAAGTGTGGCGGAAGGAATCTCGCCTGCTGCTATTTTACAAAAAATACAATTCTCATCTCTCATTTATTTCATCCTCTTTCTCGTCGGTATTCACAAGTAGTATAGACTATTTTTTACCAAAAGAGAAGTGATTTTTTCTCACACACAGACTTATTTTTTCGGTCGAAAAAGGTCGAACGATTTTTCTTGCATTTTCAATTATCCAATGTTAGAATAGTCCGTCAGAAATCTTTATTTCTGATTATTTTTAGAAAGTGAGGGACTTACTCATGCTTACCAATATAGATATCAACAAGATGAACCACTTACTGGAAACGAATGAAGATGCCCGTCAGATCATTACCCAGCTTCTGAAAAATCATCAGGAAGCTGTCTCCCTGATCTCTCACGAAATACGAAATCCACTTACTTTAATTTCTTCCTCTCTACAGATAATGGAACTGGAACATCCTGAAGTAAAAGAATTTTTCAACTGGAAGCAGACCATGGATGATGTTGATTTTATGTGCAGTTTACTAAATGAACTTTCTGATTACAACAATGGAAATACACTTCATCTTTCTGTCTTTTCCATCGAACAGTTATTAAAAAATATTGCAGTCTCCTTTGCAATTTCACTTGAATCAGAACAGTCTGTACATCCCATTGAATTTACCTCCCGCATCATGCCTGATATGGGGAGTTTCACCGGTGACAAGATTAAACTGGAAGAAGTTATTTTAAATCTTCTCCGCAATGCCAAGGATGCGGTTATGGAACAGTCTTACCGAAAGATCCGGCTCACTGCCGACCGCATAGATGACCGGATCGTGATCCGCTGTAAAGATAACGGGTGCGGTATTCCAGAAGATCTTCAGAAAACGATCTTTGAACCTTTCATCACTCACAAACCCGGTGGAACAGGACTGGGACTTGCCGTTTCAAAAAGAATTATTGAAGCCCATAAAGGGACGCTCTCTTTTGAGTCCAAAAAAGGCCCTGGAACAACCTTTACTGTCTCCCTCCCGATCTAAATTTTCTATAAGTCATCGCCTGCTGACTGCCGAATCCACTCGGCTGTATAAGCAGGCTTTTTCTTTTTACGATACAGAATCAGTGCCAGGATAAATCCGCAGACTAGACCGCCTATATGAGCAAGATTATCAACACCGGTACTGGTCATTCCGCAATAGAGACCAAGAAGGACCATCAGCATCATACCTTTTCCTGAAAGATCACCCAGCCTTCCTCTGTTGGCAATCACAACATACAGTAATGCTCCCATCAATCCAAAAATCGCACCGGATGCTCCTGCCGATACACTCTGCTCTTCATGCATAACGTTCCATGCAAAAGACAGACCGCTGCCTCCAAGTCCACTGATAAAATAAATCAACAGATATTTTACTTTTCCGATTACCGGTTCTAACTGCCATCCTAAAGCTCCCAGCATGACCATATTATTCAGCAGATGCTGGATTCCAAAATGCAGGAACATACAAGTAAAAAAGCGGTAATATTCCTGATTCTCCAATATCATCGGTTCATACATTGCTCCATGATGAAGCATAAAATATCCATTCTCAGTATCCCCCAGTAAACTTAATACCATAAAGACTGCGATATTCACTATAATCAGTCCGACAGTACAGACTGCCTTCGGTTTTTTTCTCATATTTATGCCTCTTTTCACCTGACTTTTTTACATTATAGGCAGGTTTCTGAAAAGTTGTCCACATTTTCTTCGAGAAATTCACATTTCAGTTTTATTTTCTGCCTCTGTGAGCAGATCATCCCAATCCCCCCAGTATCCACTTTTTATCTTCTTTCCAAATTTTTTTAAAAATCCATACTTCTTTTTTTCGCATACCATCTCCTGCTTTTGGGGATGTTCCAACGGAAATAATTCTTCTTCACCTTCCTCATTTACAAAAATATCCAGTTTCTGTTCTGCTCTTTTTTCCG
>ERZ780198.1450-NODE-1450-length-21512-cov-2.835578_pt1 | contig 21512 bp, 17 predicted proteins | sample MGYA00510979_ERZ780198 | MGnify/ENA primary metagenome ERZ780198 (study PRJEB29588, sample SAMEA2158039) | human gut metagenome | biome: human gut; feature: human-associated habitat; material: faeces | place: Denmark | collected 2008/2010 ...
GATATTCATCAAGACAGCAATATTAGCATGGAACTTATACATATTGTCCAGCTGGAAACTGCTTAGTTCGATAACATAATAGTCATAATTACATTCTGCAACTTGATAAGCCAGACTTTGTCCGATATTTCCTGCCAGTCCAACGTTTAATCCTGCTTTCTTAAAAATGTGATAAATAAGAGAAGTAGTAGTAGTCTTTCCGTTGCTTCCTGTGATACAAATCATCTTAGCATTGGTGTATCGTCCGGCAAATTCGATTTCTGAAATAATCGGAGTGCCTTGTTCCTTCAGTTTCAAGATCATCGGTGCGTCGTTAGGTATTCCCGGACTCTTGATGACTTCGTCTGCATTCAGGATCAGCTCTTCTGTATGACGCCCTTCCTCCCACTGAATGCCTCGTTCGTTTAACATATTCTTATATTTGTCTTTTATTAAAGACATGTCAGAAACAAATGTATCGAAACCTTGTTTCTGTGCCAGCACGGCTGCTCCCGCACCGCTTTCGCCAGCTCCTAAAATGACAATTCTTTTTGCCATGATCTCTTATCTTATCTTTAAAGTTATAATTGTTATTGCTGCTAATACAATAGTGACAATCCAGAACCGAACAGTAATTTTCGATTCGTGAAAGACACTACTTGGAGATGTTATCAGATACGTACAGTTCGGATCAAGTTGTGACAGTGTAGTACGGAAGTGATCGTGTATAGGAGTACGCTTGAAGATCCGGCGTTTAAGTCCTTTCTTCTTGCCACTCTTGAAATATCTTACTTGAAGAATAACCGATAAGTTTTCTACAAGGAAGATACCGCATAATATAGGAATCAGCAGTTCCTTATGAATGATAATAGCAAATACTGCTATGATACCTCCAATAGTCAAGCTGCCTGTATCTCCCATGAATACTTGTGCCGGGAAAGCATTGTACCAGAGAAAACCTATCAGAGCTCCGATGAAAGCACATATGAAGATAACCAGCTCTTCGCTTCCCGGAATGTACATGATGTTCAGGTAGCTGGCATACTCTATGTGACTGGACACGTAAGCCAGTATTCCCAGCGTAACTCCGATGATAGCTGAGTTTCCTGCGGCCATGCCATCCATACCGTCGTTCAGGTTTGCTCCATTGGATACAGCGGTTACTACAAAAATAGTAACTAGTACAAAAACAATCCATCCAGCCGACTGTGCACTTTCTCCCATAAAACCTACAAAGTCAGCATAATCCAGGTTGTTGTTCTTAAAGAAAGGAATTGTAGTTTTTGTCGATTTTTCGTCTTGACTTTTGTGTACCACATCAACTACATGTCCGTCTTTCTGGATTTCGACGTTTTCTCGGATTACTACATTAGGACTGAGGTAGAGCGTCAGACCGACAATCAGACCAAGTCCTACCTGCCCGATGATCTTAAACTTTCCGTGAAGTCCTTCTTTGTCTTTGCGGAAGACCTTGATATAGTCGTCGGCAAATCCCAGACTGCCTAACCATATCGTTGTTATCAGCATCAATATCATGTATATATTGTGCAGCTTACCCAGCAAAAGGCAAGGAATAAGAATGGCGACTATAATGATAATTCCTCCCATCGTAGGAACTCCGATTTTATTTACATTAAACGGGTCAATCGAAGCATCACGCTGCGTTTCCGTAATTTGTTTCCGCTTGAGTAACTTGATAAAATATTCTCCGAATATCGCTGATATCAGCAAAGACAGAATGATAGCCATAAGCGAACGGAACGATACGTATCCGAACATACGTGCTCCGGGAAAATCAAGCTGCTCCAGATAATTAAATAAGTAATATAACATGTTGTACTTGTATTATTCGTTGTCAAAAATCTCTGCTAACACTTCTTTGTCATCAAAATGATGCTTTATTCCTTTGATTTCCTGATAATTTTCGTGTCCTTTTCCTGCTACGAGAATTACGTCACCAGCTTGTGCCAGCATGCAGGCTGTGCGTATAGCTTCTTTACGGTCGGCTATGGAAAGAACTTTGTTCATATCTTCTTTTGTCAGTCCGGCCAGCATATCGTTGATGATATCCTGAGGCTCTTCGAAGCGAGGATTATCAGATGTAATGATTACACGATCGCTTTGTTTAGCTGCCTCTTGTGCCATGATGGGGCGTTTACCCTTATCCCGGTTACCTCCTGCACCTACCACTGTTATCACTCGTCCTCTTCCTTTCAGAACTTCATGTATGGCGTTCAGTACATTTACCAATGCGTCAGGAGTATGTGCATAATCGACTATTGCTGTATAGCCTTTTTTCGAGCGCAAAGCGTCGAAACGTCCCGCTACTGGACGCAGTGTGCTCAGTATCAGCAGGACATCTTCAGGCTGTTTGCCTAATAAACATGCCGCTCCATATACAGCAAGCAGGTTCGATGCATTGAAACGACCGATGAACTGTACGTTGACTTCACGATTGTTTATATCCATCAGCATACCTTCGAAGCCATCTTCCAGAACCTTTCCCTTGAATTCGCAAAGCGTACGCAAAGAGTAAGTCGCAATTTTCGCTTTTGTATTCTGTACCATTACACTGCCATTCTTGTCGTCAGCATTGGTCAGAGCAAATGCAGTCTTGGGAAGATTGTCGAAAAATGCCTTTTTAGCTTTCAGGTAATTTTCGAATGTCTTGTGATAGTCCAGATGATCGCGTGTGATGTTGGTAAAAATACCTCCAGCAAACTTCAGTCCTCCGATACGCTTCTGTGCGACAGAGTGTGAGCTTACTTCCATGAATGCATATTTACATCCTTCATCAGCCATACGTCCCAGCAGACGGTTTAATGTGATAGGGTCGGGAGTCGTATGGTCGGTCGGGATTGCTTCACCGTCGATATAATTGCAAACGGTAGACAATAATCCTACCTTATATCCGAATCTGCGGAACATATTATATAATAAGGTGGCGATTGTAGTTTTTCCGTTTGTTCCGGTTACTCCTACCAGATCGAGTTTGGAAGTTGGATCTCCATAAAAAGTGGTAGCCAGTTTGCCTACTGCATCTTCGGTATCAGCTACTCTTATGTACGTTACATGTTCATTCAGTGTGTCAGGAAGTGTTTCGCAGACAATTGCAGAGGCTCCTTTTTCAATAGCCTTTTCAATATAAGCGTGTCCGTCTGTCTGAGTTCCTTTAACGGCAACAAACAAATGTCCGGCTTCAACCAAACGTGAGTCCATTTGGATACCTGCTATTTCTTTGTCAACATTACCTTTTATTTCGCAGACGTTGACGGATTTAATGATATTTTCCAGTTTCATGTTTTTATGTTATTTCTGTTACCTTAATGTTAATGTAATTGTTTGTCCTCTATGAATAGTAGATCCGGCAGCTATACTTTGAGCTCTTACTTTGCCTATACCTGTGATACGTACTTTCAGTCCGTAACTTTCCAGCAGATAAACAGCATCTTTTGCGCCCATATTCAGTACATTGGGAACCAGCTTTTTATTCATTTTGGTAGTCTTTAAATCTGCATAGCTGTCTGTGCACGAAGCTTTTCCCCAAAGTGGCTGGGCAGAATAGGGGATGGAACTGCTGTTTCCTGGTACGTTCAGTGCACGCAGTACATATGCCGATTCATTTATATCTCCATTTTTTACGCCCGGAATAAGGACTGCCGTTGAATCTTTGGCATGAGCCAGATCGCGGAACAGGTGTTTGGCATAAATACGTTCGGCAATACGGCTGAACACACTTCCTGCCTGTAATCCTCCGGAAGCTGGTCCGTGAGGAATTTGTATTGAAACAATGCAGCTATATTTGGGGTCTTCTGAGGGGAAATAGCCACAGAAACTAACCAGATAACTTACACCTCCGGATTTATAACCTGCCTTACCTTGAGAGATTTGGGCAGTTCCTGTCTTTCCAGATACGCTGAATTGCTTGCTTCCTGCCGGCTTGGCAAGTCCTTCCGAAACCACTTTCCGCAAAATGGTACGAATCATGGTAAGTGTCGTATCCGAACAAATTTTAGGATTAACAATCTCTGTCGGAATCTCTTCCAGTATATCTCCGTCTTTGGCTATCGCTTTTACGAATTTAGGTTTCACCATTACACCATCATTGGCTATAGCATTATAGAAATTCAGAATGTAGATGGGAGGAATCATTGTTTCATAACCGATACTCATCCACGGAAGAGTCGTTTTTGCAAAATAACGCTCTTTCGGTCCGAGTATGCGGGGACTAGCTTCTCCCACGAATCCCAGATTTAGCGGTGTATCGATGCTCATACGTTTCAGGCCGTCGACAAACTTTTGAGGATTATTTTTATAGAACTTGTCTATGATGGTAGATACTCCTACATTCGATGAAACCTCCAGAATTTTCGTTACATCTATTTTGCCGTATCCGCCTTTATACCAGTTCCAGTCCTTCATCCAGCTGCCATACATGTTGACTTGTCCGTTTCCGGTATCTACTTCATAATCTGGAGTGATATATTTATCCTCCATCGCCACCATGATAGATGCCGTTTTGAAAGTAGATCCTGGTTCCATCAAGTTGCTGACTGCTGCATTTCGCATTTCATAATAATTCCCATCGTTTCCTCTGGTCATGTTTACGTTGGCCTTTACCTCACCGGTTTTTACCTCCATCAGAACTGCTACACCTGATATGGCTTCAAGGTTCTTCAATTGGTCTACCAATGCTTTCTCTGCGATATCTTGCATATCGACATCGATGGTTGTGATAATATCACATCCGTCAACGGCGGGTTTATCAATAATGTTCAGGTATTTGTTCATGACTTTCTGTCGATGAGTAATACCGTTTTGTCCTTTCAGAATAGAGTCGTATGTCAGTTCCAGTCCGTTCTTAGCTCCTTGTGCTATGTCGGGATACATATCCCCCAATGTACGCATGGCGAGTGAACCGAACGGTTTTTTACGTTGGTTGAACTTTTCTACATGCAGTCCACCTTTGTTCGGGCTTAACTCGAATACAGGCAGTCTTTTCACTTCTTTATATTCGATATAGGAAATACGTTTCGGATAAATCAGGAAGTGACGGCTTTTCGAACGGCGTCCTTTCAGCAAATGTTTGCGAAATTCCTGTGCGCTCTTGTCCGGAAAAATTTCGTGCAGTCCTTGGCTGATTTCTGCCAGATGGTTCATCAGCATAGTGTCTTTTTCCGTTCCGCCAGCGCGAAAGTCCATGTAGATGCGGTATTCAGGCAGACTACTTGCCATCAGTTTGCCATCAGAAGAAATAATATTTCCTCGAGTTGGAGGAACTATTACGTTTTCTTTTACAAAACGGTCGGCTACATCCTTCCAGTATTGCCGTTCAGCAAACATGATGAATCCCGCCTTGACTATAATCAATATAGCCAACACAAGCATAATCACTACAATAAACGTGTAGCGCAGCATGATATTTTTCAGTCCGGGTATCATTGTATCAATCCTCTTTTTTTATCAGATATGGAGGTGTTGCCGCTGTTTGCAGCGGAGTTCCCTCGGTTGCAATATATTCTTCGATGCGTGACTGACGGCTTCGTTCTGTAAGTTCAGAAGAAATAGTCAGCGCATCATACTTGATGTCTGTCAGTTCCTTTTTCAGCCGGTCGATTTCAATCAGCTCCTGCTGGCTTGAATAGCGGTTGTCGATATACAGGATGGTAAGGAGAACAATCAGAATGAGCAAATTCGCCTGTCGCTTCAGAAAACTGTGGGCCAGAATATCTCCTCCCAGAATACTCTTCAGTGTGATGTGTGAATCGCTTTCTTGTTGTGATGTTGTATTTTGTTGTTCCATGATTTTTACTATTTCTTTTCTGCTATTCGTAATTTTGCACTTCGTGAGCGAGGGTTACGTGCTATTTCTTCATCGCTAGGGACAATAACTTTATTGTTTACTGCCCGGAAAGGTGTTTGCACATTACCGAAAAAATCTTGTTCCACCTTACCCTCTACATTGCCTGTCTTGATCAGGTTCTTTACGATGCGGTCTTCCAGTGAATGGTAGGTAATGATAACAAGTCGGCCTCCCGGTTTTAAAGCTTCGGTTGCGGCATAAAGCATTTCTTTCAAAGCCTCCATTTCTTGGTTCACCTCTATGCGCAGAGCTTGAAATACTTTTGCCAGTTCTTTCTTTTCCCGTTCCTTGCCAAACAACGGTTTTATAATTTCCAGAAAGTCGCCTATAGTTACGATTTGCTTTTGTGCACGTGCCTTTACTAGTACCGAAGCCAGCTTACGGCTGGTTTTCAGTTCTCCGTACAGGTAGAACACATTCGCCAGTCGTTCCTCCTCATAGTTGTTTACGATGTCTGCCGCAGTCATTCCGGCGCGTTTGTTCATTCGCATATCCAGTTTGCCGTCGAAGCGGAACGAAAAGCCGCGTTCAGAATCATCAAAATGGTGTGATGATACTCCCAGATCGGCAAGAATGGCATCTACTTCCTCTACACCATAATAGCGCAAGAAGTTGTGTAAGTATCGGAAATTGCTTCGCACAAACGTAAATCGGGAGTCATCGACAATATTTTTTTCGGCATCTTCATCCTGGTCGAAACTATACAGGTGGCTGTTTTTATCCATTCTGCGCAGAATCTCTTTCGAGTGTCCTCCGCCTCCGAAAGTCATGTCTGCATATATTCCGGCAGGGTGTAAATTCATGCCGTCGATACTTTCATTCAGCAGTACCGGTATATGATATGTTTGTTCTGATTCGTTCATTATCATGCTGTCACTTTAATAGGTTTTACACCTTATATATATTGAGGGGGTAAAATTACATATTTCTCAACAATTAGTAGGTATAGTTTTGTGAAAATATTTGAGGAAGTTATCAACAGGTCTGAGAGGTGTTGTGAGAATGTCATCATGTTTTAGAAAAACATCAGCATCTTTTAGGAAAAACTTGCTGAATTTTTCATGAAAAATCGTACAAATAAATTTGAAATATGTACAATTTTTCACGAAGACGCTAAGGTGTTGTTCTTATGCTATTTACTGCTTCTGTCAGATCTATCTTTATAAGATAGTCTTAAAATATGCACATGAGAATGTAGCTTTGTGCAATTCTGTTACATTTTAATTCATTATACTCTTTTTTTCTTCTTTCAATGTTACATTTTTCCAGTATAGATGAGCAACTTTTCAAAAGATAGATTACTTTTGCAGAGAAATGTGTAAATGAAGAATGGCTAGTGATTCGATTTTTTTAATAGATATTGATAAAATATTAAGGGATAAGGCAGGAAGAAAAGCCAAACGGATTCCTCGTTTTTTCGTATCTTATCTGAAGCATATCGTACATCAGGAAGAGATAAATACATTTCTGAAAAGTGTGACAGACAAGAGCGGAGTTGATTTTCTGGCTGCATGTATGGATTTTCTGGATGCGAAACTGGATGTACATGGCCTGGAAAATTTGCCTGAAGATGGATTGTGTACCTTTGTGTCAAATCATCCGCTGGGAGGACAGGATGGAGTTGCATTAGGATATTTGCTGGGAACGCATTATAACGGACGTATCAAATATCTGGTGAATGATTTGCTTATGAATCTGCATGGACTGGCTCCTCTCTGTATTCCGATAAATAAAACCGGTTCGCAGTCGCGCGACTTTCCGAAAATGGTAGAGGAAGGATTTCGTTCGGACAGCCATATAATCATGTTTCCTGCGGGAATATGTTCCCGGCGTCAGCATGGAGTGATAAAAGATCTGGCATGGAAAAAAACATTTATAACTAAAAGCATTGAAACACGTCGTTACGTGGTTCCTATACATTTTGAAGGACGAAATTCCAATTTCTTTTATAATCTGGCCAATGCTTGTAAGTTTTTTGGAATAAAATTCAATATAGCCATGCTTTATCTGGCAGATGAAATGTTTAAGAACCGTCATAAAACATTCCGTGTAACAATAGGAAAGCCTATACCATGGCATACGTTTGATAAATCTAAATCTCCGGCCGAATGGGCGGAGTATGTCAGAGAGTTGGTATATAAGCTGTAATTTAGGAAGATTTTAACTACATATATGGAAGATATTATTGCACCGATTGACAGAGAGTTATTAAAGTCGGAACTTACCGCCGAAAGACGTTTGAGATCGACAAATAAAAGCCATAACGAAATTTATATCGTGAACTGGAAAAATGCTCCCAATGTACTGAAGGAGATTGGCCGTTTGCGTGAAATAGCTTTTCGTGCTGCCGGAGGAGGAACTGGACAGCCGCTGGATTTGGATGAATATGACTTGATGGAAAATCCATATCAGCAGTTGGTAGTCTGGAATCCGGATGCGGAAGAAATTCTTGGAGGTTATCGTTATATATTGGGCGATGAGGTGGAATTTGACAAACATGGCAAGCCTGTCCTGGCAACAGCACATATGTTCAATTTCTCGGAAAAGTTCTTGAAGGAATATCTTCCTACTACCGTGGAGCTAGGACGTTCGTTTGTAACTTTGGAGTATCAGTCTACTCGTGCCGGTTCAAAGGGCTTGTTTGCGCTTGATAATCTTTGGGATGGTTTGGGTGCGTTGACCGTCATAAAATCGAATGTAAAATATTTCTTCGGTAAAATGACTATGTATCCTAGTTATAATCGTTTCGGCCGCGATATGATTCTCTTCTTCCTGAAGAAGCATTTTTCGGATAAGGATGGCTTGATAACCCCAATGGTACCGTTGGAGATAGAAACCGACCCGGCTATTCTGGAAAAGCTGTTCTGTTATGATACATTTAAGGAGGATTATAAAGTCTTGAATACAGAAGTCCGTAAGTTAGGTTATAATATACCTCCTTTGGTTAATGCGTATATGAGTCTGTCACCTACGATGCGTATGTTTGGTACAGCTATTAACGATGGTTTTGGAGATGTAGAAGAAACCGGTATTCTGATAGCTGTAGATGAAATTTTGGAAGAAAAACGTATACGTCATATTGAGTCGTATATTAAGGAGCACCCTGAGGCTCTTCAGCTTACTTCTGGAGCTAATCCGATATTGTCAAAAAACTGATAATTCTGAATGCTAAATAAATAAAGCCAGTGATATCTGCTTGTCCCTTCTGGTCGGGAGCAGTTGTCACTGGCTTTGTTTTTCTGCTTCTGATCTGTGTGAAATTAAACAGCCGGTAAACTGTTTCCGTTGATTTTTCTGTAAAGATCGAGGGCATAAACATCGGTCATTCCAGAAATGTAATCAAGTACTGCCTGAATTTTTCCATATAATGTAGGAGCATGTACTTCATATTGCTTGGATACACGGTTGATGAGTAGCTTCGAATAAGCTTTGTCTGGGTAGCGTACTGCTTCTATCATCAAGTCTATCAGGGTTGTGATAACCTGATAACCTGCCAGCTCAATGTCCAGTACATCTTTTGAGCAATAGATTTTGGCAAAAGCTGTTTTTGAACAATTCTCATATGCTTGTCTTATGGGTTTGTCTATATGCTTGATGAGGGGTCCCTCGAATGTACCATTCAGTATATCTTCTTCATTGTCTACAAAGACCTGTGTGCATGCCTTTATCAGTACTCCGATGGCAGATGTACGCAAGTAGGCTATTTGTTCGTTTGTGTCGGCCACCAGTTTACATATCTCATTGATTCGTTTCAATCTGGATTCTGTGAAAAACTGCAGGTATAATTCTTTTGTTTCCTGAGTAGTCAGAATCTTTAGCTTATGCGCATCTTCAATATCCATCATCTGATAACAAATATCGTCTGCTGCTTCTACCAGATAAACAAGCGGATGGCGTGCATAGCGTATGGGCTCACCATCTTTACTTAATTTGATGATACCTAACTCTTCGGCAATGCGCTTGTAGTCTTCTTCTTCGCTCAGGAAGAAGCCAAATTTTTGCTTTTTGCCGGCAAGGCGTGATGAAAACGGATATTTTACAATAGAAGCAAGAGTAGAATATGTCATGACAAAACCTCCCGGACGCCTTCCTTCGAATTGATGAGTTAGCAGACGGAATGCATTTGCATTGCCTTCGAAATGGGTGAGATCCTCCCACTCTGCCTCCGAAAGCAGGGGTTTGAGTGCAAGCCCTTTTCCTTCCGAAAAATATGTGCCGATAGCTTTTTCACCCGAATGACCGAAAGGTGGGTTCCCTAAGTCGTGTGCAAGGCAGGCTGCCGAAACGATTGCTCCTATTTCTGATAAGTGAGAATCGGATAATTCCGGATGCTTTTGTAATAAGCTGGCTGCTATATCGTTTCCAAGCGATCTCCCTACACAAGAAACCTCCAGACTGTGTGTCAGACGATTGTGTACAAAGATACTCCCTGGAAGGGGAAATACCTGAGTCTTGTTTTGCAGTCGTCGGAAAGGAGCAGAGAAGATAAGGCGATCGTAATCTCGCTGAAATTCGGTTCTATCTTCTTTTCTTATTTCGTGCAGAGCCTCCAGTCCAAAGCGTTTGTTTGATATGAGTTGTTTCCAGTTCATAACCGATTGTGATAGTTTTTGCAAACTTAAAGAAAAAATAAATACAAACAGATGTGTAAGTTTTTTTGTTTTTAGCTTTGAAATGGTTTTGTGTAAATCTCTTGCTTTTTTACAGGCTTTATAGTTATTTGTTTCCTGCTATTCTGAAATATAATAAAAAATGATAAACATAAACTGTAAGTCCTCTGAAATGTTTAACTTCGCAAAATTAAATGATAAAACAATGAAAGTACAGATTATAAATAAATCAAAGCATTCGTTACCTCAGTATGCAACAAGTAGTTCGGCCGGAATGGATTTGCGTGCCAATTTGGATAATCCTATTGTATTGAAACCTTTGCAACGTTGTCTTGTTCCTACTGGACTGTATATCGCTCTTCCTGAAGGTTTTGAAGCACAAATACGTCCTAGGAGCGGACTTGCCTTGAAAAAAGGTATTACTTTACTGAATACTCCAGGTACGATTGATGCTGATTATCGTGGAGAAATAGGTGTAATCGTGATCAATCTTTCTGCTGAAGACTTTATAATAGAAGACGGGGAGCGCATTGCACAGATGGTAATTGCCCGCTATGAACAGGCTGAATGGCAGGAAGTGGAAGTGCTGGAAGATACAGAACGTGGTGCTGGAGGATTTGGGCATACAGGAGTCAAATAGAATGATGTGCGATTCCTTTATTTTTAATAGTCATTGATATGCGAAAAATTATATATATCATATCACTCTGTATGGCGGTGGGATTTGCCGCTTGTGGTACTTCGGGCAAACAGGCGAAGACAAAAAGCCAGCAGGCCGAATTTGTAAAAGATCCGCTTACTCCTGAACAGCGCAGAAAATTTGATTATTATTTTCTGGAAGCTGTACGCATGAAGCAAAAAGGAGAATACGATGCGGCTTATGAACTTTATCAGCACTGCCTTGATATTTATCCGACTTCGGGGGCTGCTCTGTATGAAATAGCCCAATTTTATATGTATTTGGGGCAAGAAGAAAAAGGTGAACAGGCTTTGAAGCAGGCTGTCAGTTCGGATAAGTCCAATTTTTGGTATAAGCAGACGCTAGCTTCTTATTACGAACGGAAGCGTAACGTACCTAGAGCGATAACAGTTTATGAAAATATGGCAGACCAGTTTCCTTCTCGCCTGGAACCGCTGATGTCTTTGATTGACTTGTATAATCAGACTAAAAGCTATCAGCAGGTCATTAATACACTGAATCGTTTGGAGGAACTGGATGGAAAGTCGGAGCAAATCAGTATGGAAAAATTCCGTATGTATCTGCTGTTGGGTGATCAGGAAAAAGCATTTACGGAAATAGAAAGCTTGTCGAAAGAATATCCTTATGATATGCGCTATCAGACTATTTTGGGGGATGTGTATTTGAATAATGACAAGCCTCAGGAAGCTTTGGGTATTTATCAACGTATATTGAAAGAAGAACCAGGTTATGCTCCTGCTTTGGTATCGATGGCTTCTTATTATCAGAAGACCGGACAGGATAGTTTGTATCAGATGCAGCTTGATACAATTCTGCTGAATGATAATGTGCTGTCGGATACGAAAATGGAAATTATGCGTCAGCTGATTCTTCAGTCGGAACAAGGAACGAAGGACAGTACGCAGATTGTTTCTTTGTTTCAGAATATACTGAAGCGGCCGCAGCAAAATGCCGATCTGGCAATGTTGTGTGCACAGTATTTGCTGACAAAAAAAATGGAGAAAGAGGCCGTTCCGGTATTGCACCAAATATTAAAACTTGATCCGGAAAATAAACCTGCACGTCTTCAGTTGCTGAGTTATGCTATACGTGATAACAATCTGGATGAAGTGATACAGATAGCAAAGCCAGCATTGGAGTATAATCCGGAGTCGCTTGAGTTCTATTATTATCTGGGTATCGCCCATCATCAGAAAGGAGAGGATGATGAGGCTCTGGATGTCTTTACACGAGGGGTAAAACAGATAAACGAAAAGAGCGATAAAGGTATTGCGTCCGACTTCTACGCCATATTGGGTGATTTGTATCATTCCAAGGAGATGCATGCGGAAGCTTATGCAGCCTATGATTCTTCTTTGGTGTACAATCCGGATAATATTGCGACACTGAACAATTATGCTTATTTCCTTTCTGTTGAACGTAAGAATTTGGATAAAGCAGAAGAAATGAGTTATCGCACGGTAAAGGCTGAACCGAATAATGAAACTTATCTTGATACTTATGCGTGGATTCTGTTCGAAAAAGGAAGATATACTGAAGCGCGTATTTATATTGAACAAGCTTTACGTAATAAAGGAGATAAAAGCCGTACGATAGTAGAGCATGCCGGTGATATTTATTATATGTCGGGAGAGAAAGGCAAAGCGTTGGAGTATTGGAAAAAAGCAGACGCAATGAATGAAACTCCTGAAGATGGGTCTACTCCTCCAACGGAAAAGGAAAAGAAACGTTTGAAGCAAAAAATAGCTCAAAAGAAATATATTGCAGAATGATAAAATTGGTTGTAAGATATTTATATGTACTGGTTGCCCTTGTGCTGGTAGCTTCGTGTTCGTCTACCCGAAAGCTGGAAAAGACTCCCATGATTGGAGGACTGACCGGTGAGGCATATATGGAAAAAGTGATCGAACTTTCGCCTTCGTGGAAGACTGTTAGTGGAAAGGTTGCACTGACTTTGAATATGGAGGGGCAGAAAGATGCAAAGGTAAGTGCTACGCTTCGTCTGAAACGCGGAGAGTCTATACAATTGCTTGTAGCTCCGTTATTGGGTATTGAAGTTGCACGTCTGGAAATTACTCCTGGTGGATTGCTGGCTGTCGACCGGTTGAATAAACGGTATGTTAACGTTTCGTTCGAAGAACTTAGTCGTCTGGCGAATACGGACTTGAGTTTTAATATTTTGCAATCGCTGTTCTTGAATGAGTTATTTTTACCGGGAAAAGTGCAGCTGGATGTATCTGATGCGAAATCTTTCCGTATTTCGTTGGAAAATGGCTATGCCCTGCTGGAAGCGAAACCTTCCAAGGGACTATCTTATCGTTTCCGTACTTCTGCCGATCGCGGATTACTGGAGGAGAGTCGCATAGGAGTGTCGAATACGCCTTATGCATTGAATTGGAAATATGATGATTTTACAACGTTAGACAATCGTTTGTTTCCTAGTCATATGTTGCTTGCTGTAGAAGGAACAGGAAAAACTCTTTCACTTGATATGAAATTTTCACGCCTGTCGGTCGGTGGAGACTGGGAAGGAAAGACTGAACTTTCATCCCGTTATCAACAAATTGAATTGCAGGAACTGCTAAAGACCTTGTTTAAGCAATGAAACGATTACTTGTGTTGTTGATGGTCTGCCTGCTCTGTGTACAAGGATTTACACAAAGCACGCGCAAAATCCGAGAATTGGAAAAACAGCATGCGGAGTTGCAGAAACAGATTTCTGCATCGGAAACCCTATTGCAGTCGACTAAGAAGGATGTAAAAAGTCAGTTGGATAATTTAGCTTTATTGTCGGGGCAGATTAATGAACGCAAGAAATATATTGAAACAATCGAGCAGGATGTAAAGATTATACAGACTGAAGTCAGTCGTTTACAGGTGGAACTGAAAGCTTTGCAGCGAGAGCTGGCTGATAAGAAGAAAAAGTACGAACAGTCGGTGAAGTATATGTATCAGAATAAGTCGATACAAGAGAAGCTGATGTTTATTTTTTCTGCTGATAATTTAAGCCAGATGTACCGTCGGTTGAGGTATGTTCGTGAATATGCTGATTATCAGCGTTTGCAAGGACTACAAGTGGAAAGGAAGCAGAAACAGGTTTCAGAAAAACAACAAACGCTGTTGGCTAGCAGAAAGGCTAAAGAAGAGATGCTGAAACAGGGAGAAGCTGAAAGATTGAAGCTGGAAGAACAGGAAAAGGAACGTAAAACGTTGCTTACTTCTCTGCAAAAGAAACAGCGGAGCATTCAGTCTGAAATTTCGAAAAAGCGTCGTTCTGCAGATCGGTTGAATGCACAGATTGATCGCCTGATTGAAATAGAAATAGAAAACGCGCGTAAAAGAGCTGAAGAAGAAGCACGACGTAAGGCTGAGAAGAAAGCTGGAACGGTCAAGGAAAAGGCGGTGGCTACCGGAGAAAGTAAAGAAGGTGCTAAGTCTAAAACTACTCCGTCGAAAATGGGAGAATATAAAGTGGATTCAGAAGATCGTCGCTTGTCGGGTGTCTTTACGCAAAATAAAGGTCGGCTTCCGATTCCTATTACCGGACCTTATGTGATAGTAGGGCATTTTGGACAGTATCAGGTCAAAGGCCTGCGAAACGTGCGTTTGGACAATAAAGGTATTGATATAAAAGGCAAAGATGGCGCACAGGCTCGTGCTATATTCGATGGAGAAGTTTCGGCTGTATTCCAATATAACGGATTGTCGAATGTGCTCGTCCGTCATGGTAGCTATATCTCAGTATATTGTAACTTGTCGTCGGTACTGGTGAAAAAAGGCAGTGTATTGAAGGCACGCGATATTATTGGTCAGGTAAATACCGATAAAGACGGCAATACGGTTCTTCATTTCCAGCTTCGCAAAGAAACTGAAAAATTAAATCCGGAACTTTGGTTACATCGTTGATGTGTTGCCAATCGGAAGTTTATAAAAGTCTATTTGGGTGTTGCCTTGCGTGGCTTAGGTAGTTTCTTTTGTAAAGGGAGATTAGCTCTCGGACTAATGAAGATATATCATGACAGTTAAAGCATGTGGTATTGCTTGAACGAATAAAAACAAAAATTCTGGTGATTGTTCAAAATGAATGATCACCAGAATTTGTTTTGTTCAGGATTGTATTCAAATCCTACAGCTTTTAGCTTGTTTACGATTTCTTCTTTGCTGACCTGCATGTCTTGGCAAAGCGCATCCAGAGAAGGATAGAAATCCCGAAGTTTCATGTTGATGAAGCTAAATAGCATCATCGGGTCTTTAGGTAATTCCATAATGTTTGTTGTTTATTTTATTTGTGGGTGCAAAATTACATGATTTTGCCTTTCATTGTTCCGATAATTAGCAAGATATAACATACTTCGGTTACTTTTGTGTGGATGCGGACTCTTAAAACGGAAATAATTGTAAAATAAATACTAAAGTTTTCAATGTTACTCCCTTCAACTCGGGAAAAAACATTACCTTTGCACTCTCAATAATGATCATTATATAGACTCAAAAAGTATTTGTGAAACATGATGGAGCTTGATTTACTCACAGCTATATCACCTATTGACGGTCGATACAGAAGCAAAGCCGGTGCTTTGGCTGCTTATTTTTCAGAGTTTGCACTGATAAAATATCGTGTGCAGGTTGAAATCGAATATTTTATAACTTTGTGTGAATTGCCGTTGCCGCAGCTGAAAAGTTTCGATTCAGCACGTTTCGAATCATTGCGTGATATTTATCGTAACTTCTCAGAAGCAGACGCTCAGCGCATTAAAGAGATTGAAAGTGTTACAAACCATGATGTAAAGGCTGTTGAGTATTTCATCAAGGAACAGTTTGATAAATTGGGAGGTCTGGAATCTTATAAGGAATTTATTCACTTCGGTCTGACTTCTCAGGATATTAATAATACTTCTGTGCCTTTGTCTATCAAAGATGCATTGAATGATGTTTATTATCCGCAGATTCAGAAGCTGATTGATCAGCTGACAGAGTATGCGGAAGAATGGAAAGATATTCCGATGTTGGCTAAAACACACGGTCAACCGGCATCTCCAACTCGTCTGGGTAAAGAAATTATGGTATTTGCTTACCGTTTGAACCGTCAGTTGGCTATTCTGAAAGCATGTCCTATTACTGCTAAGTTTGGTGGTGCAACTGGTAATTATAATGCTCATCATGTAGCATATCCGGAGTTTGACTGGAAAGCGTTCGGAAATAAGTTCGTTGCAGAAAAGCTCGGTCTGGAGCGTGAAGAATATACTACTCAGATTTCTAATTACGATAATCTTGGTGCCATATTTGATGCTATGAAACGTATCAATACGATTATGATTGATATGAATCGTGATTTCTGGCAGTATATTTCTATGGAATACTTTAAACAGAAAATCAAAGCGGGAGAAGTTGGTTCAAGTGCGATGCCTCATAAGGTAAATCCTATCGATTTTGAAAATGCAGAGGGTAACTTGGGTATGGCAAATGCTGTATTGGAACATTTGTCGTCTAAACTCCCTGTATCACGTTTGCAGCGTGACTTGACAGACTCTACGGTTTTGCGTAACATCGGTGTTCCGTTCGGACATACAGTGATTGCTATCCAGAGCTCATTGAAAGGTCTCGGTAAATTGCTGTTGAACGAGCATAAGATTTATGAGGACTTGGATAACTGTTGGAGTGTAGTGGCAGAAGCTATTCAGACTATTCTCCGCCGTGAGGCATATCCACATCCTTATGAAGCATTGAAAGCGCTGACTCGTACAAATCAGGCTATCACCGAAGCTTCTATTAAAGATTTTATTGAAACACTGAATGTCAGTGAAGATATTAAGAAGGAATTGCGTGCGATAACTCCGCACAATTATACAGGAATGTAATATAAAAAAAGTCTAGCCCGAGAAGGGTGCATTTATTAATTTATAAACAGAAAACAACAATTATGGCAGAAAGAGAAAACAGACAAGATGGTGAAAACACTCAGTCTGGCCGCGATGGTTACAAGTCTTACAACAGAGAAGGTTATAACAGATACAACCGCAACGAGGGAGGTAATAATTATGGACGTCGTCCGCGCTTTGCTTCGAATAATGAAGGAGGTGAGCGTCCTCAGCGTTCTTACAACTCTCGTTACAATAATAATGGTGACGGTGGAGAACAGCGTCCGTATCGTCCGCGTTTTAACGGTGGTCAGCAGGGTGAAGGTGCTTATCGCCAGCAACGCTCATATGGCAATCGTCCGTCGTACGATAATAATAACGGTGAACGTTCTTCATACAATCCGAACTTTAATAATAATGCTCGTCCGCATCGTCCGTATAATTCTCGTTATAATAACAACAATAATGGAGAAGGTGGAGAGCAACGTTCATATCGCCCTCGTTTCAATAATGCACAGCAGGGTGAAGGTGGATATCGTCCGCAGCGTCCTCGTTTCAATAACGGTGGCGGACAGCAAGGAGGATACAATCGCCAGCAGGGTGGAGGATATCGTCCTCGTACAGCCGACTATAATCCGAATGCTAAGTATAGCATGAAGAAGCAAATAGAATACAAGGATGTATTGACTGATCCGGATGAACCAATTCGTTTGAATAAATTCTTGGCAAATGCTGGAATCTGTTCTCGTCGTGAGGCTGATGAATTTATTACTGCCGGAGTTGTTTCGGTAAATGGAGTAGTGGTTACTGAACTTGGTACAAAGGTAAAACGTACAGACGAAATTAAGTTCCACGATCAGCCGGTTAATATCGAACGTAAAGTATACGTTTTGTTGAACAAGCCGAAGGACTGTGTTACTACTTCTGATGACCCTCAGGAGCGTAAGACTGTTATGGATTTTGTAAAAGGTGCTTGTAAGGAACGTATTTATCCGGTAGGACGTCTGGATCGTAATACAACTGGTGTATTGCTGCTGACCAATGACGGTGATTTGGCTTCGAAACTGACTCATCCAAAATATCTGAAGAAGAAAATCTATCACGTTTATTGTGATAAGAATGTGACTAAGGCTGATTTGGATCAGATCGTATCTGGTATTACTCTGGATGACGGTGAAATTCATGCTGACGCAGTTAGCTATGCTTCGGAAACAGATAAGTCGCAGGTTGGTATCGAAATACACTCAGGAAAGAATCGTATCGTACGTCGTATTTTCGAAGCTTTGGGCTATCGTGTAATTAAGCTGGACCGTGTATATTTTGCAGGACTGACTAAGAAGGGCTTGCGTCGCGGTGACTGGCGTTACCTGACTGAGCAGGAAGTAAACATGCTCCGTATGGGATCTTTTGAATAATTAGTTAATGAAATAATAACATGGAAACAATTCGTAGAACAAAAATTGTTGACCTTTTGAAATGCCGTGATTTCGGGACAATGGTCAATGTGAAAGGGTGGGTTCGTACTCGCCGTGGTAGCAAACAGGTAAACTTCATTGCCTTGAATGACGGTTCTACTATAAATAATGTACAGGTCGTTGTCGATTTGGCAAACTTTGATGAAGAGTTACTGAAACAAATTACTACTGGTGCATGTATCAGCGTAAATGGCGAACTGGTAGAATCGGTAGGATCAGGACAAGCTGCAGAAATTCAGGCTCGTGAAATAGAAGTGTTGGGTACTTGTGACAATACTTATCCTCTTCAGAAGAAAGGACACTCTATGGAATTTTTGCGTGAGATCGCTCATTTGCGTCCACGTACTAATACTTTTGGAGCTGTGTTCCGTATTCGTCATAATATGGCTATAGCTATTCATAAGTTCTTCCATGAACGTGGATTCTTCTATTTCCATACACCTCTTATTACAGCTTCCGATTGTGAAGGTGCCGGTCAGATGTTCCAGGTAACAACAATGAATCTGTACGATCTGAAAAAGGATGAGAATGGATCTATCATTTATGATAATGACTTTTTCGGCAAACAGGCTAGCTTGACTGTTTCAGGTCAGCTGGAAGGTGAATTGGCTGCTACTGCATTGGGCGCTATTTATACATTTGGTCCGACATTCCGTGCTGAAAATTCAAACACTCCACGTCACTTGGCTGAGTTCTGGATGATTGAGCCGGAAGTTGCTTTCAATGATATCAATGACAATATGGACTTGGCAGAAGAGTTCATTAAATATTGTGTGAAATGGGCGTTGGATAACTGTGCGGATGATGTGAAGTTCCTGAACGATATGTTCGACAAGGGCTTGATTGAGCGTCTGCAAGGTGTATTGAAAGATGATTTTGTTCGTCTGCCCTATACAGACGGCATCAAGATTCTGGAAGATGCCGTAGCGAAAGGTCATAAGTTCGAGTTCCCCGTTTACTGGGGGGTGGACTTGGCTTCCGAGCACGAACGCTACTTGGTGGAAGAGCACTTCAAACGTCCGGTCATCCTGACTGACTATCCGAAGGAAATCAAAGCCTTCTATATGAAGCAGAACGAGGATGGCAAGACGGTACGTGCGATGGATGTTCTTTTCCCGAAGATCGGTGAAATTATCGGTGGTTCTGAACGTGAATCGGACTACAACAAGTTGATGACCCGTATCGAAGAACTTCACATTCCGATGAAGGATATGTGGTGGTATCTGGATACGCGTAAGTTCGGTCCCTGTCCTCATTCCGGTTTCGGGCTTGGTTTTGAACGTTTGTTACTTTTCGTAACAGGCATGTCAAACATCCGTGACGTGATACCGTTCCCGCGTACACCGCGAAATGCTGAATTCTAATATTTCGGTATATTTATGTAAAACTCGCATAATCTTTAGGTTATGCGAGTTTTTTTATGCTCTGAATTGCTGTATTCTCAAAATAAATCTTTATATTTGGAAATACGCATTCGAGAGTGTTAACTAAAATAATACAACAATGAAAAAGCTCTATTTCTTTACCATGCTTTCAATAATGTTGTTAGCGGTAACAGGTGCGACGGCCCAGAAGAAAACCAAATTCAAAGCGGCCGATTTGAAAGGTATTTGGCAGCTCTGCCATTATGTATCCGAGTCTCCCGATGTTCCGGGAGAGTTGAAACCCAGTAATACATTTAAGGTATTGAGTGATGATGGAAGAATCGTGAACTTCACTATTATTCCCGGTTCCAGTGCAATTGTTACGGGATATGGGTCATGGAAGCAGTTGACAGATGATTCTTATAGAGAAAGTATCGAGAAGAATATTCATCTTCCGATGTTGGATAATCAGGACAATATTCTGGAATTTGAAATAAAGGATAGCGATTATCTGCATTTAAAATACTTCATCAAGAATGACTTGAATGGAAATGAATTGAACACCTGGTATTATGAAACCTGGAAAAGAATAAGTATGCCGGCCAAGTTTCCGGAAGATATTGTGAGATAAAGATAATTTGATTGTTATTATAGTCTGCATATTACTTCTTTAAAGGAGAAGATATGCAGACTTTTTTATGCCTGTTTTTCGTTCTATTTCTTCTTGTTTGCCAATTAGATATATTCAAAAAAAGCAAGAAATAGTTTGCCAATTCAAAGAAAAGCCGTACTTTTGCAAGCCGATTATTATCACAAAATGATAAGAGATTAATTCATAGCAAGTTAGTATTCCTTTGTCCGGGGAAGACTAATGAGTGGTGAAGAAATTTTTAGTAGTAACATTTAAAAAACAAAATTAGAGTGGATACTTTAAGTTACAAGACCATTTCTGCAAACAAGGCAACCGTAACCAAAGAATGGGTTATTGTTGACGCTACAGACCAAACACTGGGTCGTCTGGGAGCAAAAGTTGCAAAATTGTTGAGAGGAAAGTACAAACCAAACTTTACTCCTCACGTAGACTGCGGTGATAACGTTATCATCATCAATGCAGACAAAGTCGTTCTGACTGGTAACAAGTGGAACGATCGTATTTATTTGAGATATACCGGATATCCCGGTGGACAGATCGAGTATACTCCGGCTGATCTTTTGAAGAAAGGTGGTGACCGTCTGTTCCGTAAAGTAGTAAAAGGTATGTTGCCTAAGAACCGTCTGGGTGCAAAGTTGTTGAACAACATGTACGTTTATGAGGGAACTGAGCACAAGCACGAGGCTCAACAACCTAAGTTAATCGATATAAACTCATATAAATAATCACGATGGAAGTAGTAAATGCAATAGGAAGACGTAAAGCGGCAGTCGCTCGCGTATTCGTTAGCGAAGGTACGGGAAAGATCACGATCAACAAACGTGAGCTGGAAAAATACTTTCCTTCTTCAATCCTTCAGTTTATCGTAAAGCAGCCGTTAGCAAAGTTGAACGTCGCTGAGCAATATGATATTAAGATCAACCTTGACGGTGGTGGTTTCAAAGGTCAGTCTGAGGCTGCCCGTTTGGCTATCTCTCGTGCGTTGATAAAGATTAATCCGGAAGATAAGGC
>ERZ780198.1453-NODE-1453-length-21478-cov-2.388181_pt1 | contig 21478 bp, 13 predicted proteins | sample MGYA00510979_ERZ780198 | MGnify/ENA primary metagenome ERZ780198 (study PRJEB29588, sample SAMEA2158039) | human gut metagenome | biome: human gut; feature: human-associated habitat; material: faeces | place: Denmark | collected 2008/2010 ...
TGGAGATTAAGCAATATACAATGAGAACAAAAAAGATGCATTACTTCAAAAGAGGTGGTGCATCTTTTTTGGCGTTTGTCTAATAAGAAAGAAAAATATTTTTTTGAAATTGGAGGAGGAGAAGCAGGATGGAAAAAATAAGATGCATTTTGAAATATATGATTGCAGTATTGTTTATGATCATCATGATGTGTTGCACAGGAACATCTTTTACAGTTTATGCGGCAGGTGAGTGGACAGTAGATGGCGATGCAAAAGATTATGTTTACATTCCAGGCGGCACATATTGGGGTGGAAGTACATCAAGAACAGGTGCATTGCTATACTGTGTGGATAAAGAAACAAAGAAAATTGTACCAAATACAATAACAGTTTTGTGTAACAATACAAAAGATGAGAATGGTGAAGTGTGGATAGGTGAAACCTATAGAAAAATGGGACATACAAGAGTAGGTGATGTTTATTGTGGTAATGCATACTTTAGACGATGTACAGAATTACCGATTACAGGAGACTGGGTCAATAGTAATGGATCCCCATTGAAATCATGGTTAGAAGCAGATTCAGGTATGACTGATGGCAATGGAAAAAATATTTGCAACGCAGCAATGCTAACATACAACTTTATAAATAATGGTGAACAAGTTTACAAAAAAGTCCAGCATGGCAAATATTCAGTATGTGTAGAAGGCATGTATGGAATGGCAATGTATACAAAAGCAGAGAATCCAGCAACAAAAGAAGTAGAAGATGCAGCATATTCATTACCAGAATCATTAGTAAAAAGTGAAAATCTAAGTTTAACAGGAGAAGAATTAGATAAGAAGCGAGTGTTTAAATATTTTACGACATTAAGAAGTTTTGTAAAAGAATGTAGTGAAAGAGGGATCAGCGTAGCAGATCGAGATGGAGCAACAGGAACAGCGAATTATAAATGGATACAAAGTTGTGCGAGGTATTTTAGCATATCAGAGGAGCATTATCATTATGGAGAGTCGTAACTGTCCGTATAGTCCCTGAACATTTACTGTTCAGGGACGTAAGAAAATGATTCAGGTGTTTGCAGGCTTTTTTTGCGAAGCAAAACTTTAAATAAGCCTGCAAAAGCTACTGTTTACTGGTATGCCAGTGAACAGTAGTAAGTGCGGCAACAGGTGGAGAACCATTATCAAATACAGATATCATAACAACAGGATGGAATTTTGCGGTAATAGATGTAGAGCCACCCTATATACATACAAAAGGTGGAACAGCACCATGTAATACAGAAGAACCTTCAGAATCAAAAGGTTTAGATGGAGAATGTACGATCAAGAAATTATATTATACAGAAGTTGATAAGCGTTTCTATTCGCTCTAAGTATGTATGAACATGGACGAGAACAGCATAAGCCATGAGCCTCTCACAAAAAATAAAAATAGTTTGAATTTGTCCTATAATCTACATATAATATAAGTGAAAGCGAGGTGTGCATATTATGACAGTAGATACAAATACAATGATTTCTATAACAGAAGCTAATCAGAATTTTTCAAAGGTTGCCAGAGTTGTTGATGAACATGGAACAGCAGTTATTCTAAAGAACAATGTGCCACGTTATCTTGTAATTGACTTTAGTAAAGCAGAGCAGGAGAAGATTGCATCCACAGAGGACGTATTTGCGATTTCAGAGCGTTTGATCAAACAGAATCTGGAGGCTTACGAGGTACTTGCACAATGATCAGATTAAGCAAAGAGCAGGTGATTTTACTTCATAAGCGATTGATTGAGACTACAGGAGGAAGTGATGGCATTCGTGATATTGGAATGCTCGATTCAGCACTTGCCAATCCTTTTCAATCTTTTGGAAATAAGGAATTGTATCCAAGTGTGCAGGCAAAAGCAGCACAGCTTTGCTTTGGAATTGTAAAGAACCATCCTATGGTTGATGGAAACAAAAGATTAGGTACACATGTAATGTTAGTGTTCTTGGCATTAAATGGTTATGAGCTTTCCTATACGCAGAAGGAGCTGAGTGACGCTATCCTAGATTTGGCATCGGGCAAAACAGGTGCGGAGGATATATTGCGATGGATTATAAGCCATCAAAAGTAATGCACGAGACTATGATATACAGTTAAGACAAGGCCGGTCAGGGAAAGATTCTCTGACCGGCCTTTTGCAAGTTCATTCATCAGTCGGATGATTGCCTGTGTCTTTTCAAAATCCTGAATATCGAGAATTGCATATCTGCCGTGTCCGTTCTTTGTCAGAAAAACCGGAGCACCAACAGCTGCATCACGCAGCACAATGATGCAGACTGCCAGCGGTTGGAATTGCAGGTACAGCAAAATTCACAAAAGCTCTGAAAACAATATAAAAAACGTGACATGCAATATAAAAAATATTATCTTTAACATATTAGGATGATTGGAAATGAATGAAATACAAAAAAATATTTGATAAAACAAATATATATACGCTTAATAACGATATTTGTGAAAAGTTCTTAAATTTTTAATATAAATCTGAAATATTCAATATGCCGATGCTATTGCCTTTGCACAGAAAAAAATCTACAATTTAGATAAATTGAAATTAAGGCATAAAAACCATTGTGAAACAGAAGGAACAAAACAGGGGGAAAGGAAAATCGGTATGTGGAAAGCGGCAATATCACCAGAGAAACGGAAAAAAATAAAAAGATCTGTCAGCTTTTTTCTGAGCTTACTTTTGATACTGGAAATGGTATCGGGAACTGGCATGTTTGCAGAAGGAAACAGAGTCAAAGCGAAGGAAGAAACTCCATATGCCGTATACCTGGATCTTTCAGGAAGCAGCACAGCAGAGGCGCTGGCATCCAAAGGGATCTATGCATACGCTTATGACGATGCAGCAGAGGCAGAAGCTGCAGAGCCGGTGAAGCTGGAAAAGACAGAGGAACAGCAGGAGATCTGGCAGCTTGGGCTGACCCGGAAATATGAGCATGTGGTATTTTGCCAGGGACAGAAAAAAGAAAACAAAAACACCACAGGGGAGCTTACGATAGACTGGTCCTTACAGGCACCCTGCTATCGGCTTCAGGGAGAAGACCTGACCGGGGCAGGCAGCTTTTACGGACTGTATACCGTATATTTTGATGGAAGTCAGTACAGTGAGTTCTGTAAAAACGGCGTCAGTGTCTATGCATATGATTCGGAAGAAAGCAGTGCAGAGGACGCACCTGTTGCGATGAAGCCCTCTGATAAGGGAAATGGAATTTACGAATACTGTCTGGACAGACCTTATGAATATATCGCCTTTATGGCTGGGACAGACGGATGGGATTATACGGAAGCGACCACACCGGTTTATACGGAATGGGACTTCCAGGATCCCTGCTTTGTACTGGAGGAGGTAGACGGAGAAGAATCCACAGGCAGCTGGGTAAACCTTCATTATATGATTTATTTCGATGCATCGAAGATCAAAGAGGATCCGGAGTTCTTAAAGTCTGGCGTATCCCTTTATGCCTGGACAGAGCAGGAGGGCGGCAGACAGGAGCTTTCTGCAGAGCCGGTTCGGATGATTGAGTCTACGAAAGGCGAGGATATTTATCAGTACACCCTGGATCAGGCATATGACCATGTGCAGTTTTTCCTGGGCACCTCCTTTGATGCAGCCATCCAAACAGATGTCATCGAAATTGACTGGAACAGTCTGGCAGCACCCTGCTATCAGATGACCATCGAAAGAATCGAAGCGGAAACAGAAACCGAGACGCAGACCGAAACAGAGACTGAGACGGAAACAGAAACCGAGACACAGACCGAGACAGAAACACAGACAGAAACCGAAACACAGACAAAGACGGAAAACGAGTCTGAAACAGAAAACGGATTCCAGACGGAGACTGCTGCAGAAACCCATACCACAGTAGAAACCGAGACCAAAGCAGATTCCAAACCGGAAACAGAGACTGGCACAGAGACAAGCTATGAAACGGAAAACAATGTACCCTCTGCACCGGAAACAGAAAACGACGCAGCAGGCTCCGAAGGAAACACTCCGGACAGCGATCCGGCAGCAGAAGCTGCCTGGGAGCAGGAAGCGAGGTGCGAGACCTATTTTTTTCACCTGGAGGTGCTGAGCGAAACAGTTGAGGCGAAAACCGTAGAAACCCTGGAGCGGGAAACAGAGCCTGCCACAGAAGGATCCAAACAGGAAACTACAGAAGAAAACAGCAAAGAAACTGCATCGGAAAGCAAGCAGACGGAGGAAGAAACCGAACAGACCGAAGCAACAGAAACCGGCACAGAGGATGCCAGCAAAGAGAAAGCTCATTCCAAGGAAACTGCCGAAAAGGAAACAACAGAAGAAATCCAGCAGGACGGAAGCCTGTACGACATGGGCGGCGAAATGAGAAAAGCCAGCCGTGTGGCGAAGGTTGGATTCAGAAAGGCAGCAGGAGGACTGGATTCTAACTATGTATATCTTGATACGACTGGGATGAATTTGAATTCCCAGGCGGATTGGAGTAAAGCAACTCAGCTATATCTTTTTAGAGAAGAGGATAATGGAAAATTTTATCCGGGACAAGAAGTCGAGGTTTATGGCAAATCCTATTGGAGATGGAAAATTGATGGCAAAAATAATAAATTTGCATTTGCCTATAAAGATGACTGGGATAAGATTAATTATAACAATTATTACAGAACGGACTTGGCAAATAAGAATTTTTCACAGGCTGGAGGGACGCTGTTTGCAAGCCGTGGTGAAGCATCAGGGGTGATCGAAGGACAAAAAGTCTACGCCCTCAAAGACATCACTGCAGAAATCGCCAACAAGATGCCGTTATATTTCTATGACTTTACAGGTGATGTCAAAACCCCGGTAAAGGTAGTCTATTCGTCGGGCAGCAGCTTCTCTACGGAAACAGCAGGGGCGACGAAATCAGTTGAGATGAATAGCGTTAATGATTTTCCGAATCTCTATACAGTAGAACTGAAAAAGGAGGAAATTGAAACAAAGCCCTATGTGAAGTTTACAGATGGATCCGGAAATCCGCTGGGAGAGATTTACTATTTCGGACAAGACAGTACCAAGGCAGGTGCTGACGCAGTTTCCGTAACCTATAAAGCGGGTTCTGTGGATACCTTCCTGTATGGAGCTACCGAGCTGAAGAGCGGTGACGGTACAACAACTACTATTATAAGCGGTTGGGGCACAACGCCGGATAACGGGAGTCTGAAAGACGAAATCCTCTATTTTGATAATCAGCATTTTCCGGTAAAAGAGGGAAGTCAGAAGGTAACCCTGCAGATTGGATCAGGAACAGTGATGGATCTGACACCAGATTCAACGTTTAAAGATAGTTTGTATAGCTATACGTTTACGGACGACGCCACAACCCAGCAGACTGTTTTGACAGCAAAGGATCCCAAGGGCAATATCTATCATTTCTTCTGGACAGATCTGGACTGTAACCTGCTTCAGGTGACGGACAACATAGCAAATGTCACAGGCGAATATGGAACCGGAAAGAAAATCTATTTTGATGCGACCTATTCAAAGCTGAATACGCCAGATGCAAATGGTGGACAAAATTCTATCCCGGAAAGTGACGATGCGAAGGTTTATTTTTATGCATGGAGCAGCACAAACCCTACGAAGTACCGGTCTGGAACGATGATAAAAGCAAAGCCCCACGAAAAGGATGGACAGACCTGGAACGATGTGTGGTATGTGCGGATTCCGGAAGAGGAAGAAATAGATAAAATTATTTTCGCTGATGTTGCGTTAACAGATGCGGATAGCTGGACTGACAACATTTATGGCAGAAGAACGGCTACTCTGACGATTCCGGGTACGAATGAGTGTGGAGGAAAACCCTGCTTCTATGCAGACGCCGGTGATACTGCTGTATACGATAAAAATGGATATAGGGACGGTTACTGGGCTGAAGCATATACGATTCGGGATGCAGAGAAGTATAAGAACAGTGATGTAGTTGATATTACGACGAGCACTTCGTCGATAGGGAAGAAAACTCTGTATGTGGAATCCACCTTCTATGACTACTACACGGATTATGAACTAAACGGAAAGAATCGGGATTTCTATCCGGGTGAAAATGGAATGTCTGATCGTAACTGGGTCACATTCCGACAGTTTGATCAGGCATTGAGTGATTATTATGAAGAGAATCAGGTTTCTATTCCGATCTATACGGGGCATTTTCAACCAGATTCTTTGAATGGGTGTAAGTTTAGCGTTATCAATAACACACTGCAGCTATACGGAAGTAATGACTATAAAAAATTCTTTTCCACAAACAACTCTTCTATTGACGCGACGAGTGATGAAAAAAAGGATAAATATGCATGTGCAGCACAGGGACTTGTAAGCTCTACGCTGACGAATGGAGTTTTGAAGACTGCAAAGGGGGAATGTGCAGAGCCCCATTTTGATGAGGCATTTTTACTGGGAAAGAATAGCAAAAATGCGGTCTTGGGTGAGGTCTATCATAATGTATCATTCCCGTTTAAAAAGAAAAAGGATACTCATGGAGTAGACTATTGGTGGTTTGACAGTAGCCAAACGACACTTGCGATGCAAAAAGATTTATCCACCCAAAAATATTACCTGAAGAATACAGGAGCAAAGAACTGGGCGAAAAATGTTGGGTCTGATGGAGGTGAAACGGGGACGAATGGATTTTTCCCGTTTAATGAAACCGTTGGCGGAACGAACGCAGCAAAATACAATTTTGGATTTGGTACAAAATTAGAGATTAAATTCCGTCTGACAGAGGATGGAATGGTTCTGGGAAATGACAAAAATGTGCCGATTATCTTTGCATTTTCCGGAGATGATGATGTATGGGTATTTATTGATGGAAAACTGGCACTGGATGTTGGCGGAGCCCATGGAAAGGTGACAGGAACGCTGGATTTTTCTGGTACACAGGCAGAAAAGAAGGCAACAGTAAGCAGCGTAAAGGCCAGTGCGGCAGGAGGAGATGCAGGAAAAGAAGGAACAGAAGAAGGTGGCAAAAAAACAACAAAATTCGAATTGACGGGCAGCAACGAAGCCGAGCATACCCTTACCATGTTTTATATGGAACGCGGTATGTGGGAATCTAATATGATGATTGCCTTCAACTTCCCGAATGATAACGAGTTTGCAGTAGAAAAACAGGTAGATACAAGTAAGGTAAATGAGCTGTTTAAAGATTCCTTTGAGAATGCCTCCGTATTCCCCTTTACGATCCAAAATCAGGCGACACATTATGGACCAAAGAAAGCCGCAGATAGTGAAACAACGGTAAAAAAAGAGACATTTAACAGCTTTGACAGCAGTTCATCAGAATTGAAGCCTGCCAGCTCGGATAATACATTTGAATGGGTAAATGCCTATGGAAATCAAAGCGGTGTTGCGCACTGGTATGCATCGTTAGAGGATACGACCGGAGACTACAAAGACTTGAGATTTGGTATTATCCCATATCAAAAAGGTGGAACTCTGGATGCGTCAGCGGCGAAAAAATATCTGGATTTCAAGCTGTATTATGATTATAACGACACTCCAACAGCGAAATGTATTTATCTGGAGCTGGAGGATGCAAGCGGGAATAAAATAGGAGACTGGTTATCCGGAAAGCTATACGGAAACACAACCCTTAAGGGAAAAGAATGGAATACCCTGACGGTTGACTTAAGCAAATTAAGCGGAGCAGCTGATTTTGATTATAGCAATATACAATACATCAAATTTAATTACAGCTATCCCAGAAACATATATCTGGATGACTTTGTATTTCGTTCCGGCGTGCAGGTAACGCAGCATATCGGATTCGAGGTGAATCAGGGAGACATTCCGGATTATGGTTCTGCTGAATCCGGAAACCTGGAGAAGCCAAAGGGTGCAGTCTATTCCCTGAGCGATTCCTTCAGTACCGATACCGGCGTGATTGGAGAAGATGGAACCTTTGTTCTGGCGGATGGTCAAACGGCAACCTTTAGAAATCAGTTCCGCCGCGGCAGCTACATTTCCGTGAAGGAGGAGATCAGTTCCCCTGCATTTGACACAACCTGGAGTCTGTATGAAAACGGACATGCAGTAGACAAGGTAACCAAGAATGAATCCACAGTAATTACATCAGGGCAATCGGTTTCCAACATACTCGGAACGCAGATCAAGGATGGCAGACAAGAGGTATATACGGAACAAAACAGAAACAACGGATATCCTTCGACGCAATGGGCAAATCCAGATCAAACCGAGGATACCATCGTGTTCCGTTCCTACGATAATCCGGATGATGAAACCGGTGTTACAAAATTAAAAGCGGTATTTAAAAATAAAGTTAAGGTTGGTTCCCTTACGATCCAAAAGGAGAAAGCAAAGGGTTCAGATGATCTAACCGGAACCTATGTTTTTCAGATCAAATTTACAAATGTCGCAGGAATGTCATTGGAAAAAGGAGATTCCATTACAACAACCTGTACCTTAAAGCAGGGAGAATCCTATACGATTTCAGGAATTCCCCTTGGAACAGATTATGAGATTACAGAAAAACTGACAGATGACTCTTCCCTGAAGAAGGTTCTGATCAATGGCACGGAAGCATCCTTTAATGTAGAGAAGGGCTCCGTAAACGGAACCATTACAGCAGAAACAAAAAATCCTGTCGTGGTATTTCAAAATAATAACAAACTGACCGGAAACATCGCTGTAACCAAAAAATGGGTAACGACAAATGATATTGAGATTACGGATCTGAAACAGCTTCCGAATAGTATTTACCTGCAGCTGCAGAGAAAAGAGAACGAAAATGCGGAGTGGAAAGCGGTTGACGACTATTCCGGCAATATCGTAAACAAAAAATGGGTTGAAGTAAAGCCCGATTATAAGGGCTGGTCTTATACCTTTGGGAATCTGGAGCAATATGCGGACAGCACAGCTAAAGTCCCGTGGATCTATCGGGTTATGGAAGTGGATGCCGAAGGAAATGTGATTGATTCCGGCGGGACATACACTGACACTGTGGGAGGAAAAACCTATCGAGTAACCTATTCCAGGGATACTTCGACAACCACAGAAACAGGTTCTACAACAGATCCGGACACAGGCCCAGCAACAGGTTCCGCAACAGATCCGGCCACAGCCACAGCAACAGATCCGACAATAACAGGCATTGAATTTGCAGGTTCTGCAACTGCCGATGGCAACCAGCCGACGGTGCCTATGACAGTGACCAATACCTATTTGGAAGAGCTGAACCTGATAATTACGAAAAAGGGTATAAACACAACAGAAAGTGAAGGTTTGCTTTCCGGTGTACAATTTAAGCTGGAGAAGAAGGATTCGACTGGAGAGTGGTTTGAAACAGTCGGTAGTTCGCAAACAAAGGTTGACGGCATTGCCACCTTTACAAAGCTCGGTCAGGGAACCTACAGACTGATAGAAACAAAGGCTGCAGAGGGCTACAATCTGCTGGGTGATTCGATCTTAATTAAGATTGAGGCTTCGAATCAGGTGAGCTGGAGGATGGAGAAGGAAACAGATAAACCCTGGAATGTAATAGATCTACAGGGGAAAAATGAAATCCCCCTCACCATCTACAACACAAAGCAGCTGATCCTTCCTGCAACAGGAGGATCCGGGTTTGGATTGGTTACTATGGGAGGCATTGCGCTGATGGCGCAGGCAATCCTTATGGGTACATACTTCACGCTGCAATGCAGAAAGGGGGACGATAAGCTTCGGAAGAAGAGATAATACCCCCGGAGGTATGAAACAAAGGCTGTTGGAGCAGGGGCTTATGTCCGGCAGCTGCATAAGGCGAAAACCTTAGAAACAAAGTACGGAGCGAAACGTACAAAGCAGGAGAAGTAAAAATAATTCGGCTGTCCCAAACACAAAAGGACAGCCGGACAAAAAAAGGAGAATGCAAACAATGAAGAGAATGAAAAAGCTTCTGACAGGGCTCCTGACCCTGGCGATGACATTGTCGATGATGACAATGACGGCATTTGCGGCTGAAGGCGGTTCGACTGCCACAACGACCAAAATGCCGACGATTGATACGAGTAAGGATGTTTCTTTAACAATTCATAAGTATGAATATAATGGAAATTTGAAACCAGATGGAACGGGTAGTGAAACTGATGCTGTCCCGGGGGATGCAAAACCGTTATCAGGTGTACAATTTACAATCTGGAAAGTAGCTAATTTGGATGCTTATTATGGCAAGGACGGTGATGCATTGCCAAAGGTAGAGGATTTTGTACTTACCGGGAAAGGTAATGCAGCTGTATTGAAGAAAAATGGAACTGAAATACCACAGATAGCTTCAGGCAGAACAGATGATAATGGAATAGCAAAATTTAGTCATGGTTTTATTACCCAAGGCTTATATTACGTTAGCGAAACCGATGCTCCTGCAAACGTAACAGGTAAAACGAAAGATTTCCTTGTATCCCTGCCTATGACAAACGTAGAGGGAGATGACTGGATTTATGATGTGCATGTATTCCCCAAAAACAAGACTACTTACGGTGGAGTAACACTTGTTAAGAAGGGAAAAGAAGGAACTAAGGCGGCAGTATCTCTGGAAGGTGCAGAATTTATCCTGCAGATGAAAGATAAAGAGGCTACTACTGCAAAATGGGATTATTTAAAATATGATGCTTCTAGTACTAGTGCTAAATGGACTTATACTGGTGTGGCATCGACAGATGCAACAAAATTTAAAACAGACAGCAATGGTATGATCAATGTAAAAGATCTGACAGCCGGAACATACCGCTTTATCGAGGTTAGCGCACCCAAGGGTTACATTATGGATGGCACAAAGAAATATCAGTTTACGATTAATAATGCCGGAGAAGTTACCTGGGAAGAAGACGCAAACGTAGGTGGAATCGGAACAACAACTGGTGAAGGAGCAGCGTATAGTGCAATCGTTAACATTACAAATGAAAAGCCTGACACAGAAAAATTTGTAATGGATCGGACAAATAAAGACTGGGAAGCTGACGCAGATTATAGAGTAGGCGCTGAGGTTCCTTACTTAATCCGAGTTGACGTACCTTCCAATGTTGAGAAGTTAAAAACCTTTAAGCTGACAGATACAATGAAAAATTTGACATATAAAGATGGCAGCTTTAAGATTTATAAGGAAAAGAAACCAGCTTATACTGTTACAGATGAGATTTCATTAGGAATTACCCCTGCTTTTTCAACAGATAAAAAAACCTGGACAATTGACTTTAACACCGTAGATACCACCGCTGGAACAATCACTTCCGCTGTTAAAGAATATGCAGGAAAATCCATTTACATTTATTTCGTAGCAACCTTAGATGAAGATGCAGCGATGACAGAAGCTGGTAACCCCAATAACATTACATTAGATTATTCCAATGCAATTTATCCGACGACAGAGGATCCCGATAACCCGAATAAGCCAAAGGATCCGGAAATAGATTACATTAAGGATGTTGTCAATGTATTTACCTTTGGAATTGATGTTCTTAAGTTAGATGGCGAAGCTACTACTCATAATACTCCACTGGAGGGTGTTACATTTGATTTATATCGTGTAAAGGATGGAGTAAGCCTTCCTGCAGCTCCTGCTAAAGTTACAGAAACATGGCTGAAAACTGCGGGCAATGCTGTAAAAATTGGTTCCAAAACGACTGGTACAGACGGTAAATTGTCCTTTGAGGGTCTCGATAACGCAACCTACTATCTGGTTGAGACACAAACAAAGGCTGGTTATAACCTGTTAAAAGAGCCCTACAAAGCAGTATTAAACCTTACAGCAACATTTACCAAAGAAACAACGAAAAAGATTACGCCAGATAGTATGAACGGAACAGCAACCATAGTAACCACAGAGACAAAAACAACAACTACTTATGGTACAGGAGAGGGAGCAACTAACGGTAAATTTGCGGTAACCGTTAAGAACTACAAAGGCTTTACCCTTCCCACCACCGGTGGTATCGGTACCTTCGTATTCACCTTCGCTGGTATTGCCATGATGGCAGCAGCAGTGATCCTGCTGATCACCAGCAAGAAGAAAAAAGCAGAGTAATTCAGACAGATAACCCTTTTGTTATCTCTTCTATGGATGCTGCGAAGCTGTTGTGAAGTACAGCTGCAATTTTATCAGCAACGGGTCTGTATCGCGTTTCGTGTGCGCGAGAACAGATACCGGCACAGGACGGGGGTCACGTCCCGCCCTGTGCATCGCTCCTTCAGAACCCCCTTTCCCCCTGAACGGAGCGATACTGCGGTGATCGCCGTCGGTCTTAGAAACCGGCTGCGCCTGCGGTAATCGGGAAAGAAAAATTTGGGATTTTCTTTTTCGTGTTGTGTTTTCCCATTCCCTTCCTGAAAAGGACATCCGGGCGCTCTCCCGTGCCCTTGGATGTCCACGAAAAAACGGCGCAGAGAAAATGCAAAAGCGGCGGCTGCCGCAGGCCTTTGATCTGTGCCTTTCCTTATAAAATATCCGGAGGTTACTGCCATGGATAAAAAAAGAGCCTGGTTTATCGCGATATTGTTTTTTTCAGGTCTGTGTCTGACGCTGTATCCCTTTGTCAGCAACCTGATCGCCCAGTCCCATGCAAGTCAGGCGATCGTCGCCTATGATGAGCAGGTTGCAGAGATGGATCAGGAACAGATCGACGCTGCCAAGGAAGCAGTCCGTAAATATAATGAACAGCTCAATGCAGCAGTGGAAGCCAGCGCCATGCAGGGAGAGGATGGAATCAGCTACCTCGATCTGGTGGATGTGGGCGAGAGCATTGGCTTTATCGAAATTCCGAAAATTGACGTATATCTTCCCATATACAGTGGAACCAACGAAGATGTGTTGCAGAAGGGCGTCGGCCATCTGGCGGAGTCCTCCTATCCGATCGGTGGTACGAGCACCCATTCCGTGCTGACCGGTCATCGTGGACTGCCCAGTGCGGTTTTGTTCACGGATCTGGACAAGCTGGAGGAGGGCGATGTGTTCTATCTCCATGTATTGGATGAGGTGCTTGCTTACAAGGTAGACCAGATCAAGGTTGTGCTTCCGGAGGAAACTCAGGACATCGGGATCGTGGAAGGAAAGGATTACTGTACCCTTGTTACCTGCACACCCTATGCCATCAACACCCACCGGCTGCTGGTTCGTGGCGAGCGGACCGAGTACATTCCGCCGGAGGAGCTGGCAGAACAGAATGCAGTGCATGAAGTACAGTCCCAGACCATCACGAAGCGGATCGTGGATGTATGGCCGTGGCTGGTCGTATCCCTGCTGATCATGGCAGGAGTGGAAGGCTCCATCTTCCTGCTGATCGTGAAGCGGCAAAGAAGCCGCGGAGATGTCCGGGAAAAACGAAAGAAAGGCAAAAGGAGCAGTCGGTCATGCAACAAAACAAGGCGCAAAAAGTAATTGAAGAAGTAAAAAAAGCATTTATCGGAAAAACAGAGTGCGTGGAAAAGCTCATGACAGCCATTCTTGCCGGCGGACATGTGCTGGTGGAGGATGTTCCGGGAGTGGGAAAAACAACCTTGGCGCTGGCCTTTGCCAAGGCAATGAATGTGGCGCAGAACAGAGTGCAGTTTACACCGGATGTTTTACCGGCGGATATTACAGGCTTTACCGTATATAACAGGGAAAAGGATGGCTTCTTTTACCGTCCCGGCGCAGTCATGTGCAATATTCTTCTGGCGGATGAGATCAACCGTACCTCCCCCAAGACCCAGGCGGCGCTTCTGGAGGTAATGGAGGAGGGCAGCGTAACCGTAGACGGCGTGACCAGACCGGTACCGTCTCCCTTTCTGGTCATTGCTACTCAGAACCCTGTCGGTTCTGCCGGAACCCAGCTGTTGCCCCAATCCCAGCTGGACCGGTTCCTGATCTGCTTTGGGATCGGATATCCCGATGCTACAGAGGAAATGGATATTTTAAAAAGCCGCCGGAGCGGAAACGGGCTGGAAGATGTACGTCCCGTCATCAGCAGTCAGGAGCTGATGGAAATGAAAAAAGAAGTCGAAGAAGTGTTTGTACACGATCAGGTATATGACTATATCGTGCGTCTGGCTCAGGCCACCAGAAACAATGACGCACTGGAGCTTGGGCTGAGTCCCAGAGGCTCTTTGGCGCTTTTGAAAATGGCTCAGGCGAGAGCCTATCGGAAAGGCCGCAGCTTTGTGATTCCGGCGGATGTTGCGGCAGAATTTCAGGATGTTGCGGCCCACAGGGTACAGCCTGTATCAAGCTCCGGAATGGATAGAGTCCGTGCAGCAGCCGTGCTGGAGCGGATCTTAAAGGAGACCCCGGCGCCTGCTCCGGAGAAAGGGTGAAGCCTTGAAGGAAAAAGCAATTTATATAGGAGCGGTCGTTCTGACTGCTATCTGGGGGGTAGCTGCTCCCGAGGGCTTTGCTCCGTTTTTGCTGGGCTTTGAACTGCTGTTGGCGCTTTCCATGTGGATTCTGGTTCAGATCCTGGCTGGAAAGGTAGAGATTGTGCCGGAGCCTGCAGAAGAGACGGTGGGGAAAAAAGAGCCCATCGTCCTTCGGGTAAAGCTGAAAAATGCTTCCCTGCTTCCAGCCTCCTGTGTGGCGGTTACCGTCGGCTGGCGGGATCTTCTGGATAACAGCACGGGCACTGTGGAAAGCATGGGAATGGCAGGTGGAAAAAAGACCGGTGTGCTGGAATTTTGTATCCCGGTGAAGTATTCCGGTGTTTACGAGTTTTGGATTCAGTCGGCATCCGTGCGGGACTGGCTTCGGTTATGGTCAAAGAAGCTTTTGATCACAGACAAAAAAGTGCAGGTGTTGTCCGTGCCTCTGGTACATCAGGCGGAGGAATGGATCCCCCCGGCACAGCTCGCCTCCGGCGGGGATTCGGATCAGCATTCCCAAAAAAAGGGCGGGGACGATGGCTCGGAGGTATTCGAGGTTCGTGCCTATCGGGATGGGGATCCGTTGCAGAGAGTGCATTGGAAGCTGACTGCAAAGACCGGAGAAATGCTGGTGCGGGAATTCAGCCTGCCAAAGCGGGAGGTGCTTTTGCTGCAGGTGGATTTATATCATCCGCCTCAGGAAAAGTGGGATCATTGTAAATTGGAACGGCTGCTGGAGCAGACAGCGGATTTTTGCTGGAGGCTTTTGGCGGCAGAACAGGAATATGAGGTATTCTGGCAGGAGCAGGAGCAGCTGTGCAGAATGCAGATTTCCAGAGCCCAGGAGCTGTGGGTCTTTCTCAAACGGCTTTGTCTTACCGCCACAAAGGAAGAGCTGGAGCAGAATGGAAAGCAGAGCCAAAAGCAATCTGCCGGGAAAAATAAGTATCCGGCAGAGGATCTTTTGAAAAAGGGCAGAGGCAGCGGTGTAACAGAGCCGGTAGTCGGCGGGCAGCTCTGGAAAATAGATGCAGAAGGAACAGTCAGGCAGGTGAGAGGCAATGAAGAAAGGGCAGGAGCCGGGACAGCTGGATAAAGAAGCGGTAGGCAGGATTACCTGTCGGATTCTACAGGAAGAAGAACCCGGCGATATGCTGGTCAAAAAGCTGTGGCGGCTGGCTGGTATGCTGATCTGTATGCTCTGCCTCACCGGTGGTCTTTGCAGCGCATTTCTCAGTGGCTTTGGAATCCGATATTTGGTCCCTGTTTTTTGGATGCTTCTGATCGTCTCGGTGCTGTTCTGGATCGGGTTTTCCAGACTGCCCCTGGAAGGGGTGTATCGGCTCCTTGCAATTTTGGGAACTCTGATCGGCGTAAGCCTTTTGCTGTTGTTGCTGCAAAAGGATGTAATCGCCGGGTATATGTCTGCTGTAAACGGAGTACGCAGCCGGTTAAATGAGGCCTATGACGGTACCCTTGCCCTGTATCAGGCGTCGGCATCTGCGATGCAGATGACGGTATTTTTCGGGTTTATCCTGTTTTTGCTGGCAGGGCTGTTATCTGCCGGGATCTGTTATCGGACCAATCCGGCAGTGGTTCTGGCAGGAGAATTTCCGGTGCTGGCAGGAATCGGAATTGCCGGAGGGACACCCTCCTTTTTCAGCTTTTTCCTGATCCTGTTGGGAACTCTTGGAATGCTCAGTGCCGCCGCCGTCAGCCGGGCGGATCAAAGGGATCAGGACAGTGCCCGTCAAGCAAGGCAGATGACAGAGCAGATGAAAAGCAGTGTCAATGTCTGGCTGCTTTTGCAGGCTGTAGTGCTGTCGCTGTTGGCGTTTGTGCTGGTGCGGCCCCTGACCAATACCCTGCTCCAGGCACAGGAGGCAGGGATGAAGACACAAAACGGTGTGCTGCAGGCAGTCTGGCAGCTGCTTCCGGCGGTTTCCGGAGGGAGGCTGAAGCTTTCCGTTGAGGGAGTCGGCGGAGGGGTATCGGATGGCACACTGACAGATCAGGATGGTTTTTATTTTGGAAAGGTACAGGCCCTGAAGGTCACGGTTTCGGAAAAACCCTCAGAGACCGTGTATTTAAAGGGCTTTATCGGCACGGATTACACCGGGACAGCCTTTGAGGAGGCAGACGGGGAGAGCTTTGTGCAGGCGGCATCCTTGTGGAAGCTGGATGGAAATGTATCCCTTGGGGTGGAAAATCTGCCCTTTTTGCGAACCTATTATGCGGAAAACGTGGTGTTTACCGGAGAGGGAGACGATGCAAAGCCGGAGCTTTCGGCAAATGCAGCCTCCTCTGCTGTGACCCTGCAGGTGGAAAATCTGGCGGCAAATCCGAATTATACCTATGTTCCCTATGGAGCATTTTTAAACGATTATTATCAGGTGCTGGGAGGCGACGGCGCACTGGCAGGTCAGAGCGTCCAGCAGGATATTTTTTCCTGTTATCCCAGAAAGCAGCTGGAGGAGGTCTTAGAGGACTGGAACGAAACAAAGCAGCAGGAAAGCACTCTGGATCAGGCGGAAAGCGCCTATGCCGCCTATGTGCAGGCACATTGCAGCAGTCTGCCGGAAAATCTCAGTTATTTGCAGGAGAAATTTGATCTGGATCTGGAAACAAAAGAAAGCGCAGATCCAAAGGAAGCAGAAAAAAACTGGGAAAAGATCAAAACGGCAGTGGTTTCCGAGCTGGCAGGAAATTATGAATTTGTCCGGGAACCGGAGGCTGTGCCCGAGGGGAAGGACTTTGTAGAATGGTTTTTAAAGGAATCCAAAAAAGGAAATTCCGTTCATTTTGCAGCGGCGGCCACCATGCTGCTGCGTGCCTGCGGGATGCCGGCACGGTATGTGGTGGGCTATGCAGCGCCGGCAAGTCTCTTTAAGGGACAGGAGGACGGCAGCTATCAGGCAGTTTTGGAGGATGACAACGCCCATGCCTGGGCAGAGGTCTATCGGGAAGGAATCGGATGGACCGTAGTGGAGGCGACACCGGGCTTTGCCGCCCTGGTAACAGAAAGCGATGGAGCCTCGGGCCAGAAGGAGAAGGAAGCAGACAGCCCGGACGCCCCAGGGGAAGCCTTTTATCAGGAAGACACGCCAGAGGCTGAGACCCCCGGGATCGGCAGCAGAATATTCCGGGTGGTGAAAAAAGCACTGGCGGCGGTGGTTTTGACGATAACTGCCTGTGGGATCGCAGCAGTCATCCGGAGGCATATCCTCTGTAAACGACGGAGAAGAGGAAGAAAGGGAGAAACGCTGGGAGAGCAGATCCAAAGGATTTATCGAAGCTTTGCTGCTCTGCAGAAATTCAACAAAAAAAGTGTATGCAGCTGTCAGAAGGAGCGCTTTGCAAAGCAGCTTGGAAAGAAATATCCGGTATTTTCGGAGAAGACAGCGCAGAAGCTGGCAAATATCGTGCTGAAGGCATGCTATAGTGATCAGGGGCTGACAAAAAAAGAGTGTCAGTTTGTACTGGATTGCTATGAAAAGCTTGCAGAAGCTGTATCAAAGGAGCTGTCGCCGGCAAAGCGTCTGGTGGGAAGCCTGATCTTTTGTTTTTGGTAAAGCGGAAGGGAGAAGTGCATGAAACGAAAAATTTTGACAGTCCTTGCCATCCTTCTTGGGCTGGCAGGGCTGGGTGTCCTGTTATATCCCTCCGTCAGCAACTGGATGGAACAGGCAAAACAGCGCAGGCAGATTGCAGCCTATCAGGAAGCACAGGCGCAGATGGAGCAGGAAAGGCGGGCTGCCCTGCTGGCAGAAGCCGACCGGTATAATCAAAAGCTGGCAGAGCTTGGCATCAGCTTCGATATGCTGGGAGAGGCGGAAAAGGAGGCACTTTTGATTGACGGGAAATCCTATGATGAGCTGCTTTTGGCAGAGGACAGCGGCGTGATGGGATATCTGGAAATCGAAAAAATAAAGCTGAAGCTTCCCATTTATCACGGAGTATCGGAGGAGGCGTTGGAATCTGGGGTCGGTCATCTGGAGGGAACCTCCCTGCCGGTTGGAGGCGAAACAACTCATGCGATTCTGTTTGGTCATCGGGGGCTTCCCTCGGCAAAGCTTTTTACCGATCTGGATCAGCTGGAGGTGGGAGATACCTTTCAGATCACGGTGCTGGATCGTGTGCTGGTTTATGAAGTGACCCAGACAGAGGTGGTGCTTCCGGAGGAGTTAAACGGTTTGACAGCAGAGTCCGACAAGGATCAGGTCACACTGGTTACCTGTACGCCCTATGGAGTCAATTCCCATCGTCTTTTGATCCATGGGGAGCGGGTGCAGTAGATTGCGATAGATGGTTGGAGATTGTGATAGATAGAGAACAGGAAATTTCATTGTCGGTGGGGTGCAGGAGCGTATCCGGCAGGAGAAAGGTAGGCTGCAGCTGCAGCAGAAAGTGAGGAAGAAAATGAAAGGAAGAAAAATCCGGATCAGACAAGGGGTGAAGGGCTGGCTGCTTGCGCTGGCCATGGTATTGTCCCTTTGCAGCGGCTGGAAGCAGGACGTCTGTGCACAGCAGAGTCAGAGCAGCTCGTCCAATTTGATGCAGGACGTGGATACGGACAAAAAAGGCTCCATCGAAATCCTTTTTGACACCATGCGAGACGAGCCCGTTGCAAATGCAGAGTTTACCCTGTATCAGGTTGCAGCAATGGTGGATCGGGGAGGATATACGGTGCTGGAGCTGACAGGCGGCTTTGAGGGCTGCAGCGTGCAGCTGAAAAACCTGACGGCACAGCAGTCTAAGGATGCTTCGGCAGCGCTTTTGGAGTATCAGAGAGCAAATCACATTTCCGGGGATACGAAAAGAACAGATGCAAACGGAAAGATCAGCTGGACAGGGCTGCAGACCGGTCTGTATTTGCTGGTTCCGGGTCAGATGCAGAAATACAGAACCGATCCGTCTCTGGTTTCGATCCCGACGAATCTGAACGCCCAGTTGCTATATGACATGTCGGTGAATCCGAAGGCCGAAAGAATTCCGGATCCGGTGTATCCGCCGGAAGAATCCGAGGAACCCTCTACGCCGGAGGTGAAAAAGCCGCCGAAAAAGACAGAGACCATCGTTACACCGGGAATCACTCCGGAGCAGAAAACACCGGAGAAGCTGCCTCAGACAGGACAGCTGCGCTGGCCGATTCTGGCACTTTCCACAGTAGGAGCAGGATTGCTGTTTCTTGGATGGTGGATCGGTCGAAAAAAAAAAGACTGTTCCAAGGTTCTGATGGGGCTTGGGATCCTTCTGGCAGCAGGAGCAGTGGGGATCTCCGCGTATAATATCTGGGATAGCAGCCGTGCCGAAGCTGCGGTGGAGGCGTCCTTAGAGGCCTATGAAGAAGAGCTGACTGCTGTGGAGCAGGAGTCGGAGGCGCTTCCTGTGGATGAGAACAGCGGGATGGCCTTTGTGGAGGCAGACGGGCTTTGCTGGATTGGCGAGCTGGAAATTCCGTCCCTGCAGCTTACGCTGCCGGTGGCGGATCCCTGGAGCTATCCGTCCTTGAAAAAAGCACCCTGCCGCTACACCGGAAGTGCAGAGGAAAATTCCCTGATTATTGCCGCCCATAATTATAAACGGCATTTTGGCAATATCGGACTTTTGCCGGAGGGTGCAACGGTGAAGTTTACAGCGGTTTCGGGCGACGTATACGAATATGAGGTAGAAAAGGTAGAAACCTTAAATCCCTATGCAGTAGACGAGATGCTGTCCGGTGACTGGGATCTGACGCTGTTTACCTGTACCTATGGAGGAAGAAAGCGTGTGACGGTCCGGTGCAGCCTGGTTGGATGAAGAGACAGAGAGATGGAAAAAAGAAGCATCCGCAGAAATCAGCGGCGACAGGCTGTCAGGGTCGCTGATTTCTGCGGATGCTTTTTGAATCAGAATGTTTTGAGGATTTCAGGGAAATACAATAGAATGCACCCCATGTGAGCATTCTATTGCCATGAATAATAGAATGCACGCCATGCGAACATTCTATTGGCATGAAAAAAAGAACCTCGATCTCTCAAGGTTCTTTCTGATAATCGGAGTGACAAGACTTGAACTTGCAGGGAGTTGTGTAAAACACCTGTATTTACTGGGATATATTTGAATCGTGTTGCATTTCGTGTTGCATGCTTTCGAAATAGCTGTTTGTTTTATTCGTCATCTGACTGCGCTTATCGTCTATGGTATGTCGATAGACATTTTTTAAGACTGCGTCGCTTCCCCAACCACCGCGCTCCATTATGTAAGCATCGGGAACTCCGATCGCGTGCATGATGGATGCGCAGTAATGACGGCAGTCATGGAAACGAAAGTGTGGCACACCAGCATGTTTCAGAACATGATTGAAGCGCTGGGTGATCATGTTTGGATTTAGGTCTGTTATCCTGCCAGGGGCTTTCGGTATTTTATCTATGATAAATTCAGGATAATCGATGAAGCGATCGCCAGCATATGACTTTGGCTGTTTAATTACATATTGTCTGTTTTCATCCATTACCATGCTGCGTTGTACATGGACGCGTGTTCCGGATATATCATCATATTCGAGGGCACATATTTCCCCGCGGCGCATCGGCCCGAATGCCGCAAGCAAGATTGGAATTTCCATTTTTGAGCCTGCGGCAGCGTTCATGACCTTTTTAATATCTTCGTCCGTCGGAACGTAAAGATTTGGTCTGCGTTTTTGCGGCAAGGTTGTGTTTAGGGCAAAATTAGGGCGGTACTTGCTTAGGACAGCAGTAATCAAAGCGTGATTATCCCGGACGCTTTTAGGGGCATGGTCTTTGCTGAAAGAATTGACATGTTGCTGAATCAGATCCTGCGTAATCTGTGAGATTCGGATATTGTTAATATCATCGTAATTTTTTATACAGCGGACGTATTCCCTGATTGAACCCGGGGATAATACGGGGCGGCGCTGGTCAATATACGCAGTCAGCGCTTCTTTGAAAGTCATATCTCCTTTAAAAGAAGATTGTTTTTCCACCATAAATTGAGCTGCCTTATATTCAGCTTCCTTTTTTGTTGGTGCGGTAAAAGACGTATAGTGTCGCTTCCCATTTGCGTCGGTATAATCATAGACTTGACATCTCCACGATCCAGACGGGA
>ERZ780198.1459-NODE-1459-length-21403-cov-2.961074_pt1 | contig 21403 bp, 19 predicted proteins | sample MGYA00510979_ERZ780198 | MGnify/ENA primary metagenome ERZ780198 (study PRJEB29588, sample SAMEA2158039) | human gut metagenome | biome: human gut; feature: human-associated habitat; material: faeces | place: Denmark | collected 2008/2010 ...
GATGGTTGCTAAAGCAACCGCGCCTCGGCGCGAGAATGTGCCAAGGCACATTCTTATTTACTCTTTTGGTAAATTTTTTATATATTCCTTCAGAAGAAAGCAAATTCTGCTATAATAAGAAAGGGATAAAAAGAAGGGATAAAAAGAAGGGGATAAGCATGGAACAATATAAAGTGATTCTTGTCGATGATGAAGTAGAGGTCATCGATGTTATGAAAAAAAAGATCCGCTGGAATGATCTGGGATTTGATGTGGTAGGCAGTGCCACCAATGGCGTGAAGGCCCTGGAGCTGGTGGAAAAGCTTCAGCCGGACGTGGTGCTGACGGATATTAAGATGCCTTACATGGATGGGCTGGAGCTGGCCAGAAAGCTGAACCAGGACTATCCGAATATTTACATTATGCTTTGTACAGGCTTTGACGAATTTGAATATGCAAAAGAAGCGGTTCATCTGGAAATCAAAGAATATATGCTGAAACCCATCAGCGCCACAGAGCTGTCAGACAGTCTGGTGAAGCTGAAAAATACCCTGGACAAGGAACGGGAAGAAAAATTAAATGTAAAAAAACTGGAGGATTATTTTCAGGAAGTGCTGCCAAAGCTGCAGTCCAATTTCTTTATTTCCCTGATCGAGGGAAGAGTTGGCGAAGAGGACTATGAACGATTTCTTCAGAACTATCGGGTAGATATGAAAGGACCTTTGTTTTGCTGCATTATCTTTCATACTTCGGAAAATGATGTGCCGGATGGCATGAATCCCTTATTGTTATCCATGTCCGTGGAACGAGAAGTGAAACAGCGGCTGACAGAGAACTGTAATTGTCAGGAATTTATCTATATGGGCAACACAATTTTGATCATGGAGCTTCATTCAGAAGAGGAGATGGCCCAATTGACGGATAGCTGTGACCGATTCTGTCGCTGGGCATGGAGAATTATGGGGGCGGCGGTTACTGCAGGAATCGGAACCGTATGCAATAGTCTGCATGATATCAGCATCTCTTACGAGGGAGCCAGAGAGGCAGTGTCCTACCGTGTCTTATATGGAACCAAACGAGCGATCAATATTGCAGAGATAGTACCGAAAGAGTCCAAAAAGACGGTTCCCCTGGAAGAAACAAGAATGCAGGATCTGTTCCGTGCCATTCACGTGGGAGATCGGGAGGAGATCCGGAAAGAAGCGATCAAGGAGATAGAAAAACTCCATAAGAATGCAGATACCATCAGTCAGTATAATCTGGCTACCATGGAGATTGTCAGCGGATTTTTCAAGTTTTGTGCCAATAATTCTATGGATTTTAATGATATCTCCGGAAATGTACAAAACCTTTACGAAAGAGTCACCCAGTTAGACGAAACCTCCATGACAAACTGGATCATCAATATGTCTGCAGCCATCAGCGAAAAACTGAAAAGTACCAGAAACAGTACCTCCAGACGCATGATCACTGACGCACAGAATATTGTAAAGCAAAGATATATGGAGCCTGACATTTCACTGGATGAGGTATGTGCAGATCTTGGGGTATCCAATTCCTACTTTTCTTCTATTTTTAAGAAGGAAACAGGGCAGCCCTTTGTCACTTATCTTACGGATTACCGAATGGACAGAGCAGAAGAACTGGTACTCAACACCGATGAAAAAAGCTATAAGATAGCAGAAAAAGTAGGATATCAGGATGCAAATTACTTCAGTTATGTGTTTAAAAAGAAATTCGGCGTTTCCCCATCCAAATACAGAGCCTCCGGGAAAAAAGAAAACGAAAAGTAAAAAAAGTACCGTATTTAACATACAGACGATCATTCTATCTGTCCTTATGGCAATCTCATTGGTCACGATCATTGTCATGGGACTGTTGCTGTACCATCGCTTCAAGCTGGCATTGGAAAAAACAGCAGTGGACAACACGGAAGCAACCGTGGAGGGAACTGTAGACCGGTTAAATGCAGATCTGCTGGATATTCGCCAGATCTTTAATGGAGCAAACTATAACGTGGTTCAGCAGTTTGATATATCCAGCCGGGAATTTGTGGAGCAATTCAGTCTTCTTTATGAGACCAACTCCGATAAGGTTCAGAGTGTGGCATTGTATGACCATGAAGGAAAACTGATCGCATCGGAGCCGGTGGCGTTAGAAAAGAAAAATGTGCAGGTGCAGACTCAGGAGTGGTATAAAAATGCAGAAAATGCAATTGAAAATGTACATTTTTCCACACCCCATATCCAGGAATTGTTTGAAGACGGAGCCTATCGGTACCAGTGGGTGGTTTCTCTGAGCAGCTATGTGGATGTCAATAAAGGAGAAATACCGGAAACCGGCGTTCTTTTACTGGATATGAAATATTCTGTGATCCGGGATGTCATGAAACAGATCAACGATTCTTCCGATGGGATCTATTATTATCTGAGCAGCCAGAGTGGAGAGATGATCTATCATCCCCGGGAAACGGAATTAAACCGCGGATTATTTAAAGAAAACAGTCTGGAAGCTACAAAGTATGAGAATGGAACCTACGAGATCCGTGCCGATGGTCAGAACGAGACCGTGATTGTCAGAAGTGTGGCTTATACCGGCTGGAAGATGATCGGTGTTGTGCCCAAGAGCGTGCAGGAGTCAAACTTTAAAAATTTCCGTTACTATGTATTTGCCACTATTTTAGTCCTGCTGGTCATGCTTTTGGAGGGAAACCAGCTGGTATCCCGGAAGATATCCAAACCGATCCGGGAGCTGGATGCTTCTGTTAAGACCTATGAAGCAGGAGGAAAGCCGGATATTTATATTGGAGGCTCCTCTGAGATCCGTCATCTGGGACATTCGGTACAGAAGTCTTATGAGCAGATCGAAGAACTGATGGATGAGATCATCCGACAGCAAAATGAACGGAGAAAAAGTGAACTGGATGCCCTGCAAAGCCAGATCAATCCTCATTTTCTGTATAACACACTGGAATCCATCACCTGGATGGTGGAAGCCCAGGAAAATGAAGGAGCAGTCCGTATGATCTCTGAACTGGCAAAACTGCTTCGTGTCAGCCTGTCCAGGGGAAAGACCATTATCTCTATCAAAGACGAGCTGCAGCACAGCAGAAGCTACATGAATATCCAGCTGGCACGGTACAAAGAACGATTTAAAACAGAATTCCGGATCGAGAAAGAGATCGAAAACTACTGCATCGTAAAGCTGGTGATCCAGCCTATTCTGGAAAATGCTATTTATTATGGTGTTGGAAATATGGATGAGGATGAGGACGGCAGGATTATCGTCAGTGGAGAAAAGAAAGAGGAGGACATCCTGATCACCATTGAAGACAACGGTATGGGTATGCCGGAAGAGGTTCTGGAAAAAATCCTGACGGACAACAGCAAAGTTCCGAAGCACGGCTCCGGCGTTGGGGTGATCAATGTGCATTCCAGAATCCGGCTGATGTTTGGAGAAAAATATGGTCTGTCTATAGAAAGTGAACCGGATGAAGGAACGAGGGTCACGATCCGTATTCCTGCAATTCCATATACACCGGAAAATGCAGAAAGACTGGAATCACAAAAATATATCCAGAGGAGATCGGCAGATGAAAAAGAATCGGATTAAATTTCTTATAATTGAGCTTTTTTTGCTGATGCTGGCGGTCTTCTTTGTATGGAAGATTTTTGATCAGAACGTTGCAGAGACCAGGATTGCCGTAATCCTTCCGGAGTCCGGCGATAAGCGTTGGGATGCCCTGATCAAGGGGATGAAACAGTTTGCAGCAGAGAACAATGTCCACATGATCATCTGTAACACCGATGAGATCGACGGACCGGAGGCGGAAAGAGAATTTATCAAAGAACAGAAGGACAATGATATCGATGGCTTTATCCTGTATCCTGCACCCGGACGCGAGACCGAAAATATGCTGAAAAAAGAGTGCGGAAATAAACCCTATTTGCTGATGGCAGACAGCCTGGCGGTAAAAGAGGGAGAAGCTGCCAGTCCTGCGATCCAGCCGGATTATCGGGAGATCGGAAGAAGTCTGGGAGAACAGCTGAGAACGAAAGAGCGAAAGATTGGAATTATTGCCGACTGGAAGATGTCTGAGGCGGTACAGTCAGAGATCAGCGGATTGAATGAGGCACTGGAAGGCAGCGGCAGTGAGATCCACTGGTGTATCTATCGGAGAAAAGAACAGAACATCGTGGAACGGATAGGGGCAGAAAAAAGGGCAGATACCCTTGTGGTGTTGGATGCCGGAGTTCTGGAAGAGCTTGGAGAACAGGCAGAAAATGGAAAATACAGGGGAGCAGAGCTTTATGGTGTGGGCTACAGTCTGAGGACGATCGCACTTTTGGATCAGGGAAATATCCAGGGACTTATTGTGCCGGATGGATATGAAATCGGTTATAGAAGTGTGGAAGAGATGGTCAGAAAGATAGAGCATAAGTTCTATAAAATGCAGGGATATACAACAGAATATAAGGTGTTTCAGAAAGATAGTTTTTCTATGGACGATGATTTAGAAAGGTTTTTATATTCCTATGAATAAAAAGAAAAGAAGAATGGCAATGGTATTATCTGCTATAATAGGGAGTTTGGTCCTTGCGCTGTCCGGGTGTTCCGATCAGTCAGGCCAGACAGAGAAAACTCTGCGCGTGGGAGTAATCACCTACAGTCAGGATGACCCCTTTATCAACGCACTGACGGATGAATTGAAGGCGCATCTGAAAACCATGGAAAGCGAAGAACGGCGGATCATCGTATCGATAAAAAGCGGAAACGACGATCAGCAGGAACAGAACGAAAAGGTAGAGGAAATGATTGATGCGGGCTGTGATGTGCTCTGCGTCAATCTTGTAGACCGGACAGCACCGTACCGGATCATCCGGATGGCAAGAAACGAAAATATTCCGGTGATCTTCTTTAACAGGGAGCCGGTAAAGGAAGATCTGATGCAGTGGGATAAGCTGTATTATGTGGGCTGTGATGCGGAACAGTCCGGGATCATGCAGGGAGAGATCGCAGCAGAATATATCAACAGCCATCCGGAAGTGGACAAAAATGAGGATGGAAAGATCCAGTATGTACTTCTGGAAGGGGAAGCAGGACATCAGGATGCCATCAGCAGAACAGAGTATTCGGTAAAAACACTGATGAAGAACAATGTTTCACTGGAAAAATTAAGTTATCAGTTTGCGGACTGGAACCGAGGGCAGGCGGAGAATCGTATGAACCGTCTGATCAGCCAATATGGAACAGAGATCGAACTGGTCCTATCCAATAACGATGAGATGGCACTGGGGGCTGTGGAAGCCTACCGGAAAGTAGGCTATATCCGCAAAGACTGGCCGGTGATCTTTGGGATCGATGGCCTGGAAGACGCGCTGGAGGCCGTAAAGGCCGGAGAAATGCAAGGCAGCATTTACAATGACAGAGTGGACCAGGCAAAGGAAATGGCAAAAATGGCAGTGACGCTGTTTGAGGGAAAGGACCTCGACCAGGAAAGTCTGAAAGATGGACGGTACTATTTTTCGGAATACAAGAAGGTGGACGGCAGCAATATAGAGGAATATTTAAACGCAGAAGAGGAAGAAGCAGATGGAAAAAACATGGAGCCATGATTTTTACCGGGAGACAGATCCGGCAAAACGGCAGCAGATCTTAAAAGCGCATGCAGGAGAGGAAGAAGCCTGGGCGGAAGAATACAGAAACCGGCTCTGGACAGCCCGATACGGAAAATACAGACTACAGAAGGATGAATTCGTCAAATGCCTGATGGAACTGAAATACCTGGCGGAAGGAAGCACTCTGGACCTTGGGGGAGACAGAAGAAGGATGGGAGCTCGGATTCTTTCTGCATTATGCCTGGCAGAAGCGATGCAGTCAGAGGAGTGTTATCAACAGATCCTTCTGGAGGAATTGTATAATGTATTTCTGAAGTTCATTCAGGTCAGCCGAGGGGGCAGAGGCTTCACCTCCCTGGTATTTGGCATGGGACAATTATCAGAAGAAGGAATTGCAAAAAAAATCGCCGAACAGATCAGCGCAATTGCCTTTCAGGCACCCCGCCTGCTGCGCATGGAGAAAGAATTTGCGCTGCTGCAGGAAGCCGCCCTCCGGGCATATCGCCAGGAGTATCCGAATAGGGAGCATTTTTTGAATAAATAGAAAAATGAACAGAAAGGAGTCTACAATGAACAAGAACAAGTTTGCCGCAACACCGCCGATGGGCTGGAACAGCTACGATTAAGAAGACGGTTTTGACGCTGTGGACATTTTTCCGTTCCCCGCTGATGGTCGGTGCAGAGCTGACAAAGCTGGATGACTGGACTCTGTCCATGCTTCAGAATAAGGGACTGGATTGAAAAATAAAATTTTTCAATCGCGAGATTTGTGTCTGCGCGCACTTGACACAAACTCGGCATGCGCAAAAAGCGTGCGCAGAAATGAGGAGAAACATGGATAAACACAATTATTCCGCACCCGTTTCGCTGAAAAACATTCAGGTGACGGACACCTTTTGGAAAGGGGAAATGGAGCTCGTACGCAAGGAGGTGATCCCGTATCAGTGAGATGCCTTAAACGACCGCGTGGAGGGCGCGGCACCGAGCTTCTGTATGCACAATTTCAAGGCTGCAGGAAAGCTGAACCGGGAAAAGAAAGAAAAAGGAAACACATTTATTGCGCCGAAGTATACCTTTCGCGGCTTTGAGGTGCTGCCGGAGGATCCGAAGCAGTTAAAAGATGACGAATTTTACGGGTTTGTGTTCCAGGACAGCGATTTTTCGAAATGGATCGAGGCGGTTGGTTATTCTTTAACGCAGCATCCCGATCCGGAGCTGGAAAAAATCGCGGATGGCGCGATCGATATCGTCTGCGCCGCACAGCAGGACGACGGATATCTGGACACCTACTATATTTTAAGTGGTCGTGACGCGACCTTTACGAATCTGAAGGACCATCACGAGCTGTACTGCTTCGGACACCTGATTGAAGGGGCTGTGGCATATTTTCAGGCGACTGGCAAGGACAAGCTGTTGAAGGCGGCGGAACGATTTGCAGACTATGTGGCGGCAAATTTCGGTACGGAAGAGGGAAAGCTTCACGGTTATCCGGGACATGAAATCGCAGAGATGGCCCTTGTGCGGCTTTATGAACTGACCGGGAAGGAAAAATACTTAAACCTTGCCCGGTATTTCGTGGACGAGCGCGGAAAGCGTCCCTACTACTTTGATCAAGAGCATCCCGAAGAAGTAAAAAAAGGGCATGAGGACGAACTTCGTTATTTCTATAATCAGGCGCATCTGCCGGTGCGGGAGCAGGACGAGGCGTTCGGACATTCCGTGCGTGCGGTTTATCTATATTCCGGCATGGCGGATGTGGCGAGGCTGACAGGGGATGAAACGCTGTATGGGGCGTGCCGGAGACTCTGGGACAACATCACGGAGAAAAAGATGTACGTTACGGGCGGAATCGGCAGCACCCATCTGGGCGAGGCGTTCACCTATGCCTACGATCTGCCGAACGACACGGCGTATGCGGAAACCTGTGCGTCGATCGGTCTTGTCTTTTTTGCGCGGAGAATGCTGGAAATCGCGCCGGAGGCAAGGTATGCAAACGTTATGGAACGGGCGCTTTATAATGGCGTGCTCAGCGGCATGGCGCTGGATGGAAAGAGCTTTTTCTATGTCAATCCGCTGGAGGTACTGCCGGAGGCATGTCATAAGGATGAACGAAAATTTCATGTCAAGCCGGTTCGCCAGAAATGGTTCGGCTGCGCATGCTGCCCGCCAAACCTGGCGCGTCTGCTCAGCTCGATCGGTTCCTATGCATATACGGAAAACGAGGATACGCTGTTTTTACATCTTTATATGGGAAGCACCCTGGAAAAGAAGATCGGCGAAAAGACAGCAGATATCCGTGTGGAATCCAACTTCCCTTGGGAGGGGGATGTGAAAATCACAATTCGCGCAAAGGATACCGGACTGAAGCTTGCACTGCGGATACCGGACTGGTGCAGCAGATATGAGCTGGATGGTTTTACCGGCGGTACGGAAGAAAAGGACGGCTACCTGTATCTACAAAAGGATTGGGGAGAGGAAGAAGAATTTACGCTTCATTTCCCGATGGAGGTTCGACTGATTGCGGCAAAGGAAGCCGTGCGTGAGGATATAGGGAAAGTGGCCGTGATGAGAGGGCCGGTTGTCTATTGTCTGGAAGAGACAGATAACGGAAAAGATCTGCAGAAGCTGCTGATTGACCCGGAGTTAAACGTAACGGTGTCGGACGGAAATATTTGCGGAACGCCGGTCAAAAAGCTGACTGCAGCAGGGTTTCGGCAGCTTGATACGCATATAGAAAAAGAAAGCGAAGCGCTGTATCATGTCTGGAAGAAGCCGGAGTTTGAAAAAACGGAACTTTCGTATATTCCGTATTATACCTGGGCAAACCGCGGTGAAAACGAAATGCAGGTTTGGACGCGGGTCAGAGATTGACAGAAATAGACATAAGTGCTGCACTATAGTACGCTCAGTTGAAAGCAGAGGTATGTCGAAAGCAAAAGGAGGGCATCAGGCATCGGGTCGGATGCCCTCCAGTACGTTTTGCATGTCCTGCGGGAGTGGAACATGAAATTCCAGAGGTTCTTTGGTGATAGGATGATGAAAACGCAGACGGGTTGCGTGCAGCGCCTGTCTGGAAATCCATTCCATATCAGGATTATAGAGGGAATCTCCGATCAGCGGATAGCCCAGATATTTCATATGGATCCGAATCTGGTGAGTACGACCGGTTTCCAGTGTCAGGCGGATCAGGCTGTGTCCGTTTTTTTCTTCCAGCACTTCATAGTGAGTAATGGCAGATTCGCCATGTTCAAAGTCGATGGTACGCTCGATGATGGAGCCGTCCTTTCGTCCCAGTGGAGCGGTGATGGTTCCGGAGGAGGGAGTGACCCTGCCGCGAGAGATCCCGAGGTATTCCCGGTGGATTTCCCGGTTCCGGACCATGGTTGCGAGAATACTGCCGCTGACCAAATGCTTTGCGATGATCGTCAGGCCGGAGGTATTATGATCGAGCCGGTTGATGCAGCGAAAGACGAAGGGACAGTCTTTCTGAGCAAAATACCAGGCGAGCCCGTTTGCAAGGGAATGGGTGTAGTTGCGCATCGACGGATGGATCGGAAGATCGGCTGGTTTGTTGATCACCATGAGGTCTTCATCCTCGTAAACGATGTCCAGAGGATGATAAACGGGGGGTATTTTTTCTGAGACCGCAGTTTCCTGAATATGTACAGTTAAGCGGTCGCCTCCCTGCAGGTGGCGGATCATATAGGAGGGAGTACCGTTTATGAGGATGCTTTCCGGCATCTTTTTTAAATCTGTTAAGTTGGCGGAGGAATACCACTGCCGTTTTAAAAAGCAAGCGACGGTAGGAGAATCGTCGCTTGCTTTGATTTCATAATGTAAAATGCGTTCCATAAGTTAGTTGGATTTAACTTCCTTCCACATGTCATTATAGAGGGAATCCCCGTCTTCACCGAGATAGGTAAAGGTTTCCAAACCGGAATGCTGGCTTAAATCCGGGAAAGCAATTTGGGAATTTTTCAGGTCTTCGTCCTCGATCAGGTCGCGGGCTGCATCGTTGGGGGTGGAGTAGGTAATGTACTCGAAATTCTTTAAAGCAACGTCACCGCGGCACATAAAGTCAATGAACTTTTCTGCATTTTCCTTATTGGGAGCGTTCTTGGGAATTACCCAGGAATCGATCCAGACATTGGTACCCTCCTTCGGGATGACATATTCCAGATCCGGGTTTTCACGCTGAGTGAAAATCGCTTCGCCGGAGTAGATAACGCCGAGTGCGGCCTCATTGCCGATCATCTTGTCACGCACCTGGTCGATAACGTATGCCTGTACAAGAGGCTTCTGTTTGATCAGCAGATCCCGTGCAGCTGCGAGCTCGGTTTCGTCAAGTGTATTCATGGAATTGCCGTTTAATTTGAGTGCAACCATAAATGCATCGCGTACGGAGTCCTGCATCAGAATGCTGTCGGCATATTTTTCATCCCAGAGGATCGACCAGCTGTCAACCGGCTCATCTACCATGGTTTTGTTGTACAGAATGCCGACGGTTCCCCAGCAGTAAGGAACGGAATATTTGTTTTCCGGATCAAAGCCCTTGGACTGCTCCCAATACTGTTCACCGATGTTTGCCTTGGCATTGGGCATGTTATCGAAGTTCAGCTCGGAGAGCAGATCGTTTTCAATCATCTTGCTGATCATGTAGTCGGAAGGGCAGATGACATCATATTCGGAAGCACCGGTTTCTACCTTGGGATACATGATTTCGTTGGTTTCAAATTCATCATAAACCACCTTTATGCCGGTTTCTTCTTCAAACATGGTGATCGTATCGGGATCGATGTATTCCCCCCAGTTGTAGACGATGACCTGTCCGCTTTCGCCAGAAGCAGAGGAAGCGCTGCCGCAGCCGGTTGTCATACCTGCAATCAGACCGGTGCACAGGGCAGCAGTAAGGAGCTTTGCAATGGTGTTCTTTTTCATGAATGGATTCCTTTCTTTAAGTAAAATAGTTTAGGAAGACAGTTGGCTGTCTGTGTATCACGGGAGAATCCCGGAGTGTTATTCATGACAATAAAATGCTCGCAGAGCGTGCATTCTATTGTTTTTCCTTTGGCTTCGGAGCCTTGTTGACAAGGATCAGAAGAACCAGAACGGTCATAAAAATAAGTGTGGAAAGTGCATACATTTCCGGCTTAATGCCCTTTTTAACCTCGGTGTAGATTTTGGTGGAAAGGGTATCTACGCCGGGCCCCTTCGTAAAGTGCGTGATGATAAAGTCATCCAGGGACATCGTAAAGGCCATTAAAAATCCGGACATGACACCGGGCAGCAGATCAGGAAATACGACCTTGAAAAATGCCTGCCAGGGGGATGCGCCCAGATCGAGGGCAGCTTCGTAAACACTTGGGTTTAATTGCTTTAAGCGCGGCATAACGCTCAGGATCACATAGGGAATATTGAAGGTTATGTGGGAGAGCAGGATGGTGATAAAACCAAAACGCGCTTTAAAGGTTAAAAACAGAAGCATCAGGGAAATACCGGTTACGATCTCGGCATTCAACATCGGGATATTGGTGATGCTCATCAACACAGCACGGCTCTTTTTTTTCATGCCCTGAATGGATAGCGCAGCAATGGTGCCGATCAGCGTTGCAAAAACAGCAGATAACAGCGCAATCAGGAGCGTGTTGTAAAGTGCCTGCATGATTTCTGAGTTGGAAAACAGCTGAGTGTACCATTTCGTTGTAAAGCCGCCCCATTTTGCCCGGGTTTTGCTGGCGTTAAAGGAAAGAACGACCAGCGTTGCGATGGGGGCATACATGAAGATAAAAATCAGGGCGATATAAATTTTGTGGGCAGTTGTTTTTATCATAAGGAAGTTCCCTCCCCGTTTTTATCAAAAATTGCAGTCATCAGCATGTTGATCAGGATAAATACCATCAAAACAATAGAAAGACCGCTGCCTAAATGCCAGTTGCTTGCCTGAGTGAATTCCTGCTCAATAACGTTTCCGATCAGCAGGATCTTGCTGCCACCCAGCAGATTCGAAATCACGAAGGTTGTCAGAGCTGGTACGAACACCATTGTGATGCCGCTGATGACACCAGGGAGGCTCAGCGGGAAAATAACGCGTAAAAAGGTCTGGAACCAGTTGGCACCGAGATCGTGGGCGGCATTGATGACATTCGGGTCAATCTTTGTCAGCGCATTATACAGGGGCAATACCATAAACGGCAGGAAGTTATATACCATGCCGAGGATAATCGCACCGGGGGTATTGATGATATTTAAAGTCGGCAGCCCGAAAAAGGACAGTACCGAGTTGATGACGCCTGTTTTTTCAAGGAGTGTCTGCCATGCAAGGGTGCGCAGGAGAAAGTTCATCCACATGGGAAGGATGAAAATCAGGACGATAAAGCTCTGCTGGCTGACATGCCTGCCTGCCAGGATCATGGCAAGGGGGTAGGCAAGCGCAAGACAGACAACTGTGCTGATTAAGGAAAGCACGAGTGCAGTAATCAGTGCCTTCATATGCTCCGGCGAGGAGATGGCAGTGACATTTTCAAAGGTAAATGCACCGCTTCTGTCTGTGAGCCCATAGTAAAAGATCATGCACAGCGGGATGATGATAAATGCGGCAGACCAGAGCAGATATGGCGCAGCCATGAGCCTGTTGTGGGGCCACGGCGCCTTTGGCATCGTATTTTTTTTCACTGATTTACTCATCGATGGATACCGCCTCCTCATCTTCCGAAGCAGGCTTGTTCATGATCTGGATATCGAAGGGATCAACGCGGATGCCGACCTCTGTGCCCACCGGGAACATATCGGTGGAGTGTACCAGCCATTCAAAGCCGTTTGCGGTTACTTCCATTTCATAATGAACGCCCTTAAAGATCAGGTGGGTTACCGTTCCGGTCAGCGTTCCTTCTTCCGGTTTGACCAGATCCACGTCTTCCGGACGGATTACAACATCGACGGGCTTGTTTGTGCCAAAGCCCTTATCCACGCAGGGAAACTTCTGTCCGAAGATGGAAACAAGCTCATCGCGGATCATGATGCCGTCGATGATGTTGGAGTCTCCGATGAAGTCTGCAACGAAAGCATTCTCCGGCTCATTGTAGATCTTTTCCGGCGTGCCGATCTGCTGAATGTAGCCCTGGTTCATAACAACGATGGTATCGGACATGGTCAGAGCTTCTTCCTGGTCATGGGTGACATAGATGAATGTGATGCCGAGCTCATTTTTCAGACGGATCAGCTCATACTGCATGTCCTGGCGCAGCTTTAAGTCCAGGGCACCGAGGGGCTCATCGAGAAGCAGGAGCTTCGGCTCATTTACGATCGCCCGTGCAATGGCAATACGCTGCTGCTGACCGCCGCTTAGAGAATCAGGCATGCGGTTTTCGTAGCCGTCAAGGTTGACCAGCTTGAGGGCATAACGGATTTTGTCCTGAATATAGCTTTTGGTCTTTCCTTTGATCTTTAAGCCGAAGGCGATATTTTCTGCGATCGTCATATGGGGAAAGAGGGCATATTTCTGGAAAACGGTGTTTAACTGACGTTTGTTGGGCGGCATGTTTGTGATGTCCTTGCCGTTGAATAAAACGCAGCCATTATCCGGCTTTTCAAAACCGCCGATAATGCGCAGAGTTGTTGTTTTTCCGCAGCCGCTGGGGCCAAGGAGGGTTAAAAACTCGTTCTCCCGGATGTAGAGGTTCAGATCATCCAGTACGGTGTTGTCATCGTAAATTTTAGTGATGTGCTGTAAATCGATCAGCCGGTTGCTCATTGGTACTTCTCCCATGCGGTATCCGACAGCGGATACTGTCCCTTCCTTCAAATAATGAAATGTCAGCGCAAAAGACGACTTTTCCTGACAGTATGTTTATAGTTTGCGTCAGCTTCGAACATTAAAAGCTTGGAGGACTGGAAACCCAGATCAGGCTTGCTCCCGTCTTTTTACTTGCCGAAATATAATGTGTCGACTTAGGCGTAAAATAAAAGGATTCGCCCTTTTTGGCGCGGTAGCTCTTTTTGCCGATATGGATCGTGATGCTGCCGCTTAATATATAGCCGAACTCTTCCCCTTCGTGGGGGTTGTCCGGATAGGTGCTGCCGCCCGGTGCAAGCGTCAGGCGGATGGGCTCCATAATGTTTTTCTGGGCGTTTGGAATGATCCATTCGGTTTTGTTGCCGTATTCTTCGTCCAGCTTTTCAAAGTAGTCGCTTTCTTTAAAAACGATCTGCTCTTCCGGTTCTTCATTAAAGAAATCCTTTAAATCTGTTCCCAGTGCCTGCAGGATATCCATCAGGGTTGCGATGGAAGGAGAGGTCAGATCCCGCTCCAGCTGAGAGATAAAGCCTTTGGAAAGCTCTGTCCGGTCAGCCAGCTCCTCCTGTGTCAGTCCCTTTTGCACTCGCAGTTCCTTTACCTTTGCTCCGATTTTCATGTCTGATCCTTCATAGTTATTTTAAACAAAAAGTTTAATGATACTAAACAAACGCACTGAGCTTTATTATACGTTTTTTGACGGGTCTGTCAATGGGGAAAATAATATTTTACATAGTTTTTTCGCGGGTGCAGGCAGAACGCCATTTTAGGGCGATTTTCAGAGTCTTGGGCTATTCCCGCGCAGGGGCAGGCTGCGTGCGCGCAGACACGCTTTCGCTCGGATGAAAGCGCAGCGGTACATAAGGCAGCAAAGCACGCTGCCCAAGTACCGGCGCTTTCAAACGGTCTGCGGCTGCATCGCAGCCTGTCCCTGTGCGGGATCACCTCAAGGCGCCAAAAAACGGTTTTGGAGGGTTCGTTGTGAATGCGAGGATGGAACTGGAACGAAAAGTGAAAAAGGGATTAACAAAAACGGGACAGGTATGGTAAAATAAATGAGCAGAACATTTTTGCCGCAGGAGGTTTGAACATGACAAATCAGAAAAAGTACGTTGCCTATGTCTCTACCTATACAATGGGAGACAATCATGGTATTACGATTTATGATGTAGATGTAGAAAATGGAAGATTTACATTAAAGGATCGTGTCGAGATTACGAACTCATCCTATCTGACGATTTCGCACAACCGTAAATGGCTGTATTCCATTACAGACTTTGGTGTGGAATCCTATGAAATTTTAAAGGATGGACATTTAAAACCGATCAACATGGCGGGCATTAATGGCATGGCTGCTATCTTTCCACAGATTATGAAGATCGTTTCCTGTTCGTGGCAGGCTGGCATGACGGCAAGATCACAGCGCTGCGTTTAAAGGAGGATGGCAGCGTCGGAGAGATTACCGATGAGATTTTCCATCGTGGACTGGGCAGTATTGCAGAGCGGAATTTCCGTCCCCACGTCAGCTGTGTGAAGATGACGAGAGACAATCACTATCTGTGTGCAGCAGATCTTGGCATGGATCATGTCAAGGTATACCGCCTCGACCATCAGACCGGTAAGCTGACACTGGCAGATGTTATCCGCAGTGAAATGGAATCTGCACCCCGTCATATCAAATTCAGCAAGGACGGAAGGATTCTATACATCGTTCATGAACTGAAAAATATCATAGATGTTTATACCTATGAAGAAAAAAAGGGCAATCCGTTCTTTGAAAAGGTACAGACGATCTCCACAGTCAACGATTATCATGCGAGTAATTCCGCAGCGAGTGCGCTGAATCTTTCGGAGGATTTCCAGTATCTGATCAGCTCCAATGCGGGGGATAACAGCGTCGTAATGTACAAGATTGATCAGGAGACCGGACTTTTGACGAAACTGTTCTGTTTGCCTATCAGTGGAGAATATCCGAAGGATGCGATGCTGTTCCCGGATAATAGACATCTGGTTTCCTTAAATCACGAATCGAATACAATGACATTCTTTACAGTGCACCCGGATACCGGATTGATCGTTATGAACGGGCCGGAGATCAAGGTGGATCAGCCTAACTGCGTTATTTTCCACAGACTGGAAGAAGAATAGAATCAGAAAATTCCCCATCGGCAAAGGCCGGTGGGGAATTTTTATGGGTGCGCCTTGAAACGTGTGTGGATAGGAAAGAAAAATCATTGGCGTTGCAGCTGGTGCAGAGCTTCTGCCAAAGAAAACAAAAGTGCTTATTTCGTGTAGATTTTTTCAAGATGATCCATTCGTGCCCCCATATTGGACAGCATCAGGTCCAGTATGGTCAGGGCTGTCATGCTTTCTACAACCACGACTGCGCGGGGAACGATGACAGGATCGTGGCGTCCCTTGATCTGCAGCGTACGTTCAACATGGTCACGGCCGATGGTTTGCTGTGGCTGAAAGATGGATGGAGTTGGCTTGATATGAGCGCGCAGAAGGACGGGAGAGCCGTCGCTGATGCCGCCTAAAATACCGCCGGCGTGGTTGGTTTTCTTGGAAACCTGTCCATCCTTTATGCAAAAGGCATCGTTGTTTTCGGAGCCTTTGCGGGAAGAAACCTCGATGCCGTCACCGATTTCAACAGCTTTGACTGCACCGATGGACATGATCGCTGAAGCAAGCCTTGCATCAAGCTTGTCAAAGACCGGATCGCCGATCCCGGCAGGAAGACCGGTCACACAGCATTCGATCACACCGCCGGAGGAATCCTGATTTTTGATACAGGTTTCGAGAAAGGCTTCTGCGTCGGCGGAAGCTTTTTTATCCGGCATACCAGTAGCGGTTTGAGTGATTGCTTCCCGGTCAAAGGTATCCGGATGAATGGAAACAGGACCGATCGAACGGGTATAGGCGCAGACATCGATACCGAGCCGGTTTAAGATCTTTATGGCGATTGCACCGGCGGCAACACGTCCGGTCGTTTCTCTTCCGGAGGAACGGCCGCCGCCGCGATAGTCACGAAAGCCGTATTTTTCATCAAAGGTGTAGTCTGCATGTCCGGGGCGGTAGTTTTGGGCGATTTCCGTATAATCGGAGGATCGCTGAGAGGTATTATAGACGAGCAGGGAAATCGGAGTTCCCGTTGTTTTTCCGTCGAAAATGCCGGAGAGGATCTGAACCTCGTCAGCCTCCTTTCGTTGAGTGACATATTTGCCGGAGCCGGGCTTTCTCCTGTCGAGATAAGGCTGGATATCAGCCTCGCATAAGGGAAGGCCTGCCGGACAGCCATCTATGACAGCGCCGATCGCCTTGCCATGGGATTCTCCCCATGTGGAAACGCGGAAAATGGTGCCAAAAACAGAACCGGACATGAAACACACTCCTTTCGATAAGGGAATTTTCCCTATAGTATAAAACATTTTTTTGACGGATACAAGGGAATCTGTTATACTAATTTTTATCTATGCATGGTGAAAACGATTTTCTAGAGAAACGGGGTATATCTGATTTATGAAAAAAACGAGACAGGCGAATCTGGAGCTTCTCAGGCTTCTCGCCATGGTATTTGTTGTGACGGCACACCTGATGAACCATGGAAATCTGATCGGAGCTGCGAAGATGGGGACTGCTTCTTATTATCTGGTTTGGACGTTGTTTGGCGTTTCCTTTACCTGTATCAATCTGTATCTGTTGATCAGCAGCTACTTTCTGACGGAATCGAGATTCAGCCTTTGGAAGCTTGTAAAAATGGCGGTTCAGGTACTGTTTTATGCCTTGGGAATTACGGCGATTTATTGGATTTTTACAGATGTACCCCATGACTTGGAATATCTGGTCTATTCGATTTTACCGATCTCATCGGATTTTTATTGGTTTGTTTCCATGTATGTAGGCATGTATGTGCTGGCACCGGTGATGAATAAGCTGATCCTGGCACTGACTAAGCGTCAGCTTGCCTGTGCGTGTGCGCTGGCTCTGGCTTTGGTGTCTGTGTGGCCAAACATTTTTTATTTTTCTTCGGCCCTTAATACCGCCGGCGGTGTAAGTATATCGTGGTTTTTGACGATTTATCTGTGCGGAGCCTATATCCGTTTGTATTATCAGCCGGATGGAAAATTCCTGAAATGGTTCCTGCCTGCAGTTGGAACCTCCCTGCTGATTCCCCTCAGCCGATTTGTGATCGAGGCACTGCTGTCCTCTCCGTTTGGCGCGATCAGCTTTCTGGACGATCTGATGTGGGGGTATAGTGTGTTTTATGTCTATAGCTCGATTCTGGTGACAGCTGCGTCGATTTTTTTGTTTCTTGCATTTTTGAATCTGAGGATTGCACCGGGAAGAGGGGCAGGCCTGATCAATCGGATTGCAGGTGCGTCCTTTGGCGTTTACCTGATCCATGATCACTACTATATCCGGGAGAGTCTCTGGACGAAAATCGACGGCGCTGCCTGGCTTGGACACTGGTATCTGCCCTTTGCCTGTATTGGGGTGATAGCAGCGATCTACCTGGTATGTACAGCGATCGAGCTGCTTCGGCAAAAACTGTTTGCACCCTTTGAAAAAAGTACGGCGATCGCAGGCTTTTTCCAAAAAGCGGATGATAAATTAAAGAAAATCTGGAATGGAGATTAAGATGAGTGAAAAGATGACCTACAAGGTATTGAAACAGGAGGGACGTGCAAAACGTGCGGTAATGGAAACTGTGCATGGTACGATCCAGACACCGGTTTTTATGAATGTCGGAACCGTTGCTGCGATCAAGGGTGCGGTTTCTACGGAGGATCTGGAAGGACTGGGCACACAGGTGGAGCTTTCCAACACCTATCATCTGCATGTGCGTCCCGGTGATGAAAAGATCAAGGCGATGGGTGGACTGCATCGCTTTATGAGCTGGAATAAGCCGATTTTGACCGATTCCGGCGGATTTCAGGTGTTTTCACTGGCTGGTCTGCGGAAGATCAAAGAGGAGGGGGTAACCTTCCGCTGCCATATCGACGGGCATAAGATCTTCATGGGACCGGAAGAGAGTATGCGGATTCAGTCCAATCTCGCATCTACCATTGCAATGGCATTCGATGAGTGTGCGCCTGCAAAAGCGGAGAGAAGCTACGTGCAGCCTTCCGTAGACCGGACGACAAGATGGCTGGAGCGCTGCAAAAAAGAGATGGCTCGCCTGAACAGCCTGGACGATACGATCAATAAGCAGCAGCTTTTGTTCGGCATTAACCAGGGTGCAATTTACTCGGATATCCGAGTAGAGCATGCCAAACGGATTACAGACCTGGATCTGGACGGTTATGCGGTCGGCGGTCTTGCAGTCGGTGAGACCCATGAGGAAATGTATCATATTCTGGAAGAGACAGTTCCCTATTTGCCCGTGGACAAACCGACCTATCTGATGGGAGTCGGTACACCTGCAAATATTTTGGAGGCAGTGGAACGCGGCGTGGACTTTTTTGACTGCGTATATCCCACCAGAAACGGACGTCATGGACATCTATATACAAACTTCGGCAAGATCAATCTGTTCAATGCGCAGTATGAGCTGGATATGCAGCCCATCGAGCCAGGGTGTCAATGCCCTGTCTGCAGACGGTATTCCAGAGCCTATATCCGTCACCTGTTAAAAGCAAAAGAGATGCTGGGCATGCGCCTGTGCGTCATGCACAACCTGTATTTCTATAATACGATGATGACAGAAATCCGGGATGCGCTGGATAAGGGAGAATTTGCAGCGTATAAGAAGCGAAAACTTGACGGCATGCAAAGAATTGTGTATGATGGAAAATAGGCTACGGTAAAGAGACCGGGCATGGAGAATCCTGCAGGGCAGGGTTTTACTTTATAAACCAGGAGGAATATAGAAAATGAGTATTTTACTGACAGCATCTGAGTCAGCAAGCGCAGGCAGCATGATTCCGCTTATTTTAATGTATGTGGTAGTTTTTGGTGTATTTTTCTACTTCGTACTGTATCGTCCGCAGAAGAAAGAGCAGAAGAAGACCAGCGCAATGCTTTCTACTCTGGAGATCGGAGATTGCGTTCTGACCACCAGCGGCTTCTACGGAATCATCATCGACATCACAGATGATACCGTTATCGTTGAGTTCGGCAACAACAAAAACTGCCGTATTCCGATGCAGAAGAGCGCGATCGTACAGGTGGAAAAGGCTGATGCAGAAGCACCTGCAGATACAAAGAAGAAATAAGACGAATTTTAGAGACAGATAAAAGAACCGGAATATGCGCATGTGATAGGCTCACAGGACGTGTGTTCCGGTTTTTTCGTCACACAGCGATTTGTGACGCAGGCATCACAAAGTAGCTGGGATCGCAGAGCCGAACTGGATGTTCGCCTCGCGATTCCTTCGGCGCAAGCGCCTGTGGAATGGAGAATAAAATGAGAAAAAAGTGGATTCGAGGGGGCATTTTTCTGTGTCTGGTGCTCCTTTTACTGAGCAATTTAAATCGGATTCTGTGTGTCAAATCGCCGCATGGAGTCGATCAGGCGCGGTATCTGTATGTGCAGCCGAAAAATAAAATCGACGTACTTCTTCTGGGCAGCAGCCACGTTCACTGCAACGTGAATACGCAGCTGCTCTGGGACGAATACGGCATGGCAGCGTACCTGATGACCGGCGCGGAGCAGCCGCTTTGGAACAGCTATTATAATCTGAAAGAAGCGTTGAAGACCCAGAAGCCGAAGCTGGTGGTGCTGGACATGTTCTGTCCGAGTCGTTTTTATGATGATTTCCAGCCGGGATGGGCAGATGAAAACCTTGACGGGATGCGGATATCCCTGAATAAGCTGGAAGCAGTGTATACAAGCGTGCAGGAGGAGCAAAGTCACTTTTTTCTGGGATTTACGGAATATCATTCCAGATATGACCAGCTGACGACAGAGGATTTTCAGAATTTCGTCTGGAATCGGAAAACGCAGGAGCGTTGGAAAGGCTACACGCCGCTAAAACGCCACGCAGAGCTGACGGAGCCGGATATGAGCCATGTGACGACATCGCAGGAAATGACCGAAAAATCAAAGGAATATTTTGAAAAAGTCGTAGAACTGACGAAAAAAGAAGGCATTACACTTGCGCTGATTTCCGGACCGTATCTGTTGGAGGAAAGGGATCAGGAGGTTTACAATTTCATTGGGCAGCTGGCAGAAAAAGATGGACTGCTGTTCTGGAACACTAATACGCCTGCCCATTATCGGGAGATGGGGCTGGACTTTTCAACGGATTATGCAGACCACGCGCACTTAAACGAGGCGGGCGGCGCAAAGTACACGGCGTATCTTGGAAAGTGGCTTTCCAAAAACTACAGCTTTCCCGACCGCAGGGGACAAAAGGGCTATGAATCGTGGGAAAACCAGCTCATGAAATCCGGAGAATGAGGACTGCGTGCTGACCGGGCGAAAGCTTTACAAAAAACGGGACTTCTGGTATGCTGTCAAATATGGTTTCGGACTGGAATGTGCGCGCCGGATGCGCCGCAGATTGGTAAAATATACCGCTGCTGATCGACCAGGACGCGCTGCAGTGCAGGCAGGAAGCAAACAGACAGAAAGGAAATTGACATGGACATTTTAAATAAGCTCAGAGAGGAACTTCAGGTAGAGCGCTGGCAGGTAGAAGCTGCGGTCAAGCTGATCGACGAGGGCAACACGATTCCCTTTATTTCCAGATACCGTAAGGAAGCGACCGGTTCCTTAAATGACGAGGTACTGAGAAATCTGTACGAGCGTCTGAACTATCTGCGCAATCTGGAGGAGAAAAAGACCTCCGTTATGGCGAGCATCGAAGAGCAGGGCAAGCTGACGGAGGATCTGAAAAATAAAATTCTGGCGGCAGAAACGCTGGTTGTCGTAGAGGATTTATACCGCCCTTACCGTCCGAAGAGAAAGACGAGAGCGAGTGTTGCAAAGGAAAAGGGGCTGGACGGACTTGCCGATTTGATCCGGGAACAGAAATTTTCCGGTTCTCTGGAAGAAGCGGCAGCTGCT
>ERZ780198.1465-NODE-1465-length-21337-cov-3.244338_pt1 | contig 21337 bp, 17 predicted proteins | sample MGYA00510979_ERZ780198 | MGnify/ENA primary metagenome ERZ780198 (study PRJEB29588, sample SAMEA2158039) | human gut metagenome | biome: human gut; feature: human-associated habitat; material: faeces | place: Denmark | collected 2008/2010 ...
CGTTCTTGGGAGTTTCCAAGAAAGTGGAGACTGCATTGGGCATGTCGGCAGCGGTGGCATTCGTGCTCACCATCGCCACTATCGTGACATTCCTTATTCAGAAGTATGTGCTCGACGCTTTTGATTTGGGCTATTTGCAGACTATTACCTTTATCCTGGTGATTGCCGCATTGGTGCAGATGGTAGAGATTATCCTGAAGAAAGTTTCTCCTTCTCTGTATCAGGCCTTGGGCGTGTTCCTGCCGTTGATTACTACCAACTGCTGTATTCTCGGTGTGGCTATCCTTGTTATCCAAAAAGATTATGATTTGCTGACGGGAGTGGTTTATGCATTCTCTACGGCACTTGGTTTCGGCTTGGCACTGACACTGTTTGCAGGCCTGCGCGAGCAAATGAGCCTGGTTAGTGTACCGAAAGGTATGCAGGGTACTCCGATAGCTTTGATTACTGCCGGACTGCTGGCAATGGCATTCATGGGCTTTTCGGGGGTTGTGAAGATTTAAAGAAGAAAAAACGGAAATAAAGTGGAAGGGGGATAAACTAAAATTTATCCCCCTTTTTCTGTTTTTATTAATTTATTTCCTTACATTTGTGGCGTATTGATAACCTAAAAGCTAAATTATCTATATTTAATATGAAAGGGAAAATCTTAGTTACGGGTGGAACCGGTTATATTGGTTCTCACACGGTGGTGGAACTTCAAAACGCAGGTTATGAAGTTGTTATTATTGATAATTTGTCAAACTCCAGCGCAGATGTTGTAGATAACATAGAGAAGGTATCGGGCATCCGCCCTGCATTCGAGGAATTGGATTGCTTGGATTATGCCGGTCTTGACGCTGTGTTTACCAAATATAAAGGCATTAAAGCCATCATTCACTTTGCGGCCAGCAAGGCTGTGGGTGAATCTGTCCAGAAACCGTTGCTTTACTATCGTAATAACCTGGTTTCACTGATAAACCTGCTGGAATTGATGCCGAAGCATGGAGTGGAGGGTATCGTATTCTCTTCTTCCTGCACAGTTTACGGCCAGCCGGACGAACTTCCGGTAACGGAAAAGGCGCCTATTAAGAAAGCTGAGTCTCCGTATGGAAACACGAAGCAAATCAATGAAGAGATTGTACGTGATACGGTTGCTTCCGGTGCTCCGATAAACGCCATCTTGTTGCGTTACTTCAACCCGATAGGTGCACACCCCACAGCATTGCTGGGAGAATTGCCTAACGGTGTACCGCAGAACTTGATTCCTTATCTTACCCAGACCGCTATCGGCATCCGTGAGAAACTGAGCGTGTTTGGTGACGATTATGATACTCCCGACGGTTCTTGTATCCGCGACTTCATCAATGTAGTCGATTTGGCCAAAGCACACGTAGTGGCTATCCGCCGTATCTTGGAGAACAAGCAGAAGGAAAAAGTGGAAGTATTCAATATCGGTACAGGTCGTGGACTTTCCGTATTGGAACTGATTAATGCTTTCGAAAAGGCTACCGGTGTAAAACTGAACTATCAGATAGTAGGGCGGCGTGCCGGTGATATTGAGAAGGTATGGGCAAACCCGGAATTGGCAAACAATGAACTGGGTTGGAAGGCAGAAACAAGTATTGAAGATACTTTACTTTCTGCATGGAAATGGCAGTTGAAGCTTCGTGAAAGAGGTATTCAATGACAAACTTTGAATTTGTGTTTTTTAACAAATAGGCAATAAACAAATGCCTCCCCGCATTTGTTTATAATGTGCAAATCAGCCTGAAGCTGTTTATGTATATGTGAATATCCGTAACTAGTACGTATGCCTCCCCGGCATAGACAGGTAAGATTGCATAGTAGTTTTGTCGTGTTTTATTTTGTGTTTGTGTTGTGAATAAGCCTTGTCGAGAGACAAGGCTTATTTTTTGTATATTATATACAGAACCTCTGTTGTCAATTCAGTGTTTTTTCATAAGATGGGTGGGCAATTCCTTTTTCTTGCTAATTGTTAACTGACGTTATCATGTCTGTAACAATTTGTTCCAATTGTAGTATTAATCGTTCAAAATAGTCTTTTTTGTTCAAAAAATGCTATACACGGTAACAACTACATGCAAATTGTTTATACATTTGCGTTGTTGTTTATGTAACTATTGGGATGAACAAACCATAGCTGACAAACGTTAATAGGTACGAGTACATAGCTGATGAAAGACGCGACTTGGCTGACTTGTTAATGAGGATACACGCGACTTACAACTTAGTATTGGGAAAAATAATTAAGGAAATATAGAATAAAAAGATTGCTTATGTCACAGATTGTCGGACATATCTCACAGGTAATCGGGCCTGTAGTAGACGTCTATTTCGAAGGAACGGAGGCAGAAATGATGTTGCCGAGTATTCACGACGCACTGGAAATAAAAAGGTCGAACGGCAAAAGACTGATTGTAGAGGTACAGCAGCACATTGGTGAAAACACGGTGCGTACTGTTGCTATGGACAGTACGGACGGCCTGCAGAGAGGAATGACAGTGCATCCGCTGGGAGGCCCCATCACCATGCCGATAGGTACACAAATCAAAGGCCGCCTGATGAACGTAGTGGGCGACTCTATCGACGGCATGAAGGAGTTGGACCGTACAGGTGCTTATCCCATCCATCGCGACCCCCCTAAGTTTGAAGATTTGACTACCGTACAAGAGGTGCTTTATACAGGCATCAAGGTTATCGACTTGCTGGAACCATATAGCAAGGGCGGTAAAATCGGTCTGTTTGGTGGCGCCGGTGTAGGCAAGACGGTGCTTATCCAAGAGCTCATTAATAATATTGCGAAGAAGCAGCACGGCTTCTCTGTGTTTGCCGGTGTAGGAGAACGTACACGTGAAGGCAACGACCTGCTGAGAGAAATGATAGAATCCGGCGTTATCCGTTACGGAGAAGAATTCAAGAAAGGTATGGAGGAAGGCCATTGGGATTTGTCCAAAGTAGATTATGACGAAGTGGCCAAATCACAAGTGTCTTTGATATTCGGTCAGATGAACGAACCTCCCGGTGCGCGTCAGTCCGTGGCATTGTCTGGGTTGACGGTGGCCGAGTCCTTCCGTGACATGGGAGCGGAGACGGACGGTCCGCGTGACATTCTGTTCTTCATTGATAATATCTTCCGTTTCACCCAAGCCGGTTCCGAGGTTTCGGCCTTGCTGGGCCGTATGCCTTCTGCCGTAGGCTATCAGCCGACACTGGCAACGGAAATGGGTGCCATGCAGGAGCGTATTACCTCTACAAGAAACGGCTCCATCACTTCCGTGCAGGCTGTATATGTGCCTGCCGATGACTTGACGGACCCGGCACCTGCCACAACGTTTACCCACCTCGATGCCACCACGGTGTTGAGTCGTAAGATTACTGAACTTGGTATTTATCCTGCTGTGGACCCGTTGGAATCTACTTCACGCATTCTCGACCCACACATCGTGGGGGTAGAACACTACGAAGTGGCACAACGTGTAAAACAAATATTGCAGCGCAACAAGGAATTGCAAGACATTATCTCCATCCTTGGTATGGAGGAACTCTCTGATGCCGACCGTACGTTGGTGAACCGTGCACGTCGTGTGCAGCGTTTCCTTTCACAGCCGTTTGCCGTTGCCGAGCAGTTTACGGGTGTCCCAGGTACAATGGTTTCCATTGAGGACACTATCAAAGGCTTCAAGATGATTCTTGACGGAGAGGTGGACTACCTGCCCGAACCTGCTTTCTTGAATGTGGGAACCATTGAAGAAGCCATTGAGAAGGGTAAGAAACTACTGGAGCAGGCAGGGGGAAAAACGATTAAAAATTAAAAGTCTGGGAGCTTTGATGATGAAAAAGTTGCATTTGAATATTGTTTCACCGGAGAAGGAACTCTTCAACGGGGAAGTGGAAAGTGTTACATTGCCGGGCACTATGGGCTCTTTTTCTATCCTGCCGCAGCATGCACCGATTGTATCATCGTTGGGAACGGGGAAATTGATTTACGCAACGGACGGTGAGGAACATGAGTTGGATATTCAAAGCGGATTCGTGGAGATGAGTAACGGAAGGGTTGCCGTCTGTATAGAACAGCAATAGGCTATTAAAAAATTAAAAATTAAAAAATAGAGGTTGTTGGCGTGACTATTACTAAGAGAAACTACTTATTGCATACAGCGCTCTTGACGGTATTGATAGGAATTGTAGGCGGTTGGGCGTATTTTTCGATAAATCCGCATCACTATTTCGGCGGTTATCCGCTGATTCCGCTTTTCTTCTTTGTTTTCGGAGTATTCATGATTAATATGACCGAAAGCTGCCGTCACCGGATGCCAGGACGAATGTTGCAGATTTATCTGCTGATGCGTGTGATGAGAATGCTGGTCTCCATGATTGTGATGCTGGTTTATTGCGTTGCAGTACGTGAGGAAGCCAGGGCGTTTTTGTTGACGTTTATAGCCAACTATCTGATATATTTGATTTATGATTCCTGGTTCTTCTTCACTTTTGAGGCGAATCGGAAACTGAAAAAGAAAAGTAACAATGAAAAGATTGCGTAACATACTGACTGTAGTTCTGCTGGCACTGGGCATGTTGCTACCCGCCACGGTGCGGGCCGAGAATACGGTGGACGTGAAGGAGATTGTCTTCGGGCATATCGGCGATTCTTACGAATGGCACATCACGACGTGGGGCGAAACTCACGTTACGATTCCTTTGCCGGTAATAGTGCATAGCTCTACCACCGGATGGCATGCCTTTCTATCCTCACGTCTGGAGGAGAACGGTGGAAGTTATGAAGGCTTTTCCATCGCTCCCGCAGGAAGCAAGTACGAAGGCAAGCTGGTGGAGTATGATGCCACCGGAAACGAAATACGCCCGTTGGACATCTCCATCACGAAGGTGACACTGGCTTTGCTCATCAACAGCGCATTGCTGCTTCTCATCATTTTGAGTGTGGCGCACTGGTATCGCAAGCACCCGCAGGGAAGTGCCGCTCCCGGTGGTTTCATCGGGTTTATGGAGATGTTTATCATGATGGTGAACGATGATATTATAAAGAGCTGTGTCGGTCCGAAGTACCGTAAATTCGCACCTTACTTGCTGACGGCCTTCTTCTTTATTTTCATCAACAACATTATGGGGCTGATTCCTTTCTTTCCCGGAGGGGCCAACGTGACGGGAAATATAGCCATTACGATGGTATTGGCCATCTGTACTTTCTTGGCCGTGAATATCTTTGGAACCAAGACTTATTGGAAAGATATCTTTTGGCCGGATGTGCCCTGGTGGCTGAAGGTACCGGTCCCCATGATGCCGTTTATCGAGTTCTTCGGTATTTTCACCAAACCGTTTGCTTTGATGATCCGTCTTTTTGCCAATATGCTGGCAGGGCACATGGCAATGCTGGTGCTTACCTGCCTGATATTCATCTCGGCCAGTATGGGACCTGCTTTGAACGGAACGCTGACCGTGGCATCGGTGTTGTTCAATATCTTTATGAATGCACTTGAGTTGTTGGTTGCCTTTATCCAGGCATATGTGTTCACCATGCTGTCAGCCGTGTTCATCGGTCTGGCGCAGGAAGAGCATAAGGAGAAGGCGGTGAAGTGATACGATTATTGGGAATATAAATATTAATAAAAATAACCATTTAAAAACTGAAAGTTATGTTACTATCTGTATTATTGCAAGCTGCTGCGGCAGGTGTGGGAGTTAGTAAACTGGGTGCAGCCATTGGTGCTGGTTTGGCTGTTATTGGTGCTGGTGTAGGTATTGGTAAAATCGGCGGAGGCCATTGCCCGCCAGCCGGAAGCATCCGGAGATATCCGTATGAACATGATTATTGCCGCTGCCTTGATTGAAGGTGTTGCTTTGTTGGCAGTAGTTGTGTGTTTATTGGTATTCTTTTTATAATGTACAATCTACCATTTACCATTTACAATTTGTCCGTGCAGCATCACCGCGCAGCCAAATTGTAAATCGTAAATTGTCAAATAGTAAATAAAATTATGTCATTGTTATTACCCGATAGTGGTCTGCTGTTCTGGATGCTCCTTTCATTCGGTGTGGTGTTTGTGGTGCTTGCCAAGTACGGTTTTCCCGTTATCACCAAGATGGTGGAAGGTCGCAAGACCTACATCGACCAGTCTTTGGAAGTGGCACGCGAAGCAAATGCCCAGCTCTCCAAACTGAAAGAGGAGAGTGAAGCGTTGATTGCTGCTGCCAACAAAGAACAAGGACGTATTCTGCGGGAGGCGATGCATGAGCGTGACAAGATTATCGTCGAAGCACGCAAGCAGGCGGAAGCCGCCGCGCAGAAGGAGCTGGACGAAGTTAAAAAGCAGATACAGCAAGAGAAGGAAGAGGCCATCCGCGATATTCGCCGCCAGGTGGCAGTCTTGTCCGTAGATATAGCCGAGAAAATTATCCGCAAGAATCTGGACGAGAAACATGAGCAGATGGAGATGATAGACCGGATGCTGGATGAAGTGCTGGCCGCAAGTAAAAACAATTAATTCTCAAAGAAATGGATATAGGAATCGTTTCGATGCGTTATGCGAAAGCATTGATGGAATATGCCAAGAGCATGGGGGCAGAAGATACTCTGTACAAGGAGTTTTGTATGCTCGACCGTAGCTTCAGGAAACATCCCGATTTGCGCATGGCATTGGAAAACCCCATCTTGACGATACGTGAGAAGTTAACACTTATCTGTACCGCTGCTGTGGGGGATGCTCCTGCGGGCCGTGAGTTTGCGCGTTTCATGACCCTGGTGTTGAAGAACCGGCGGGAAAACTTTCTCCAGTACATCTGCCTGAGTTTTCTGGATTTGTACCGGAAAGACAAGCATATCGGTGTAGGAAAGCTGATAACAGCCGTTCCCGTCAGCCAGGAAGTGCGGGAGCGTATTCATGACAGTGCTTCCTCCTGCATGCCAGCATGGAGCTGCAGACTGAAGTGGATCCCTCCATTGAAGGTGGTTTTATCTTCGACATCAACGACTTCCGTCTGGATGCCAGTATTGCTACGCAGCTTAAGAAAGTGAAACAGCAGTTCATTGATAAGAATAGAAGAATCGTGTGATTTACGATTTGACAATTTACAATTTACTTATTTAATAGTCTTGTGATGCGTAAGTTGTAGAGGTCAAACAGTATATGATTCGGGTTCTTTCAAATAGTAAATAGTAAATTGTAAAATAGTAAATACTAAGATGTTGTCTGAAAATATAAAAGTAAGCGAAGTCTCCGATATTCTCCGCAAGCAACTGGAAGGGATTGACACCCGCGTACAGTTGGACGAGATTGGCACGGTACTGCAAGTCAGTGACGGTGTAGCCCGTATCTATGGGTTGCGCAATGCCGAAGCCAACGAGTTGTTGGAGTTCGACAACGGCATCAAGGCCATTGTGATGAACCTCGAAGAGGATAATGTGGGTGCTGTGTTGCTTGGCCCTACGGATAAAATCAAGGAAGGCTTCATTGTAAAGCGTACCAAGCGTATTGCTTCCATCATGGTGGGAGAGGGTATGCTGGGCCGTGTAATAGACCCTCTGGGTGCGCCGCTCGATGGCAAAGGACTGATAGGCGGAGAACTTTATGAAATGCCGCTGGAACGCAAGGCGCCGGGAGTTATCTTCCGTCAGCCGGTGAATCAGCCGCTACAGACCGGTCTGAAGGCTGTGGATGCCATGATACCTATCGGCCGTGGACAGCGTGAGCTGATTATCGGTGACCGCCAGACCGGTAAGACGGCCATTGCCATCGATACCATCATCAACCAGCGTGCCAATTTTGATGCTGGTGATCCGGTATATTGCATTTATGTAGCCATTGGCCAGAAAGGTTCTACCGTAGCTTCTATTGTGAATACCCTGCACCAGTACGGTGCGATGGACTATACCATTGTGGTGGCTGCTACGGCGGGAGACCCGGCTGCATTGCAGTATTACGCTCCCTTTGCAGGGGCTGCCATCGGAGAGTATTTCCGTGATACCGGCCGTCATGCGCTGGTGGTCTATGACGACTTGTCCAAGCAGGCGGTGGCCTATCGTGAAGTGTCTCTGATTCTGCGCCGTCCGTCAGGACGTGAGGCCTATCCGGGTGATATCTTCTATCTGCACTCCCGTTTGTTGGAACGTGCGGCGAAGATTATCAGCCAGGAGGAAGTGGCACGCGAGATGAACGACCTGCCGGACAGTCTGAAAGGCAAGGTGAAAGGTGGCGGTTCGCTGACTGCATTGCCCATTATCGAAACTCAGGCAGGAGACGTGTCTGCCTATATCCCAACGAATGTGATTTCAATCACTGACGGGCAGATATTCCTTGATACGAACCTCTTCAACCAGGGTAACCGTCCGGCCATTGACGTGGGTATCTCTGTGAGCCGTGTGGGTGGTAATGCCCAAGTCAAGGCTATGAAGAAGGTGGCAGGTACATTAAAGATTGACCAGGCACAGTACCGGGAGCTGGAAGCGTTTACCAAGTTCAGTGGCGATATGGACCCCGTGACGGCATTGACCATCGACAAGGGACAGAAGAATACACGCCTGCTGGTACAGCCCCAATACAGCCCGATGCCGGTAGAAAAGCAGATTGCCATTCTTTATTGCGGCACGCACGGCTTGTTGAGGAATGTTCCTTTGGACAAGGTCAGCGAGTTTGAACGCAACTTCCTTGAGTCTCTTGAGATGAACTATCGCATGGAGGTACTCGACGTTTTAAAGACGGGTGCCATCAATGACGATGTCTGCAAGAAGATTGAGGAGACGGCAGAGGCGGTTGCAAGGCAATTCATGTGATTTACGATTGGACGATTTACGATTTACGATTGGAGTTACTCTATATGGTAAGTTGTAAATCGGACGCAGGCAGAAGTTACCTCAATCGTAAATCGTAAATAATTAAATCGTAAATAGATATATGTCTTCACTGAAAGAGGTAAAAAATAGAATAAGCTCCGTCAAGAGTACACGCCAGATAACATCGGCTATGAAGATGGTGGCATCTGCCAAACTGCATAAGGCGCAGGGGCGGATTGAGAATATGCTGCCTTATCAACGGAAGCTGAGTGAGATTCTGACGAACTTTCTGCGTACGGATGCTTCCTTCGAGTCGCCCTATACCGAGAAAAGACCCGTGAAGAGGGTAGCGGTCGTGGCGTTTTCGTCCAATAGTTCCTTGTGCGGTGCATTCAACTCGAATGTGGCGAAGATGCTGGAACGGACTTTGGAAGATTACCAGTCGCTGGGCAAGGAGAATATTCTGATATATCCCGTTGGGAGAAAGGTGGAGGAAGCCGTCAAGAAAATGGGATATGTGCCGCAAGGCAGCTACCAGGTGATGGCAGACAAGCCTTCGTACGTTGAAGCGTATGAGCTGGCAGAGAAGTTGATGCATGAGTTTGTGGAAAAGCAGATTGACCATGTGGAATTGATTTACCATCACTTCAAATCGATGGGTTCGCAGGTGCTGCTCCGCGAGAATTATCTGCCCATTGACCTGACGCAAGTAGCGCAGGAGGCGGCAGAAGATGTACCGGAGGATGCCCGCAGTTTTAATAATGATTACATTGTGGAACCTTCCGTCGGCGAACTGATAGCGGAACTTCTGCCAAAAGTGTTGAGTCAGAAGATATTTACCGTGCTTCTCGATTCCAATACTTCGGAACATGCTGCCCGTATGCTAGCCATGCAGACGGCGACAGATAATGCCAACGAGTTGATTCAAGATTTGACGAAACAGTATAACAAGAGCCGTCAGCAGGCCATTACGAATGAGCTGCTCGATATTATCGGCGGTAGCTTGAAATAGTCCGGATTGCCCCGTAAAGGGCTTTCTCAGGATGGGTACAAATAAATGGAATAATAGGACAAGGATAACGAAATAAGCGTTATCTTTGTCCTATTATCATATATGGCTACTGATGAAATCCGTATCATTCTGAGAGAGAGCGGATTGGTTGAATAATAAACATATCAATGGAGAATAATCCCGAAATAGCGCTTGCATGGCAATTCATTGAAAACACAGGCACTCATCTTTTTTTGACCGGCAAGGCAGGTACCGGTAAGACAACTTTCCTGCGAAAACTGAGGGCAGAGAGTCCGAAACGGATGATTGTACTTGCACCGACGGGAATTGCCGCTATCAATGCAGGCGGTGTCACCATCCACTCCTTTTTCCAAGTACCTTTCGCTCCTTATGTGCCCGAAAGCTCATTCAGCGCAGATGGCAAGGCAACCTACCGTTTTCGTTACGGGAAAGAGAAAATCAACATTATACGCAGCATAGATTTATTGGTCATCGATGAAATCAGTATGGTCCGTGCCGACTTGCTCGATTCGGTGGATGCCGTCTTGAGGCGGTTCCGCGACCGGAACAAACCCTTTGGCGGCGTGCAACTGCTGATGATTGGCGACTTACAGCAGCTGTCTCCCGTAGTGAAAGACGATGAGTGGCAGATGCTGCGCAAATACTATGACACGCCCTATTTTTTCTCCAGCCAGGCTTTGAAGCAGACGGAATACTGCACTATAGAACTAAAGAAAGTCTATCGGCAGAACGATGGGACTTTTCTTGAATTACTGAACCGCATTCGCGAAAACCGTTGTGACGGGCAAGTGCTGGAAGCCTTGAACCGCCGGTATATTCCCAATTTCGTACCAGATAAAGAAGAAGGATACATCCGCCTGGTGACCCACAATTATCAGGCCCAACGGATTAATGACCATGAGCTGGAACAACTTCCGGGACGCTCGTATGCCTTTCGTGCCAAGATTGACGGAAAGTTTCCCGAATATTCCTATCCCACGGATGAAGTACTGGAACTGAAACGCGGTGCCCAGGTAATGTTTGTGAAGAACGACATCTCCGGTGAGCACCGTTACTACAATGGCATGATTGGAGAGGTGACAGCCGTGTCGGCAGATGGAATTGAAGTGCGCAGTAAGGGAAGCGACGCTACCTTCTTACTTCAAGAGGAAGAGTGGACGAATGCCAAATACGTGCTTGATGAGGAAACCAAGGAGATTACAGAAGATATTGAAGGAACATTCCGGCAATATCCGCTGAAGCTGGCGTGGGCGATTACCATTCACAAAAGCCAGGGACTGACGTTTGAACGTGCCGTGATTGATGCCAGTGCCTCCTTTGCGCATGGACAGACCTATGTGGCTCTGAGCCGCTGCAAGACATTGGAGGGAGTGGTGCTCAGTGCCCCGCTTTCTGCAAAGGCCGTTATCAGTGACCATGCAGTAGATACCTTCACGATGGAGGCACGGAGAAACGAGCCGGACGAGAAACGCTTCCGTTCCTTGCAGCAGACCTATTTCCTGGAACTGCTGTCGGGCTTGTTCGATTTCCAGCCCATGGAGCAGGCTTTGCGGCGGTATGTGCGGCTTATAGACGAACACTTGTACAAGCTCTTTCCCAAGCAACTCGCAGCCTGTAAGGAGGAAATGGAACGTTTTCACGACAAAGTGACGAAAGTAGCCCAGAAGTTCAGTATCCAGTATACCCGCCTGATTGATACTGCGCAGGACTATGCAGCCGACCCGACTTTGCAGGGGCGCATACACTCTGCCGCCACTTATTTTCAAGAGCAGTTGCAACCGCTGGATGCGGTGATGGCGAGTACGGTAACTTCTGATAATAAAGAGTTGAAGAAGAAGCTCCGGGATGCCATGGAGGAGCTGGAGGAAGTGTTTGACATGAAGACTGATTTGCTGGATTATGTGCTGGAGAATGGTTTCCATATGGCAGGATACTTGAAGCAGAAAGCACTGCTTTCCATTGATGATTCGGCTTCGCAGAAGGGTAAAGGCAAAGGGAGAAGTGCTTCTGCCAAAGAAGGGCAGGGAAGCAGTAAGCAGGCTGATAAAGAGAAACGTCCGCGTGAGCGGAAACGCGATGCTGCGGCTGTTGAAGTACCCACGGATGTGCTGCATCCGGAACTTTACAACCGCTTGGTAGCATGGCGCAATGCAGAAGCTTCCGCATTAGGGCTGCCCGTATACACCGTCATTCAGCAGAAGGCAATTCTAGGCATCAGCAATCTGCTTCCTTCGGATAAGGCCATGCTTGTACGCATTCCGTATTTCGGAAAAAAAGGGGTGGAGAAATATGGAGATGTGATTCTGGAGATGGTACGTGTGTATCGCAAAGAGAAAGGACTGGCAGAGCCGGAGTTGCTGTAGTCGAATCTGCTGCCATCCGCACCTGCATTATTTACCATCCGAACATCTGCTTTATTCCTTCTTCCAGCGTGTGCGGCTGATACCCCAGTTCCCGGCTTGCCTTTTCTATACTCAGCCCGCTGAAACGGGGACGTGGCGTCTTTTCATTCATCTCCTTCGTAGTGACGGGACGGATGAGCGAGCGATTCAGTCCCAATACGTCCGCTACCCGATAAGCGATGTCTGTAATGGTCAGGCACTCGCTGCCACAGAGGTGGTAGATGCCGTTTTGCGGATGACTTATCAGCTTCTCCACTCCTTGCGACACGTCTCCCACGAAGGTGGGCGTACGCCATTGGTCGGATACGACGAACACTTCCTCATTGCTCCTTAATCTGTTTGCCACCAGTTGGAGCACATTGCCATGCTGTCCGGGCAGGGCGGCACCGTACACCACCACTACGCGCACGATGGCATAATCCCTGCAAACGGCAGCGATACGTTTCTCACCTTCCAGTTTGGTGTAGCCGTAATAATTAACGGGAGCGGGAATATCCTCCTCCGTATAGGGTCGGTCCGTATCACCACCGAAAACGAAGTCGGTGGAAAGATGGATAAAACGGCTGCCTCCCGCCTCACAGCATTCTGCCAGATGCTCCACGGCAGTAATGTTGACGGCATCCGCTTCTGCATGGTGCGTTTCGCAATAATCGGGGACGGAGAGGGCGGAGGTATTGATTACAACATCCGGCTGTACTTCCTGGAAAAGCTTTTCCACCGCCTGGCGGTTGCATATATCCGTACGGATAAAGCGATAGTCGCCCGAATGGGGACAGATGTCGTCGTGCAGGGAACAGCCCGTTGTCTGGTAAGACAAGTTGCGGGACAAATCATCCAGGATGCGTCTGCCGGTAAAACCGTTGGCGCCTATCACCAGTATTTTCTTTCTTGTCATTGATTCTGTTGTTAAGTGATGGGCATCAATAGGGCACGTGTCTGCCCTGCTGTACCTCGATGCGTATGCCAAAGGCTCCGTTGGCTGATTTCAGCTCGAACGCCCCTTTGAAATTGTTCTTTTCCCAAGGCAGTGCGGAAGGGTTGGGCACTTTCCAGCCGTCCTTGTCATATTCGCCGTACGTATGGATGCGCATGCCGTTCTTCAAAGTGAAACTTCCCATTTGCAGGTTGTCAGTAGAGCCCCAGAAGCCCGTCAGTCCGAAGGGATTCGAACTGAAATACCGGGAGTTGCTGAGTGAGAATATGTTCGAAAGACCTTGTGAATAAGTCACGTTCGGGTTCAACTGGAAGATGCGGCTATAGTCTTTGCTGGCATCCGGTATCTCCAAAGTGAATTTGGGAAGAGTGGGGGTGGACAGATTCATCAGCCCCATATCCAGCAGGAAGCCGTCGTAATTCTTCACGTCTGGCAGAAGCTCCTTTTCAGACGGAGACATGCCTTCGGGAGACGCTTCGCCACGTACTGCAGTACGTACCGTATCGGCAGGCATCTCGCTCTGTGCGCTGACGGATGACATGCCTGCAAGTAAAATGATGATGCAGAAGAAGATTCGTTTCATAGTTCTTTGTTCACAATTTCAGTTGCTGTCTGCCGCATAGGGGCAGACTGAACAAAGATACTCGTTTCCCTCTATTTCCGGAAATATCTTTGTATTATTTCTATTTCTTTATACGAATGGTAGGGGCGAAAATGGGCGAATTTACCCATTTCATTTTGGTGGGGTCGTATCTTCGTTCCATCCCTCCGTTGAGGTCGAGCCAGTCCGTCACTTTCAGTTCCAGTACCATGCCATAACCGCTTTGCGGATACATCGGGTTCATATATCCATGAAAGGAGTTACTTCTCCCGTAGCCCGAATACTGGCCGAAGGCATGCAGGCGCATGTAGGGATTGATGCGGTAGGATACGGAGGCATTGTAGCCTATGTCCCATTGAGTACCTCGGGGGGCATCCCTTTTGGCATACTGGGCACCGGTAATGGATGAAGGTTGGGAGATGGAATAGTGGGCGGCATATACCCCTCCGCTCAATTCCCAATGTCCGTCGGGACTGTAATAAGTGACTCCTGCGCCAGCCTGCATGATGGAGCCCATTGCAGGATAGGTGTTATGGATGCCGTACATCGTCAGTACGACTTCCGGCGAGAGCAGGAAATCGGCGAAACGCTGGAAGTCCCATTCAAAGATGTTTTTCTGAAAGTGTATCTTCTTCATGTCCGTCCAAGGCAGGGGCTCCACATAGTCGGAGGGAGGGAGATGGAGATTTATCTCTTCCTGCTGTTCGCCCTGCAGACTTTGTTGGGGCTGGCTTTCATCAAGGCCCGTACGCTTGTTCTCTTTTGGAGAAAAGGGAATCTGCTCTTTCTTTACGGGAGGCTGGTTCTTTATTGTGTCTTCCGGAATCTCGCTCTGTGCATAGGCGCAGAGTGAGGAACAGATAAAAGTAATGAATAATAACTTTTTCATAAATAGTAGTTTAGTTTTAGTTTAGTTTACTATTAGTTTATATCCTATTCCCCGCACATTGACGATACGGATGCGCTCGTCTCCGGCCAGTTTATGCCGCAGTTTGGTGATGAACACATGCAGGCTGCGGGAGTTGAAGAAGCTGTCGTCTCCCCAGAGGTCGAGCAATACATTCTGGGTGTTGACCACCTGGTTACGGTTCTCGCAAAGACGTTTCAGTATCTCGGACTCGCGGTGGGAGAGTTCCACTTCCGTATCCGCGTTAGGTGAAGTCGGGGTGCTGCCTGCAAAAGCAAGTCGTTGAGTGACGGAATTGAAACGGTAGTCACCGATTTCAAAAACGGTAGTTTCTTTGGGCTTTTCCTCTGTAAAGGAGAAAGCTTTGCCTACCAGGGCCTTTATGCGGATAATGAGTTCCTGCATTCCGAAAGGCTTTTTCAGGTAGTCGTTGGCACCCAGCTCAAACCCTTCCACCACATCGTTGATGGTGGAGCGGGCGGTAAGGAACAGTACCGGGGTCTGTTTGTCGGTCTGCCGGATGCGGCGCACCATTTCAAAGCCGTCCATGCGGGGCATCATCACGTCTGCCACCAGCACGTCGGGACGGAGGTCGAAGAACTTGCGCAATCCCTCTTCACCGTCTGCTGCGGTGTGGATGATGAAGTTCTGCCCTTCCAATGTGTCCTTGATAATCATGGCGAGGGTCTGTTCGTCCTCAACCAGAAGTACGGTTATCTTTTCCATAATTGTCGCTTTTGTTACAAGTAATGTAAAGCTCCTTAACAAGTAATGTAAAGTACCCTAACAAATAATGTTATCATATCCTTATCGTAAAGGTACTTCCTTTTCCCAACTCACTCTTTACCGATACGCTGCCACCATGCTTCTCTATCATGGTCTTCACATAGAACAATCCCAGCCCATAGCCTTTCACATCGTGCAGATTACCCGTGGGTACGCGGTAGAATTTGTCGAAGATGTGCTTCTGCTTCTCGGGAGCAATACCGATACCGTGGTCGCTGACGGAGATTTCGGTCTGTTCATTCTGCCCTTCGACGGTTACCTTACGGCAATGGATGGTCACTTCGGCTTCTCCGTGCGAATATTTGATGGCGTTGTCTATCAGGTTGCTGATGATGTTGCTGAAATGCGTACGGTCGGCAAGTACGCTCAAATCTTCCGGTTCGATGTCCACCGATATGTGGACGGAGCTTTCCGCTTTCAGCTTGTGTTGTTCGATGAGCGTTTCCAGAATATCACGTATTGCAAACTCCTCCGGGTGCAGGCGGAAAGTCCTGCGGCGTTCCATACTCATGGAAAGTATCTGTTCAACCAGTCCACTGAGGCGCTGAAGCTGTTCCTGGCAGATACGCAGGTATTTGTCGCGCTGGGCCTTTTCCTCCGCTTGGTTGAAGTTGAGCAGAGCGTCGTTGGCGGCATATGCTACGGCGATGGGGGTTTTCAGTTCGTGGGTGATGTTGTTGGTGAAATCGCTCTTCATCTCTTCCAGTGTCTTCTGTTTCAGGATGGTGCGTATCAGGAACCAGAAGGAGAAAGCGAGTACGATCAGAATAACGAATGATGTGGTGAGAATGCCCGACATCTGTCGCAAGACCAACGTGCCGGCCGGTTCCATGATGAGACGGTAGCTTTGACTTGTATTGATGTCGAAAGAATAATTATATTCCACGGCTTTTGAGGTAGGCACATAGCCGGGGGTACCGATGTTTACCAATGTATCTATATAGAGAATGGTAGAGTCCCATTTGCTGCCTTTGTGAAGATGTAGCAGCCTATGGGGAAGATTGATGTTACGGTCATGCAGGAATGAAGTCAGCAGGCTGTCATAAAGCACTACGTCGGGGTCGGAAATGATGTCCAGTCCCGAATGCAGTCCGCGCTGGAGGTAGGTGGCGAGTTCCAGCATACTGTTTTGGTCGCGCAAAATCACATCCAGTCCCCCTTTGGCACTCAATGCGGATTGGGGAGAGCTGTCTGAGTCCTTGACTGCTTCTTCCAGACGCTCTCGGGCAGAATCGGCAGACATCCAACGGACTTTATCCGTTTCTCTATGCTGGTCGATGAAAAGCACACTGTCCTCTTTGGTGAGCAAAGGAACGTTCTTCCTGACACTGACTTCCACGCGGGTTGAATCGTTCGGGTGGGTCACGTAAACACTGTCTCCTTTGGGCATGAAGGTTTCGTGCAGGGTGGTGTTGTCCAAAGAATCTTCACGGGAGATGGTGGTACTGCTACGGACAAATGATTTTCCGTCATCGCTGTATCCGGCTGATACGCTGACTTCACCGTGGTTTATGTCGTCCTGCTTCATTTTATCCACGCGTATCATCATTTCGTTATAGTCGCTCATGCGCATGGCTTCGGTGATGTCCCTTTCCATTTCACTGTGCATGGTATGGTAGAGCCCCGTCAGCCAGTAGGCTTGGTAGGCGAAGATGCCGGCCAGGGAGACGATGACAAGTATGGCAATATATTTGAATGGCAGTTTCATGTTTGTTTCCGGTTACTTTTATACATACAAAGGTAAGATTAATATTGTGAACCCTATCATCCGATAAGACTAAATAACACTCCCGATAACACTGGATAACACTTGGTAAGCCGCTGATAACACAAGTTTCTGCTGATTCTGCCGTACTTTGCAGACGAAGATTTGCAGAAGAAGAATATAAACATAAATAAAAAGAAGAACATGAAACGATTCTATTTACTCCCTATTGTATGCTGTGCTTTGAGCATCAGTCTTTCGGCACAAGAGAACAACGGCACTGCAACCACCTCCGGTGCAGACGACAACCGCATCCTCAGCGCCGACAGCCTTATCACGACCGATGCCCGTCTGGACAGTCTTTATCAGACCTTGCCGGAAGTGATGATTACCGGCGAACGCCCCATCGTAAAGGCAGCGCAAGGCAAGCTGGTGTACGACCTGCCCCGCCCTATCCGGAACCTCCCCGTAGACAATGCCTACGATGCCGTGAAAGAGCTTCCCGGCGTCATCGAGATGAATGGCGGGCTGCAGTTGGCAGGCCAGGGAGTCACCGTTATCCTGGACGGCAAAGTAACCACCCTCAGCACCGAGCAGCTCTATTCCTTGCTGCGCAGCATCCCTGCCAGCCGCATAGAGAAGGCGGAAGTGATGTACAATGCTCCGGCACGCTATCAGGTGCGGGGTGCACTCATCAATATCACACTGAAACAAAGCACCGGAGGCCCGTCTTCCTGGCAGGGGGCCCAGACTCCTGGCAAGGCGAACTCTATGCCAAGTATCGCCAGAAGCATAACGAAGGCTTTGAGGAACGCGCCAGCCTGCTCTTCAGCAAAAATAAATTCTCAGCAGATTTTCTTTACTCGCACAGCCATGGCCGGGGCTACTCTACTACCGACAAAGAGGCTGTGCACACCCTGGCAGACGGCTCGGTTCACCCCATGACAACATATGAGGTGGGCCGTGGCCGCAGCCATACCCATAATTTCAGGGTAGGGGCGGACTATAACATCGCCAAGGACCATCAGCTGAGTTTCGTCTATAACGGTGGCTATTCCACCTCCCACAACTGGACGGGCGTGACGGGCACGCAGGTGTCCACAACTCATGGCAATAGCACCGACTGGCTGCACAACGGCCGTCTGGACTATCGTACCCCTTTCGGCCTCAAAGCCGGTGCCGAACTGACCTACTACCGTTCCCCGTCCGACCAGTTGCTGCATAGCCGCATGCAGGATGAGGAACTTGACTTCTACACCGAAGATTGCCAACGCATCAACCGATGGAAATTCTTTCTGGCCCAGGAGCACAGTCTGGGAAAAGGTTGGGATTTGAATTACGGAGCCATCTATACTACCAGCATCGACAACAGCTACCAATATTATTACGACCCCGAAACCGGCGAACAACTGACCTCCTCAGATGCCTTAAGCAATATGAAGTCCCGCCGCCGCGAACAGACCTGGAATATCTATGCAGGTTTCAGCAAGAGTTTCGGCGACAAACTCGCTTTGGACGCTTCCCTGGCTGTGGAGCATTACAAGACTCCCGTCTGGAACCAGTGGGACTGGTATCCCATCGTCAACTTGAACTATATGCCGTCACCGGGACATATCCTTCAGCTCTCTCTGAGCAGCGACAAGGACTATCCCGACTACTGGGCGGTGCAGGATGCCGTCTCTTACATCGGTGGCGGATACTCTGAGCTGCATGGTAATCCGTTGCTGAAACCGGCGCAAGAGTATGAGCTTAAAATGACCTATATTTTGAAGAGCAAATACATCTTCAGCGCTTGGTTCAACCATACCAAGGACTACTCCGTACAGACGCTCTACCAATCTTCCGAACGTCTGGTTGAAATCTACAAGACACTCAATTTTGATTATCAGCAACAAGCAGGTATACAAGCCTCTATACCGTTTAAGGTGAAGAATTGGTTGAATTCTCGTCTTACCCTCATCGGCTTTTGGCATCGCGAAAAGGATGGTGATTTCTGGGATATTCCTTTCGATAGAAAGCAATGCTATGGCATTGCCCAGATGAACAATACTTTTACTCTCTCCACCAAACCCGACTTGAAGCTGACGGTGACCGGATTTGTGCATAGTAAAGCCATTCAGGGCATCTACGACCTGCCTACGTCGGGCAATGTGAATATTGCCCTGCGCTACGGCTTCGCCAAGAACAAAGCCATTCTCAACCTCTATTGCAACGATATTTTTGAGACGGGACAGATTTCTCCCCGCATCCGTTTCAAGACGCAGAATGTGACGAATCATTACTCATGCTTCCGCGAATTCGGCGTATCGTTCACCTATAAATTCGGTGGATATAAGGAGAAGCAACGGGAGGCAGTGGATACGTCGCGGTTCAAATAGATAGAAGATGCAGGTGGTCAGGTGAAAATACGGTATTCTTTTGTACTTTGCCACATCTTTCGTACTTTTGCAACTTTCAAAACATTAAAGTTGTTATTTAAAGAAAAGACTCTGTATGAAATCGGACATTGAAATAGCCCGCAGCATAGAGCTGAAGAAGATAAAGCAGGTGGCTGAAAGTGTGGATATCCCGCGTGACGAAGTAGAGAACTATGGCCGTTACATAGCCAAGATTCCTACGCATCTGATTGATGAAGAGAAAGTGAAGAAGAGCAATCTGATACTGGTGACGGCTATCACGGCTACGAAAGCGGGTATCGGTAAAACAACCGTGTCCATCGGGCTGGCATTGGGGCTGAACAAGATTGGCAAGAAAGCGATTGTGGCTTTACGCGAACCCTCGCTGGGTCCTTGCTTCGGCATGAAAGGCGGTGCTGCCGGTGGAGGATATGCCCAGGTGCTTCCCATGGAGAAGATAAACCTGCACTTTACGGGCGACTTTCACGCCATTACCTCCGCACACAACATGATTTCCGCTTTGCTCGACAATTACTTGTACCAGCATCAGGCAGACGGCTTCGGACTGAAAGAAATCATCTGGCGGCGCGTACTTGATGTGAATGACCGTTCCTTGCGGAGCATTGTCACCGGATTGGGACCGAGCACCAACGGCATTACTGAGGAGTCGGGCTTCGATATTACCCCGGCTTCCGAAATTATGGCTATTCTCTGTCTGGCAACAGACCTCGACGACCTCCGTCGCCGTATTGAAAATATTATTCTGGGATTCCGTTTCGATGGTACTCCTTTCACAGTGAAGGAGTTAGGAGTAGCCGGTGCCATTACCGTACTGTTGAAAGATGCTATCAACCCCAACTTGGTACAGACTACCGAAGGCTCTGCTGCTTTTGTTCATGGAGGACCGTTCGCAAATATTGCCCATGGTTGCAACTCCATTCTTGCCACAAAAATGGCCATGACATTCGGCGATTATGTAGTGACGGAAGCCGGTTTCGGAGCTGACCTGGGTGCGGAGAAGTTCTACAACATCAAGTGCCGCAAGAGCGGCCTACAGCCCAAGCTGACGATAATCGTTGCTACCGCACAAGGACTGAAGATGCATGGCGGTGTCAGTCTGGACCGCATCAAGGAACCCAATATGGAAGGACTGAAAGAGGGCTTCGGCAATCTGGACAAACATGTACGCAATTTGCGTTCATTCGGCCAGCAGGTCATCGTGGCATTCAACCGTTTTGCCAGTGATACGGACGAGGAGGTGGAAGCTATCCGCCGCCATTGCGAAGAAAAGCTTGAGGTAGGTTTTGCCGTGAACAACGCCTTTGCCAAAGGAGGAGAGGGAGCCGTTGACCTTGCCAATCTGGTAGTAGATACTATCGAGAACAAACCATCCGAACCGCTGACCTTCACCTACGAAGAGAGCGATTGCGTGGAACGTAAAATAGAAAAGGTAGCCTGCAACCTCTACGGGGCAAGCGTAGTGACTTACAGTCTCCACTCCCGCAAGGTTATCAAACTGATAGAGCAGATGGGTATCAGCCATTACCCCGTCTGTATCGCCAAGACGCAGTACTCCTTCTCTGCCGACCCGAAGATATACGGTGCAGTCAACAACTTTGAGTTCCACATCAAGGATATTGTGGTCAATAACGGTGCGGAAATGATTGTAGCCATCGCCGGTGAAATTCTCCGTATGCCGGGATTACCCAAGAAACCACAAGCCGAACACATTGATATTGTGGACGGAAATATAGAAGGGCTGAGCTAAACGCGCGGAGCGCGTTT
>ERZ780198.1480-NODE-1480-length-21166-cov-7.951305_pt1 | contig 21166 bp, 20 predicted proteins | sample MGYA00510979_ERZ780198 | MGnify/ENA primary metagenome ERZ780198 (study PRJEB29588, sample SAMEA2158039) | human gut metagenome | biome: human gut; feature: human-associated habitat; material: faeces | place: Denmark | collected 2008/2010 ...
GTTTGGCATACTGGTCGCCCGCTGGGCAGTTGGGGCGTTGCCCCAACCCCCACCAGAGGCGCTGCCTCTGGACTCCGCAAGGGGCAACGCCCCTTGACCCTTTTTCGCGATTGAGTTGGCTTCACTGCCTTACTTCTTCCGTGTGTTGCTCTTTTGGGCGGTATCCCTATCCCTTACCACTTCATGAACCAAGTCGAAATATACCCGGTCTTGCCATCAACCTCAACCTTGCACCAATCCGTGCCGTGCTCCAGCACCTTCACTTCCGTACCCACCGGCACGCGCGCAAGTACTTCCGCATTCAGCGACGCGCCCTTCCGGAAATTCACATAGCTGCCGCCGTTGACATTCCACAGCTTTGCCGTGAACGGCTTCACTTCGCCCGCTCCCCCGCTCACCTTCAAATACTGCTTCATCATGTAGCCGATCTTGCCGTCCGTCACCTGTACTTTGACCCACTTGCTGTCCACATTGCCCAGAATCGTCACCTTCGTACCGTTGTGATAGTATGCCAGCACCTGCGCGTCGAGGTTCGGTTCGCGGCGCAGATTCAGCACCTGCGTGCTTTTCGGGTTATGAACGACAGCCGCCGTGCCGGACACGCTGCCGGAAGAAGAACCGAAGTTCAGGTATTTCGTTGCCACATAGCCCTCACGGTTGCCGACCTTGACGCGGCTCCAAGGGCTGCTCTTCTGCAGGACGCTGACGGACTGACCGTTCTTGATCGCCATGATAATCGTGCCGTTCATGTTCGGCTGCTCGCGCAGGTTCAGCCCCGTGCCGGTGTTGGTGCGGACGGTCGCGGAGATAGCGCTGTCAGCGCTATTCAGGTACTTTGCCAACATGTAGCCGGTTTTGCCGTTCACGCTGACCCGATGCCATTCGCTGCCCGATTTGATGATTTCCACCAGCGTCCCGGTGGGGTACTGCCCCAGCACCTTCGCGTCCAGCGACGCGGTTTCGCGCAGGTTCAGCGCGCCGCCCTTGACGAGCGCGCTCTCGGTCGTTTCCGCCATCGCCATGCCGCTGAGCGCGAGCATCGCCGCCGCGCTCAGGCCAGCCACACGAGTCAGATTCTTCTTGTTCATGGATTGTTGCCTCCTTTTGCTTTCCATGGAAGAAAGGTTGTGCTTTTGAAGCGGCGTTTCTTTCCGCTTCACCCATCCAACGACAGGGGGCGGATGTTCGTTGCTGGCGCATTTTGGGGAAATTGGCGGATACGCTGGAAACAGCGTCGGATTCTTCCTTATCCTTGTGGCGCAAATCGAGAATTTTCCGCGGAATAGGTGGAATATTTTTCTGCAAATCGTCTTTTTTCCGCGATTTTCTGCGCAAAGTTTACATTTTCCACACATTTCGAGGGTGTACAAGGGCGGATTTTTGCGGTACAATAGCATTGGTAAATCATATCGTTTCCGAAAAAAGGAGCGCTTGACGATGATGAAACGGATGTTCTGTCTGCTGCTGACGGTCTTGATGGGGGTAAGCTGCATCTTCGCATCGGCGGAAGATGCGCAGGACAACAGCGCGGATGCCCTGACGCTGGCGGAACTGCAAGCCTTCGCCGCGCGGATGCAGACGCTGGCAATGGCCTCTACGCCCCTGAACGATCCGGCGGATGCCAAGACCGAGGACGGCTATGCCTTCGAGTATTCCTTCGGCACGATTTATGCCGATTCGCCCGCGATGAGCATTGACACGCAGCTGCTTTCCATCGTCCTGACGAGCGCCGAAGAGCAGGGCCCGCGTGACATTCAGGTAGGCGACGAACTGTCCATCGTTCTGGAAGCAAATTACAGTGAGAACCCGTCTCTGCGCGGCAGCCGCGAATCCGCCGTGCTGTATGTGCTGGACTTGCTGCCGGAAAGAATGAGATGGGGCGAAGCGAAGCGCGACGGTCAGCGCGTGCAGACAGTGGAATACGCCGTGCATGAGCGCGTGGAAACCGATGGCGAGGGCTACACGGACACGGGCGTCATCTTTACGATGGAGGACAATATCGTCAGCGCGATTCGCGTTTACGGTCTGTCCGCACGCACGACCGAGGCGGAAATCAGCACTGTGCGCGACAATCTCCGCTTTGATGCGCTCTTTGACGACTATGTGCAGGTTCCGTCGAGCTACAACGGCGCGGATTTGCCTATGTTTGACGGAACGGACTTGCAGTTCTCCGGCATTGACTTCATGAGCCTGACGCCGGAATCCGCCGCGGACGTGCTGGGAGACGTGATTGACGACGTGTGGGTGGAGAACGGCACAGACGGCTATGTGCGCACGATGACGTTCGCGGCGTGCGACATCACGTTCCTCTACGACGCGCAGAAGCAGAACCCGCAGGTGGAAATGCTGCTGATTGCCGCCGATGGCATGGAAGGCCCGCGCGCGAGCCGCATCGGCGACACTTTCGCGCAGGTATACAACCGTTTCCGCAATGACAACACCGCGATTGACGAGAACGACACCGAGCACCTTTACGGCGACGAAGAAAGCGGTCAGTACGGCGTGGTGGAGTACACCGTGGACGGCACGGTCATGCGCTTTGGTCTTGTCCTTGATGACGGCGTGCGCGTTGTTCTGCGCCTTGAATTCACCGCGTCCGTCCTCTCTGAAATCATGGTGTATATTGAGTGAGGAGAGGCGCCAGAGGCTCTGCCTCTGGACTCCGCAAGGGAGAATGAAACGGGACGAAGTCCCCTCCCTTGACCCTTCCGCGCGATGGAGTTGGTGACTTCTGCATATTTCTTCCGCGTGTTTATCTGGGAACGGGATATAGAAGCTACAATACTCCAAAGCATGGAAGTGGCGACCGAAAAGCCCCTTCCTCGCCTCCGCGGAGGCGATTCCCCCTGCAACAAGAAAAAACAAGTAACAAAAATGCACGCTGCAAAGGAGGCATTTGCCCTTGAAGATTGATTTGAATAGCCCCGTCGAGGTCTGGCGCATTGATGCGCCCAATACTGGCTTCCCTTCCTGCGAGCTGACCCTGTTCAATCTCTCCGGACAGCAGGTCGTCTCCGTGGAAGTCACCCTCACCCTGCTTGATCCAGACGGACAGGAAATCACCCGCATCACCCACCGTGCGCACGGGCTGACCGGCGCACCCATGCGTACATTCTCCATGACCGTGCCGGTGGAAGAGCCCGCGAACGTCGGCGGCTGCGAAGCGATTATCGAGAAGGTTTGGTACGATAACAGCAGCATCTGGCGCCGCGGCAAAGAGCCACTGACGGAGTACACGCCGAACAACCTGCACCGCAGCACCGCGCTGAGTGAGCTGCGCGAGGTGGCAGGCAACATGGCGGCGGGATATCCCGAAATGCAGGGCGACCTATGGCTGTGTGTCTGCGGCCGTCCGAATCCCGTGTCTGTCGCGACGTGCGCCCGCTGCGGACGCGATAAGCGCGATGTGTTCACCCACTTCAGCAAAGAAGCGGTGGACGCTGTGATTGCCGCGCGCGAAAAGGCGACGGATGACCAGAACCGCGTTGCCGTGGAGGAAACATCAAAGCTGCAAGCCCAGCGTGAGCAGGAAGTGACAACGCGCCGTCGGCACCGCCGCGTTGTGGCGGGGGCAGTTGCGTTGATTGTGCTGATTCTCGGCGGTGGCTACGGCATCATGTTCCACCTCCTGCCGCAGATGAAGTACAACGACGCGCAGACGGCGCTCACCAATGGTGAATACACCGCCGCGGCGGAAAAATTCGCGGAAATCAGCAGCTACAAAGATGCGGCGGACATGGTGGAGGAAAGCAATTACCGCCACGCAAAAGCCCTGCTGGACAGCGACAATGTGACAGCGGAGGATATTGCACAGGCGCGCACGCTGCTGGACACGCTGACGGATCAGACACGCACGGACGACCTGCGCAAGTCTGCCGACTATCAGGAGGGTCTGCTGCTGCTGAACGAGGGCAAGCTGGATGATGCCGAAAAGCTGTTCACGGCGCTGGGTGATTACGAAAATTCGCGGACGCAGCTGCAGGAAATCGCGTATCGCCGCCTATCCGCCGAAATGGAGACGGCAAGCGACTACGATGCCATCCGCGAAGGGCTGACCGCGCTGAACGGGTATCAGGACAGCGCAGCGCTCATCGAAAAAACGTGGTATCTGGAGGCGAAGAGCCTGCTGGAGGGCGACAATCCTGACCCGGTATCCGCCATTGCCTGTCTGGAGGAAATACCGGATTACGAGGGCGCGGCGGAACTGGCGCGTCAGGCGCATTACGCCTATGGCAAGCAGCTGCAAGCGGCAGGAGAAACCGCAACCGCCGCCGAGCAGTTCTACCTTGCGAAGGGCTATGAGGATGCCGATGAACAGGCAAACGTCAGCTATTACGCTCCGGCAGTGAAGGCGCTGGAGGCTGGAAAATTCAAGGAAGCAGCGCGGCTGCTGCAGAACATCCGCGATTACAGCGACGCGGACGACCTGTGGAAGCAAGCTATCTATCAGCAGGCGCTGGTGGAAATGAAAGCGCTGGATTTCGATGCGGCGACGGCGCTGCTGAATCAGCTGCCGGCAGATTACAATGATGTCGCGACACTGCTGAAAGACTGCGTGTATCAGCCGGCGCAGATTGCGTATTCGCGCGGCGAGTATGAAGCTGCGATTGCCGGGTTTACGGCTGTTTCGGACTACTCCGAAGCGGCGGACATGATTCGCCTGTGCAACTACGACTGGGCGGCGAAGAAGGCGCAGGATGGCGACTACGACGGCGCAATCGCGCTGTATGAAGCCTTGGGCGACTACAAGGACAGCGCGCAGAAAATCAGCGAAGTGCGCACGATGAAGGCGCAGGCGCTTGCATCGACCGGCGCGCTGGACAACCTGCAGTCCGCCGCCGTCATCTACGCCGAATTGGGCGACGAAGCGAGCCTTGCCGCGACGCAGTACCAGCAGGCGGCGCTGCTGCTGCAAAATCAGCAGTACACCGAGGCGCGGGAGATTTTCGCTGCGCTGGGAACGTATGAGGATGCCGCGACGCAGCTGAAGGCGTGCGACTACGCCATTGCGCTGCAAAAGAAAGAAGCCGGACAGCTGGAGGAAGCTGCGACGCTGCTGGAAAGCATTTCTGGCTATTCCGACGCGGATGAACAGCTTAAAATCGTGCGCTATGCGCAGGGTGAAAAAGCCGTGGCGGATTCGCTTTCGCTGGCGGCAGCGCAGTTCTTCACGCAGGCGGGCGACTATTCCGATGCTGCCGATCGCGCCGCGGCGCAGTATGCCGCCTACTACGGCCCGATTGCCGACAGCGCCCGCGCACAGTACAATCAGCAGGAGTACACGGCGGTGGCTGATTTGCTGATGAATCTGAACATGGAGAATTTGCCCGCGGATTACGCCGATTTGCGCGATATTTTCCGCGAAAGCTGCTATCAGGCGGGCGAAAGCTATTATGCCGCCGGACAGGTGTATCAGGCGTACCCGTACTATCAGGAAATCAGCGACGAGCGCCGCGTGAAGGAGCGCCTGAAGGAAGCGTGCTATCTGGTGCTCGGCACATGGCAGGATACGGAAGGAAACGCCTACACGTTCAATCTCGATGGCACCTGCACACTTGCGGGCGAATCGCTGTACTTCGCGGTAGACGGGCTGACCATCCGCACGGGCACATCCGCGGATTCGCTGACCGCCACGCACCAGCTGACCGGCATCAGTGCCACCAGCGCATGGCTCTTTGATCAGCGCAATGGAGCGAATGTGCGGATTCGGCTGACGAAGGTGGAGAAATAAGGGGTAATATAATGGGGCGTCTCTCTCGGAAAAAGGAGAGGGACGCCCCTGATTTTTGTGTTACTTTTCAAGGAAAAGCGCCCGCAGGCTGTCTTGGCGCTGATGCAGAATCCTGACGATGATTACCCGCTCATTGTCTTCCAGATAAAAGATGCAGTAATTTTCGCACACAAGGTATCTGTATTCCGTATGAACAGACAGCAGCGCGTCCAGCGGACGACCACGCCCGGAGAACTTTTCGAGGGACTGGATGCTCTTTTTGAGACAGGCGATAATATGCTTGGCAGCGCTCGGATTGCACAGTTCATCCCGAATGTAGTTGCGAATGGCTATTATGTCGCGCTGCGCTTCTTTGGAAAGTGTCACCTTCGCCATACTCAACCTTCTTTCGGGTCTTGCTTTTCCTCATCCAGCCCGGCAAACGCCTCGTCGATGGTCAAAAGACCTTCCGTGCGGATGGATTCGACACCTTTAGCAAGTTCGGCAAGCAGCTTCACCGTCGCCTGAAGTTTCTCATGCTCTGCAAGGCTCTGTACTACATATTTGCCGCGTCCGTTCTTGGTGAGGTAGACGGTCGAACCGTTATCGCAATGGCTGAGAACCTCGGTATAGTTCTTCAAGTCAGAAATAGGGACGATGTTCGTCATGTTATCAACTCCCTTCGTCTGTATTATACCCGAATTTACCGTCAAATTCAACCCGAAATATTGGGTAATTCCATATATGATGCAGGGCGTCTCTCTCGGAATGAAGAGGGACGCCCCTGATTTTTATGCTCTGCAATGATGTTTGACATGCTGTCAGCTTCCTTCGTTGATTTTCTCATCAAAGGTCTTTCAATTGTGTTCCATTCACACTCTTCCAGTCAAGATTGCCATTCGACATATGCCCAAGTATTACGGCAGACGCTGCCGAAGGCGAAGTAAACTCATGATTCGTTTGGAATACACCATCCACAATGATGCCATCTTCAATCAAACGATTGCGCAGTTGGAAATAGCACTTACCGCGTGTTTCAAACGAAGGAGCCGTATGGTCAGAAATTCGAGAGTTCTTAAGCACGGTCAAACCTTCTGTGCTTAAAAAACCTTTGGCTTCACCATTATTCCCCTTACAGAACAGGTATTGTGTCGTATCCGTTGCTTGAGGAGCTGGAATAAGAACTTTATACCCCAGCGTATTGATGAGAACACGGATATTGTCAATAAACTCTTCCATTGATGCAATCTGTGATTCCTTCAAAACAGTATCACCGTAAGTACTTTTCGTCAGAACCTTGTAGTTCTTACACTCACGGGCAATCTTGACCAGTTTATTTTCGAGATACCGAATATGTGCTTTATTTAAGTCTCTGCCAGTAAAGATAACAGCAGTTTTCCAGTAATACTGTTCCTTGCCTATATTGTAATCATTCAGATGCTGAATCAAACGTCTCTGCACATTTTCGGCTTCGCCAATATACACGCCATCAGTGCCATCATCCTCTTGGCAAAACAAGAAATACACACCGGTTTCTGTGATGTCCTGACGATTGCAGTCCTTCACATCGGTACGCGGAATTTTGATGGCTTTCCCATTCCAGTTGGAAAGTTCTGCCGTAATCAGACCATTCGCATCACCGTCCACCAGAAATAGTTCAATTGCTTTTCCATATGCCATATTTCGCCCATTCTCCCTAATGTGTTAGCTGTTCACGTTGCAGACTGCCTTCACCCTTTTCGCCGCCCCGCATTCCGCCGCCGCAATCAGCGCCAGCAGCACGACCATCGCGCCGTAACCCACGAACGCGGGCAAGCCGGACTTATCCAGCGCGAACTCCACGCCGACCAGCCCCGCTGCGCACAGGAGCAATGCGCCGACCGGCCACCAGCGCTTCGCAAAGGTCAATGAACCCGCTGCACGGCGGCACTCCACAATCAGGATTACCAGCAGCGTCAGCGCGCACAGGAGCTGCTGCACCCGCACGAAGCCCCACTTCATGCACTCCGCCAGCAGGCTCTCGCACATGATTTGCGGCAGCGCCAGATAAAACGCCGTGCGCAGGAAAAGCTGACCATCGCGTCCGCCGGGCTTGCGGGTTAGACCGACAATCGCCACAATGAGCGCCGCAAGGCAGGACAGCATGAAGATGGCGGGATAGCTTTCGCCCCACTCGTTCGTCAGGGCAAAGGGGAAGAACGCCAGATGTTCGGGCATCTCAAAGCCCGCCGTGCCGATTTCGCCCAGATACTTTTCGCCGAACCGGGCAATGGCGACCAGCAGCGCGCCCGCCGGGGCAAACGCATCCAGCACGGGCAGGACGCGCTGATGCGTCAGCTTGGCGCTGATGATGACGCCCAGCACCACGCCGACCGCGCCGCCGAAGAAGCAGAACGTATCCGGCCGAAGGACAGTGAACGCGCCCCATCCCCAGTGCGGGAACGCATAGTGCCATTGCAGCACCACATAAGTGACCTTGGACAGCACCGCGCCCAGCACAATAGCGGGCAGAATCGGCAGATAGTGCACGTTCCGGGCGCGCAGACGCGCCTCCAGCACAACGATGCCGAACGCGACGAGTACCCAATAGACGGTATTCACTCCTCCGCCTCCTCACCCGTCCATGCCGACGCGAAGTACACGATGTCGGAGATGGCGCGGGTGTTTTCATTCAGTACGTCGTTGATTTTCTCGCCGTTGAAAATCATCATGGTGGAGTCGCCGCCGTCGAGGTTATAGGCGATATACGCGCCCTCATCAGCGCAGAGCCGTGCGAACTGCTGGAGTGTCATGCCCATCGAGCCGCGCGCCTGCGAGGCACAGCAAATCGCCATATATTCCAGCGGGCCAACCTGCGCAATCGCCATGCGCTGCCGCGGCTCATCGAACGCCATGCCTTCCGCCATCGGGTTCAGCACGGCTTTGCCCTCGCGCACCAGCACCGGGCCGAAGAAGAAGCTGTTGATGACCTTCTTGCCATCCACCGTGCCGTCAAGCGAATTGCGCTTGGGGCGGAGGACATAGTGGAAATCGCCGTCCTCATCAAGCAGGAGAACGTCGCGGTCGCCGCGCAGGTGGTCAAGATACTCCGTGCCCTGTCGGACGATATAACCGATACCGGTATAGCAGAAATAATCGCCGTCAATGGCAAGGATGGCGTTGCTGCGCTTGGCCATAATCGTGCCCTTGACCGTGCGGGTGGAGTCAAAGCCGCCGGCGGACATGGTGCGCAGCTGGGAAGCATCCGCTATCTTGATATGCGCAACCCAATAGTCGCACTCCGCCTTGCGCTTCTGCGTCACCTGCACGCTGATGGTGGGATCTTCATAGCTCCAAGTACCGTCGCCGAGGGTAAAGCCGTCCGGATCAGCGGGCATACCGGGAGAGAAATCGATGGGCAGGGAAACCATCGGTTCCGCCGTCGCCGGGGTTTCCGCCGATTCTTCCGTGTTTTCCGCCAGCGATACACTACCCATCAGCACGATGGCACTCAGCAGCGCCAACAGTCGTTTCTTCATCAGGGTTCACTCCTCTTCATGCTTGATTTTGCCACAGCAAAACGTCCTTTTCCCGTCTTTCATTATACCGGAATGGGGAAGGGTTGTCAATTCTGGGGAACAGCATCGGGGCGGATATTTTCCTCCGTATCGCGGCGGTGATAGACGTACTTTTCCGCGCTGCATACAATTTCCGGCAGTTCCAGCAGCTCCGACACCGTGACCAGCTGATAGCCTTCCGCCACCAGCTGCGGAATCAGCACGGACAGACATTCTGCATCCTTCTTCCGCGCATGAAAGAGCAGGATGCTGCCGTTCTGCACGTCCGCCAGTGCCTTTACCGGGTCGGTCTCGCTCACATCCCACTTGACCACTGCCAGATAACCAACCGCCGCGACGCTTTCCTCCACCTTCTGGTTCGTCTTGCCCATCGGCGGGCGCATGACCTGCATGGGATAATGGCAGTCCAGCAGCGCATCCACTTTTTCCTGCGTCCGAAGCATCTGAAACTTGATTTTCTGCCGGCTCAGCTTCGTCAGGTAAGTATGTCCCCATGAGTGATTGCCGATTTCGCACCCAGACGCCACAACCTCCTGCCAAAGCGCCGCATCCTCGTACTTGAGCGCCTTGCCGATGGGGAAGAACGTCGCGCGGACGTCGTTTGCCTGCAAAATATCCAGCACCGCCCGAACATCCTCCGCGTGATAGCAGTCGTCAATCGTCACCGCAATTTTCTGCTCCTCGCGGCTGCCGAAGCGATAAGTGATGTCCAATTCGTCCTCTGCCAGCGCACACCCCAGCATTAGCAGCGCCATGCAGCAGCTTATCAGCCGTCTGCCCATACGCTCCCTCCTTTTCCAGCCTGTTACCTATTAGACGAATCAGAAATGCCATTTGTTGCACCCAAAATGCAAAAACAGAAAAAAACTGTACAAGCATTGCCCCCTTGCCTAAATCATGCTATAATGGGAACAAAGCAGCCCGGAGGTGCATGTTTATGAAGCAGTACGGCCTGATTGGGGAGAAGCTGGGGCATAGCCTGTCCGTCCCCATTCACGAGGCGATTTGGGAGAAAATCTCTCTGGAGGCGAGCTACCGGCTGATTGAGATTCCGCGCAGTGAATTGGCGGCGGTTGTACCGGAACTGCTGTGCATGCTGGATGGCTTCAATATCACCGTGCCGTACAAGACGGACGTGATGCCCCTGCTGGATGAGATTACCCCTTTTGCGCGGGAGGTTGGGGCGGTCAACACAGTGCTGACGGGCAAGACAAGCCGCGGCTACAACACGGACGACCCCGGCTTTGAGCAGATGCTGCGCCATTTCGACATGAATCCGGACGGACGCCCGGTGTTCATCCTCGGTTCAGGCGGGGCAATGCACGCCTGCCGAAACGCCGTGAGGCGTATGGGCGCGCGCGAAACGTGGGTGGTATCCCGAAATCCGAAGCACGCGGATGAAATCAGCTACGACGATTTCTATGCGCGCTTTCCCGATATGGGCGGGCTGATTGTCAACACGACCCCTGCCGGAATGTACCCGCGCGTCGAGGGCTGTCCGATAGATACGGCGCACTTGACCAGCATCGTCGCCCGCGCCGACGGCGTAGCGGACATTATTTTCAACCCGGCGGAAACGGTACTGACCGCCGCCGCAAAACGTGCTGGAACGCCCGCCTGCACAGGGCTGTATATGCTCATTGCGCAGGCGGTGGAAGCCGAAAGCATCTGGCAGGGGTGTTCCATGCCGCCGAACCTTGCGGAAACGCTGATGAAGGAGCTGCATTTGCTGTGAGCGAACCGAAAAAGATTCTCATTCTCAACGGCCCGAACATCAACCTGACTGGGCTGCGTGAAAAGGCAGTTTATGGCGCAAAGACGTATGACGATCTGCTTGCGCTGTGCCATGCGGAAGCGGAAAAGCTCGGCGTGGAGGTGCGCTGTGTGCAGTCCAACCACGAGGGAGACCTGATTGATGCGCTGCAAAAGGCGTACTTCGACGGCTTCTGCGGCGCGGTGTTCAATCCAGGTGGGTACACGCACACGTCCGTTGCGCTGCATGACGCGATTGCGTCCGTGCCGATGCCGGTCATCGAGTGCCACATGAGCAACGTCCACGCGCGGGAGGAATTCCGCCACAAGTCCGTCACTGCCAGCGCCTGCCGGGGGCAGATTGTCGGCTTCGGCTTCTACGGCTATGTGATGGGAATGCGTGCCCTGCTGGAGGCGGATTCATGACCGCCTATCGCCCGAACTGCCGCAGAATCCCGGAGCTGAACGGGCTGCGCGTGCTGCTGGTGTTCATCGTCAGCTGGTACCACTTCTGGCAGCAGTCGTGGCTAACGCCGTCGATTGGCCGTTACTCGCTGGACTATCTGCTGCGCGCTGGATATATGCCGGTTGACGGCACAATTCTGCTGTCGGGCTTTCTGCTGTTCCTGCCGTATGCGCGGACGATGATGCTGGGCGAGCGCGTGCCGGACACGAAGGCGTTCTATCAGCGGCGCATCATGCGCATTGTGCCCAGCTATTACTTTCTGACGCTGTTAATGCTTGTCGCCGTCGCGATTCCGTACAACCTCTACGGGCGCACATCAGAAGCCGTCCGCGACGTCCTCATGCACCTGACGTTCACGCAGACGTTCAATTACGCCACCTACATTGCCACGCCTATTGGCGTTGCATCGTGGACAATCGCCATCGAGATGCAGGCGTACCTGATTTTCCCCCTGCTGGCGAAGGGCGCGATGAAGAATCCGCTCGGTACGCTGATGAGCATGGCGGCGGTCGCGTTTGCGTTCCGCGGCTGGTGTTTATGGCGGCTGGACGAGTACAACATGGTTGTCAATCAGCTGGCGAATTTCCTTGATGTTTACGCAATGGGCATGGGCGCGTCCATCTTGTATGTGCGCCTGACGCAGCTGTACCCGGCGGAAAGCCGCCGCAAGTGGCTCTGGCAGGGCGCGGCGACGCTTGTGTTCTGCGTCTCTCTCTACGGGATGCTCCGCGTTATCCGCGCTCAGGCATACACGTCCGGACAAGCCGCCATGCAGGCCGCGCAGATGATGCGCCGTCCACTGCTCTGCCTGACGATTGCGGGCCTCATGCTCTCGCTCCCCTTCGCCGTGCGCCCCCTGCGCTTCCTGCTGGGCAACCGCGTCATGGGCTGGCTTGCCGCCATCTCGATGAACTACTACCTGCTGCATCAGAACCTTGCTGTCCACCTGAAGCGGCTGCACATCCCGCCGTCCGTGAGCAATGAACCAAACCGCGTCGGAGAACAGCCGTGGCAATGGCAGTACATGGCGCTCTGCTTCGGTCTATCCCTCCTCGGCGCGATTCTCATCACCCTGCTGATTGAAAAGCCCTGCGCATGGGCACTGAAAAAGCTGTTTACTCGGAAGCAAAAGGCTTGACCCTTTTGTGCGCCCGCAGGCGCGCACCCCTGCAACCCAAAAGCACTTTCCCAATAAACCCGTATAACCAAGGCAAAAGAGATCCTTTTGCCGATCATTTCTTACCCACAAAGAAAGGAGTCTTTTCCCATGATGATTCTCTACCCCTACGGTCTGCGCAAGGCGCTGACCCTCTCCTACGACGATGGCGTGGAAACCGACATCGAACTCATCCGCATCCTCGATGAATACGGTATTCTCGCCACCTTCAACCTCAACAGCGGCTGGTTTGCCCCAGAAGGCACGGTTTACCCTGCCGGCACGATTTACCGCCGCATGAGTGAATCCGCCATTAAAGCGCTCTATGCCGGCGGCCGCCACGAAGTCGCATCCCACGCGCTGACCCATGCGTCGCTGTCCGCGATTCCCGCGCCGCGCATTGCCTATGAGGTTCTTGCTGACCGCGATAATCTGGAAAAGCTGTTTGGCAAAATCGTCCGCGGCTTTGCGTACCCTTACGGCACATACAGCGACGAAGCCGTCGACACCCTGCGCACCTGCGGCATTGCTTATGCCCGCACTGTCGTCAGCACCCACAACTTTGAGATTCCCAACGAATGGCTGCGCCTCAACCCAACTTGCCATCACGATGACCCGAAGCTGGACGAGCTGTGCGACCGCTTCCTTACGGGAAAATTGCCATTCGGGCTGAAGCTGTTCTACCTGTGGGGACATAGCTACGAGTTTGAGCAGCATAACAACTGGGAGGTCATCCGCGCCTTCTGCGAGAAAATGAGCGGCAAGAAGGATATTTGGTACGCGACAAATATCGAGATTGTGGACTACCTGAACGCCAGCCGCCAGCTGCGCACCAGCGCCGACGGGCACATCGTCTTTAACCCGACCGCCACCGACATTTGGGTGGAGAACAAGGGCGAGGTCATGACGATTAAGGCGGGGGAAACAGTCAGAATGTAACAGAACAACTGCATCGAAAAGCGCCCTGCTCCGGCGGATGAGTTTGCCGGGGCAGGGCGCGTTTTTATGCGGTTTTGTGGAGGAAAGCATACAATCCGTTCGCGCCTGTCTGGTGCAATTGATACTATTTCCAAATTCACCTGCGCCATCTGCTCGCGCCTTGGCGCATTCTCATTTGGAAATAGTATGAGTTGGTCGCGTTATCATGATTTGCCCGCGTGTTTATCCTCGTGTTTGGAACTCTTCTTTACTTTGACCCATATGTCCCATTTGTATCACTGAAAACGCTTTCCCCTGTCTTTACCCGCGACGTTGCCCGGCGTTCATTGAGCTTCTCCAAAAACAGCGCCTCGTCAATCGGCAAAGTCACCGGATGCCCCAGCCACGAGGACAGATGAATCGCATTGGACAGCATCAGCCCGTTGATACCCTCACGCCCGTCCGCGACCAGCGGTTCGCCGCGCAGAATATGCGCCGCAAACGCGTTCAGCACCGCCGGATGCTGCCCGTTCTGCCCGTCCGTCTCGACCTCGATTGTTTCGTAGGACGGCGCACGGAAGCCTTCCTGACACGTCGCACACCATTCACGCTCGTCCATTTCCAGCTTCCTCATGATGAGCTTGCCGTCCTGACAGATGAGCGTCGCCTTCGTGCCTGTAATCTCCAAACGGTTCGTGCCGGGGGCGTCGGCGGTCGTGGTGATGAAAACGCCCGTTGCGCCGTTCGGGTACTCGAAATAGGCGGTCACGTCGTCCTCGACCTCGATGTTGTGCCACTTGCCCTCGTGGCAGAAACCCTGCACCTTGCACGGCAGTCCCACCAGCCACTGCACCAAATCCAGCTGATGCGGGCACTGGTTCAGCAGCACACCGCCGCCTTCGCCCGCCCACGTTGCGCGCCATGCGCCGGAATCGTAGTAGAACTGCGTGCGGTACCAGTCGGTGATAATCCAATTGACACGCTTTAAGTCACCGATTGCGCCGCTGTGAATCAGCTCGTGCATCTTGCGGTAGGTGCAATTCGTGCGCTGGTTGAACATCATGCCGAAAGTCAGCTCCGGGTTGACGGTCCGCCTCGGCGTTCATCTCGCGCACTTGCAGGGTGTAGACCCCGGCAGGCTTCTCCACCATGACGTGCAGCCCGTTTTTGAATGCTTCAATCGCCAGCGGCGGATGCTGATAGTGCGGCGTGGCAATCAGCACGGCTTCGCACGCGCCGCTATGGATGAGATCTACGCCCTCCTCAAAAACCTTCACGCCGGGGAGGTTCTCCTTCGCCCACTCGCGGCGCGCCGGGTTGCGGTCAGCCACCGCCGTGATTTCGATTTCCGGCATCAGACCGTCCAGATAGTTCTTGCTGTGACCCGTGCCCATATTGCCGACGCCGATAATACCCAATTTCACCTTTGCCATCGCTCAATACCCCATCTTTCTCACATTGTCATAGCTGCGCTTCAAGCAGTCAAACGCGTTTTCGCCGTAGCAGTCATCCTGTTCGACGAGCATGTACTTCGTCTTGCCCAGCGTTTGCAGCTTTTCCAGAATCTTCGGGAAGTTCAGATTGCCCTCGCCGACGACCGCCTTGCGCTGGTCGAAGCCGTTCACGGACATGTCTTTCAGGTGGACGCAGGGGATGCGGTCTTGCAGGATGTCAATCCATTCCAGCACATCCGCGCCCGCCGCCTGCACCCAGTAGGTATCCAGCGTCACGCCCATCAAGTCTGCCGGCATCTGTTCCAGCAGCACGTCCATAATCTGGCGGCCGTCGCGCAGGCGCGTCCATTCCAGATTGTGATTGTGGTACATCAGCAGTTTGCCCGCGTCGCGCATCTTCTTCGCGGGCGTCGTGAAGTCTTTCGCAAACTGGTCAATCCACTCCGCGCGCTGGTACTTCGGGTTCATCATGCCGATGCCGATGTAGTCGCAGCCAAGGATGTCATGGTCGCGGATGACGCCCTCCGGGTCGGCAATCATGCGATCCGGGTTCGTATGCGTCAGGACGATTTTCAGCCCGAATTCATCGCAGATGTCCCGTTGCGCCTGAACCGGCACATTGCCCACCGCCGACAGCTGCACGCAGGTATAGCCGATTTCCGCAATGCGCTTCATCGCCTCCCGGAAGTCCCACGTCGTCTGCATATAGTCCCGCACGGTAAATGTCTGCGCACCCAGTTCCATTTTCATCTGAAATTCTCCTTTCTATCTCGTCAATGTTATTTCAGAAGCACCAATGCTTCATAAGGCTGCAAGGTGATGGTCTGCTCCGCCTGCTGTGTCCGCCCGGTGTTGGAAATCAGCACCTGCGCGCCCGCGAAGCCCGCCGGCATTGTCCATTCTCGCGTCTGCTCCTTGAAGTTGCACATCACGAGCAGCTGCGCATCATCCAGCGTGCGCGTATAAATGAACAGTGCCGGGTCGTCCTTTTCCAGCAGTTCATAGCGCCCATGCACAATCACAGGGTGCGCCTTGCGCAGGCGGATGAGCTTCTGGAAGTAGTAGAACGTTGAATCCGGGTCAGCCATCGCCGCCGCCGCGTTGACCTCCGTGTAGTTCGGATTGACGCGGATCCACGGCGTGCCGTGGGTGAATCCAGCATTCGGGCTGTCGTCCCACTGCATGGGCGTGCGGGCATTGTCGCGGCTCTTGAACAGCAGGTAGGGGAAGAACTCGTCGTGCGTGAGCGGCCCGTCCGTCACCCAGCGGCGATACCCGTTCAGGCTGTCAATATCCCGGAACTCGTCCAGCGACTGGAACGGGCAGTTCGTCATGCCCAGCTCTTCGCCCTGATAAATGTAGGGTGTGCCCTCCATCATGTGCAAGCAGGTTGCCAGCATTTTCGCGCTGCGGACGCGCCACTGCGGGCGGTCATCGCCGAACGCGGACACGGTGCGCGGCTGGTCGTGGTTGCCGAGGAAAAGGCTGTTCCACGCCTTGCCGTGCAGCTCCGTCTGCCATTTGCTCAGCACCTTTTTTAGGAACAGCATCGGAATCTGTTCCGTGCGCCACGCCCCGTATTTTCCGGCGACGTCCACATGCTCGAACTGGAAGACCATGCTCAGCTCATGCGAATCCTCTCCGGCGTACTTCTGTGCTTCCTCGATGGTCACGCCCGCCGTTTCGCCCACGGTCATCAGGTCATAGCGGGACAGCACCCGCGCGTTCATTTCCTTCAGGTATTCATGCACATGCGGACCGTGAATGCAGTATGCGCCAAAGTTTCCATAACCGCCGACGGGGGCGTTCGGGTCATCCGGCATTTCATCGGGTTTAGAAATCATGCTTATGACATCCATGCGGAAGCCGTCCACGCCCTTGTCGCACCACCATGTCATCATGCGGTACACGTCGTCGCGCAGTTTCGGATTCTTCCAGTTCAAATCGGGCTGCTGCGGCGCGAACAGGTGCAGATAGTACATGTTCGTTTCCGGGTCAAGCTGCCACGCCGATCCGCCGAAGCACGACCCCCAATTGTTCGGCGCACTGCCGTCCGCTTTCGGCTCGCGCCAGATGTAGTAGTCGCGATAAGGGTTATCCTTGCTCTTCCGACTCTCCACGAACCACGGATGCTGGTCGGACGAGTGGTTGACAACCAAGTCCATCACGATGCGAATGCCACGCCGATGCGCCTGTTTAAGCAGCTCATCGAAGTCCGCCATCGTGCCGAATTCCGGCTGAATCGCCTGATAATCGCTGATGTCATAGCCGTTATCGACGTTCGGGGACTGGTACACAGGCGACAGCCAAATCACATTGATGCCCAGCTCCTGCAAGTAGTCCAGCCGCGACGTCACGCCCTGCAAATCGCCGATGCCGTCGCCGTTTGCATCCATGAAGCTGCGCGGATAGACTTGATAGACGACGGCTTCCTTCCACCATGCGTCCTTCATGACTGATTCTCCTTTTTCATTGCTGATAGACCCGCCGGGATAGTGACCGAAGCCGTTCGCCGCGCTGCTGGTCGGTATAATACTATTTCCGAATTCACCTGCACCATCTGCTCGCGCCTTTTCCATTCTGGCGTCCGGTCGTTCCACTTAGCGTAGCGCTGCTACGCTGCGTTTCACTCCCGTTAGCCAGAATGAAAAATTCGCTTCGCATTTTGGCGCATTCTCATTTGGAAATAGTATAAATCAGCAGCACGTTGGGCGGCGAAAGGGATTCATAGGTTCTTCCTCCGCGGTATCAGAATTTCTCAAATGCCACGCCGTCGTCGGGATTCAGGACGCTGTTGTCCTTGATGTACTGTACAATCTCGTCCACATACCCGAACGCCAGCCCGACGCAGGTGTCCGCCGAGCCGTAATAGATGGCAATACGCCCGGTGTCCGCATCCTGAACTGTCGCGCAGGGGAAGACGACATTCGGCACGAAGCCGCTGACTTCATAGGGCATTTCCGGCGTCAGCAGATAATTCTCGCACCGGTACAGCACCTTTGACGGCTCGTCCCGGTCAAGAATCGCGCCGCCCATGGAGTACACAAAACCGTTGCAGGTGCTGGCGACGCCGTGGAAGAACATCAGCCAGCCCTCGGTCGTCTCAATCGGACACGCGCCCGCGCCGATTTTCACCGCTTCCCACCACATCGGGCCGCGGCTCATCACATGCCGGTGGCGTCCCCAGTAAATCAGGTCGGGGCTTTCGGAGAGGAAGATGTCCCCGAACGGCGTATGCGCGGAGTCCGACGGGCGCGACAGCATCTTGTACATGCCGCCGATTTTCCGCGGGAGGAGCACGGCATTGCGGTTATAGGGGATAAACGGGTTCTCCATGCGCGTGAAATGCTTGAAGTCCTTCGTCTTCGCCATGCCGATAGCCGCGCCGTGGAAGTCCGTACACCAGATGATATAGTAAGTATCCTCCACCTTCACCAGCCGCGGGTCATAGGCGTAGTTAGGCATCCACGGCTCGCCGTTTTCGTCCACGAACTGCACGCGCTCGCGGTCTACATTCCAGTGAATGCCGTCCTTGGAGCGTCCCAGATACACATGCGGCACGCCATTGACCTGCTCGCCGCGCAGCACGGCGATATACCCATCCTGCCACGGGACGACCGCGCTGTTAAAAATACGCCCGATTTTCGGCGTGGGATTGCGCCCCATGACGGGGTTTTCGGTGTAGCGCCACAGCACTGCACCTTCTTCAAGGTCAGCCGGGCGCTCCTGCCACGGGATATTCGGCAGGGATTGTCCATTAATTATCTTAATTTCGCTCATAAGGATCGTCCTTCCTGCTTAATTTCGCGTTTTTTACAAATTTTCTCCGTTCGTTGCCATAACCTGCTGATACCAGTATGCGCTGTCCTTCAAAATGCGCTCCTGCGTCTGGTAATTCACATAAACCAGACCGAAGCGCTCCTGATACCCATGCGCCCACTCGAAATTATCGAAGAAGCTCCAATAGAAGTAGCCCAGCACCGGCACACCGTCCGCTACCGCCTGACCCAGCGCGCGCAGATAGCGGTGCATGTAGTCCTGCCGATTCGGGTCATGCACTTTGCCGTCCAGACTGACTGCATCGTGGGCATCCATGCCGTTTTCGGTAATCAGAATCGGCGTATGATAGCGCTCATAGAGGAAGCGCGGCCCCCAGTACAGCCCGTCTTCATTGATGGGCCATTCCAAGGCGTTATGCGGATGACCCGCCGGGTAGCGCACATGCTCCGGCTTGCCGTCCGCCCCCCTGCGCCACCATTGCCCCTGATAGATGTTCTGCCCGTAGAAGTCCAGCGGCTGATGGATGGTCTTCAAGTCCTCCTGCCAGCCGTCAGGAAGGTACTGCTCGTAGCCGACCAGCCCATCCGCCGGGTACTGCCCCAGCATCACCGGGTCAGAGAACCACGCAATATTCCACGCAGGCCCGACTTTCTCGTCAATATGGATGGTGAAATACTCCTTGCGGGCGGCGGCGATGTCCTCCGGCGAATTCGTATACGGCACGCACGGGTCGCCGCAGGGGGCATAGCCGACGCGAACGCCGGGAACGTGCGCCCGAAGCACCTGAACCGCGCGCCCGTGCGCCAGCATCAGGTGATGCGCCGCGCGAACGATGTCTGCCGCGCAGCATTTCAGCCCCGGCGCGTGAACGCCCAGCGCATACCCTGAACCAATGATGCACTGCGGCTCATTGATGGTGATGAAATCCTTCACGCGGTCGCCCAGCGCATCCGCGACGATGGTCGTATAGTTTGCGAACCATTCCGGCATATCAGGACTCAGCCATCCGCCGCGCAGGTGCAGCGCATAGGGTAAATCCCAGTGATAGAGCGTGCAGAAGGGGCGGATGCCGTTTTCCAGCAGGCAGTCCACCAGCTCGGAATAGAACGCAAGTCCCTTTTCGTTGACCGCGCCCGTGCCGTCGGGGAGGATTCTTCCCCACGAAATGGAGAAGCGGTAATTGCGAATCCCCATCTTTGCCATCAGGCGGATGTCCTCGCGGAAGCGATGGTAGTGGTCAATCGCCACATCGCCGTTCGAGCGGTCTTTCACCGTGCCTGGTATGCGAGTGAATACGTCCCAGATGGATTTGCCCTTGCCGTCTTCATTTGCTGCGCCCTCAATCTGATAGGAGGACGTTGCTGTTCCCCACAGGAAGTCTTTCGGAAACTGCATACTTTTGCCCTTTCTCCCTTACGGAATGTAATTCTTCCAGATATTCGCCGCGCGCGCCGGGTCGGACACAAACAGGAACCGATCCGGGTCTTCCTCGAACTGGCGGTAAATCGACTTGCCCTTTTCCAGCCCCAAATCGCTGTAATCGCGCGGAGGCTTGATGGTCAACTGACTGGTATGATAAGCGGGATTGGGTGTCCAGCGAAGTTTGCCCTCCGCCGTCAGCAGCGGAAACCACGCAATGCCCCCATGACGGCGGACGTCGGCGTACGCAAAGCCATAATCGCGGTCGCACCATGCGCCGAAAGTCAGCGGCTGCTTGGGGTCAGCGCTGATGGTGGCATGAACCCACCCCGGCGGCACAATCACCACATCGCCCGCGCCTGCCTCAACCGCGAAGCACCGTCCGGGGTCATCCTGCCCCGATTCCTGCATATAAATCACAGCTTTGCCCGTCCAAATCTCATAGACCTCAGGCGTAGACCACCCGCAATGCGCGGAAACCTTATGAATATGCCCCTGACTGCGGATGGGTTCATCGCCCAACTGCCCGGCGGCATACGTCACGACGCCATAGAGGAGCATCCGCTGCTGCATGGCGGGCAAGTCCGTCTTGCGCCCGACGTCCATCATGATGGCATAGACGTTTTCCGGCCCATCGCAATTCGGGTCGCGAAGGCTCTTGCGGACGCTGTCGAGCTTGCGGAACTCCGTGCCTTTATCAAAGCAGTCCGCCCCCAGCCGGAAGCCCTCATCCACCGACAGCGGCGTAATATCGAATCCGGGGTCAAAATCAAGTTTCATGGTGTTTTTCCTCTTCTCAAAATACCGTTCAGGTTAAACAAAATGGTTGCTGCATGAAAAGTCAAGTAATAAAAGGGATTTTTCAGCCGCGGAAAAAATCAAGAAACATGGGAGCGACCGCGCCGAAGGTTTCCAAAGGGCGATCGGAAAGCCCTTTGGTCGCCTCCGCAGAGG
>ERZ780198.1491-NODE-1491-length-21115-cov-10.307882_pt1 | contig 21115 bp, 15 predicted proteins | sample MGYA00510979_ERZ780198 | MGnify/ENA primary metagenome ERZ780198 (study PRJEB29588, sample SAMEA2158039) | human gut metagenome | biome: human gut; feature: human-associated habitat; material: faeces | place: Denmark | collected 2008/2010 ...
CATCATAGGGGAGGTTGTTTTTGTCACCGGGATATACCGCCACGGTTTCCTCGGTATAAGCAGGTTCCTTTCCCGGCTGCGGATACCGCTCCATGAGCCGCGCGAAGCTCTCCCTGCTCTCCGCACGGGAGATGGGATAGAAAAGCGTCGGGTCGCTGAGGGTAATATCAAAGACGCCGACGCTCTCGATGATATAGGGCTTGCCGTTTTCCAGATACACCGTATCGCCCACAGAGTATGGGAATTTGTCCTTCTGCGAGACGGGAGCACTCTCAACCGCTTTAGGGTGTTCAACATCTGGTGTTTCCGGTTCATGCCGGCGGCGCTGCTCCACGTCCTCATCCGAAACATGAATGAGATCGCTGAAATCGAGGTTTTCCAGCTCGTTGGAAATAAGCTCCTGCAAAGAGGCGTACTGCCGGGTTTCCAGATGCTCATCGTCCAGATAGCGTTCCAGCCGGAAGTTCACAAGGTCGATATTCACCTGAACGGGAATCTCATCGTCGGTGATGGTGGTATAGGCGACGCCGATCTTGGTGGGGTCGCTGAAATCCGCCTCTGAGCCGCATTCGCTCCGGCAGAAGTCAGAAATCAGTCCTTTTGCACGCTCTAAAAGCGCCTGTTCCGCCTGTCCTTGCAGCTCCAGCCGGTACGCCTCCGCCTGCCATTCGCTTGCAAATTCCTCGGTCACGCCGTCTGCGTCCACATGGTAGCCGTGGGTCTCGTCGTCCCACACGGCGTACAGGGTACGAAAGCCCCGGTCAAGGCTTACCACATGGAAACGGTCTGCGGGGTCGAGGGCAGGTTCTTCCTGCTGTGCCATTCTTTCCTGCGCTTCCTGCGCCGCGATCCGCTCCACATCCGCCATGACCTGCCGGACGAAGGGGCTGTTGCGATTAGCCTCCGCATCCACAACCTGCCCATTTACAATACCGCGTTCAGCAAGCGCTTCCCGGATGGCGATGGGGTCAATATTGTCAAAGTTGTCCTGCTCCTGCTCGGTGTAGAAGCTATCGGATTGAATGAGCTGCGCAATGCGCCGCTGCACCTTTGCCCATGACAGCGTGACCGGCTCGGAGCTGCCCACGGAAATCCGGAGGGGCTTTGTGCTGTCGGCTGCACCGTACTCCCGCGCCAGCCATGCGGCGGTTTCCCTTTCACGCCCGTGCTGTGCCATATACCGAACAACCGCCTGCTTGCTTTCAATTTTTCCGTTCCAGCTCTGCAAGGCAGCGTCGATGTCCTCCTGCGTCACCTTGTAGGGCGAGGGCGTTATCGTGGTCGCCAGCGTGGGATACAGCTCGTCCAAAAGCTCCTGATGGAGCCGGTTGTGGAAGGAGGGCATATCGAAATAGAGGCGCGTGAGCTGCAAATCGCCGGATTCTGTGACGATGCGCCGGATGGCCGCCGCGCCCTCCAGATAGGCGTTTTGACGGTCGGAATTGCGGCAGGCGTTGAGAAATGCTTCATCCTTGGAAAGCGCGTTGCCCACGCTCAGGCGGTATCTCTCGAACAGCTCCTGCACCGTGGGCTGAGCCTGCTCTGCGGCAGGATCGCGGAACACCCTTGTGCCATCTGCGCCGAACTCGGCTTCGTATGCGTCAATGGCGGCCTCTGCTTCATGGTCAACGGAGCGCAGGGTGTAGACGCGGCGTTCCGTGCCGGTTTCCTGTGCTGCGGCAATGGTCACATCGTACTTGTCTCGCAATTCCTCTACATACATCTCTAAATTGTGCGACGGAAGACCACACATCTCCACGCGCCCAGCGCCGGGGATACTGCGGGAGGTCAGGTTCATATTCAGCAGATCCGCCGCCTGCTTTGCGTCCTCGCCGTACAGCTCAAAGAAATCGCCCACCTGAAACAGCACGAGGTCGTCCGGGTGGGCTTCCTTTACGGCGTTGTAGTCATTCCAGGCTGCGCTTCGCTCTGCGGTCTGCCGCTGAAGCTGCTCAAAGAGCGCCTTTTCCTCCGGGGTCAGGAAACGGTCTTTGCGGATCAGCTCGGAGATACGCTTGGCGACGTTCGCCCAGTTCAGTTGAATTTCCGGGCAGTCCTGCTTTTTCAAGCTGACGCCCTTGCCGCTGTGATCCTCACCGCTGTGGGATGCGCCGGATACCGCGTGGGAGCGTCCCCCAATGCCGTATTCATCTTTCAGGAAATCCGCCTGCTCCCTGGGGCTGTGTTTCTCTTTGAAATAGGCGTAGATACGCCCCTTGCTCCCTTCAATATTGCTGCCGCGGGTCAGGGTCGCGGCGATCTCGTCCTCCGTAATAAACCGCTGCACGGCGGGGATTTCTGCCATTTCGGTGCGGTACTCCCTGCGGGGCAGGGACAGCTCCCGCAAACCCTGCTCGATTTTGTCCGGCTTGTGGTAGTGAAAGCGCAGCAGGCTCCTGTCCTCCCGGTAGTCGGATCGGAGCTGTGCAAAATCGTCTATGAGGACTTCACGGAACGCAGGGTCTGTCAGCCGCTCGGCAAGCCGCGCCGTTTCCTCCGGGAAACCGCCGCCCCGCATATCCGACAGGCAGGAGAGATAGCCCTGCGCCCGCGCCTTTTCACTTAAATCCTGCCGTAGATACCAGATAGATTGCGCCAGCTCTGCGCGCTCGTGTCCCGGCGCTTCCGCAAGCTCTACGTTGGTTGCGTATTCGCCCTGCTCCAAAAGCTCGGAAATGCGCGCTGCCGCCTCCTGCCAGCTTACGACCTTTGCGGAGGTCAGGTATCTTGCCGCGTCCCCATTGGCAATGTGGATGCCGTCGTCGGCGTACCACGCGGAATATCTGCCGTTTTCGGTGACGACGCCGTTGCCGCCGTGGAAGCTGCTTTGAAGAAACGCCGCGATTTCTTCCACGCTCTTGCCCTTGGAGAACTCCGTGGCGATCTTCATGCGGGCATAATCGGCGTTGCCCTCCATGCGCAGAATGTGGTCGATATCCGCCTGCGGGATGGACATGGAAAAAGCGGAGGGCGTGTAGCTCTCCGCTTCTGCGATATATGCGATTTGCTCTTCCTCCGTGGGGAACAGGCTCAGTTGGTATGCCTGCGGTATCGGAGGCTGCGCCGGTTCCGCTTCCGGCGCGTCATTGGTCAGTTGTACACCAGCTCGCTGAGAATGATCTCCTCCGCCTGCGCCTTCAGACTGTTCATCAGCCCCACCCATTTCATCTGATCGCGGGCTTTCAGCTCCTCCGTCACGCCCGCCGACTTCATCAGCTCCGGCATCATCTGCTCCAGCCTCCGGTTCGCCGTCTCGTCGATCTCCCGCAGGTGCGGGAACAGCTTCTCCGACAGCACCAGACGGCTGTACAGCCCCGGTCTGTGCTCCTGAAGGTAGCTCCTGCGCAGTCTCCCGTACTTGCCCAGGGGTCTCGCGTCCTCCGGCGTCTCGCTCAGCGTCAGGTCGGGAATCAGGTAGTCCCCGTTCTTGGTGTAGGTCAGCTCTGTCATGGCTATGGCTCCTTTCCGCGAGTTTCTCGCGCTCGTAATTCTTGATGGTGACTTCGATCTGCCGCAGCACCTCTCCGTTGATCCTGCTCACCGCCGTGCCCAGCTCGGCGGCGGCTTCCGGGGTGTTGAAATCGAAGATGCTCAGGAAATCCTCATGCTCGAAGCGGTCGTCCGCTTCAAGCCCGCAGCGGGACATGAGCGAGTAGGCAATGCTGACGGCGGCGGCGCTTTGAAAAGCCGCTCCTACGTTGAACTCATCATACCCGTAAAGAAAGGAATCGTCAACGATGGCGAGGATATCCCGCTTATAGTCCCGCCAGTATTCCTCCGCAAGCTGAGACGCGATGCGCTCAAGCTGGTCGGGAAGCCCTCCTTTTCCGTCCACACCGTAGCGGCTTTCCAGCATGGCGCTTACCGCGTCCGCGTGTTCCTCCCGATATTCCCACAGATAGCGGCTCTTTGGAAATTCCCTGCCGCCCGTGTCCGACACGTCGAACACATACCGAAGCCTCGGCCTTTCGCCGCTGCTGTCGATGAGGGCGATGCCCTTGGAGCCCCTGCGGACATACCGGCCCATCTTTTCGTTCCAGAAGTCGTACTCCGCGCAGGCGGTGGCGTCCGGACGCTGGGCGTGGATCATGACCTGCTCGGCGTAGGGGTATTTGTACAGCCTTGCGGCGGTGGTGAGAAAGCCCGTCCAGCCCCGGTAGCTGCCGGTGATCTGCCGCTGCGCCTCGTCCGCCATCTGCATATACGTTTGTAGCTTGCTCGGCATATTGCTCCTCCTTCATGGCATAAATTTAGAGCGCCCGGAACGGACGCTCTATGTAAGGGCGGTATTCGGTTTTCAGTCGGGGACTATACCGCAGTCAGTCCCTCCGTGATTTGTTTGAAAAAGTCTGCGCTCCAGATATTCAGCACGGAGGAATCGTGAATGAACGGCTCCACATCCTGCCTTGCCTGTGCGTAATCGATGCTGTCGAAGCGTTCCGCCAGCATCGCTTTGATTTTCGGCAAGGAACAGTCCGCATCGGCAGAAATATATCCGGAATCAATCAATCGTGCCCGAAGGTGTTTTTGATTGACGGCCGCACCCCTTGAAAGATAGAATACATAGTCGTAAAGATCCCTGCCCTTGATGCGGCTCTGCCACGCACGGCAGATGACAGCATGGATTTTTCCTGCGAACAGGGAGGGCATATCATACATTTTCACCTCATACGGAACGGGCAGCAGCCGGTATTTGTGCTCGAATGCGGCGAAGGCGGGCGGGTTAACGTCCACCTCGAACTTAATCTTGACCGCTTCATTCTTCGCCACGCTTCCCGCCACCTTTTCATCCGCGTAGAACAGCAGGAGATGTTCCTTCGTGTTCCCCTTCAGAAAGGCGGAGCGGATGGTGCTTTCTTTTGTCTTTTCCTTTTCTTGAATCTCCACATTCAGCCCAAAGGCTTTCACTTCCTTCTCCAGTACGGGAAAGTAGGCCGTCAGGTCAAAGTCCAAATCCTCCGCTTCCAGCGAAAAATCCAGATCCTCGGAAAAGCGGTCGAGACCGTAGAAGATTCGCAGGGCGGTTCCGCCGTAGAACGCCGCTTTTTTGAAGAAACCCGCGCGGGACAAGCCGCAGAGCACAATTTCCTGCATGATCTCCTTCATTGCGTTCTTTCTGTCGTAGATATTCTCTACATGGTAGCTTTTCAGCATCTGTTCAATGGCGCTGTTCATGTCAAAGCCTCCTTAAAAGCGAGCAGAGCTTTTTGATGTTCGTGGTATGGTACGCTCCGCTGTATTCGCAAACCTTATTTTCGTCCAGCTTCCCAATCTCCGATTCCTCAATCCGCAGATCCTCCGTCAGCAGCCGGAAAAGCTCCTGTGTGTTCGGTACGGGCGGCATAGTATAGAGCTGGTCGCACAGTGCCTTTTCCGGCTCTGCGATCCGGTAGAAATAATCGCCCTCCTGCACGAGCTGAATCCCCAGCGGAAACGCCTCGGACGGCACATCCCGATAGGTGAAGGTTCCGAAGGGCGTTTCATACTTCTTTTTCTTTTTCTTTTCAAAGGTGGCGCAGGTAACGGCATATACCGCCTCGGGAATCAGCCCGTAGCGGCTAAGGGCATATTCAAAGGAAATGTAGGAGGGTCCGTAAATACTGCCCGCAAGCAGGTACGCAGGAGCGTTCCGGTCAGTTTCATATAGCCCCCTTGTAATGGGAAAGCACTCGCCACGCTCCGCCATGCGTGCGAGCTTTGACTTCGGAGAACCGTATTCCTTCAGTTCCTCCAATAGCATCGCTGTCGTCTTTATCATATTTTCACCTCGCAGTCTTATTATACGCAACTATCCGGTGAAAATCAAGTGATTTCAAAAAATAGTGCGGATTCTTTCCTGCTCATTCTGTGCGTTTTCCGGGGATGTTACGCACTCGAACGGACATTTTTGTAAAGAGAAGGGCAAACCGCATCTATTGAACATTTTTGCGGACACACGCATTTTGTCCAACAATGCGGCAGTGCAGACAAGCGAAGCATCACCATCTATTTCCCAAAATCAATATTTTTTCGATTTTGGGAAATAGAATCGTGAAAGCAAAACGGGAGCGACCCGAAAGCCGCTCCCGCCGCATCCGCCTTATTCGTCCGTGTCGAAGTCAGGCACCAGCTCCAGCGCTGCGAAGTCCTCATCGGTGATTTCGTCCAGCTTTTGCAGGGCGCTGTCGGTCAGCGCTCGCAGCTCGGCTTCGTCCTCGTCCAAATATCCGCGCATTTCGGCGAGGGCGGCAATCAGCCCGCTGCGGCTGTCGCTCTGGTAGATGCACATGAGGTTCATTTCATCGTTGGTAAAATTCATCATAGCAGCTCTCTTTCCGCGCGCTTTGAACGCGCTGTCTTTTTCGGCTCGTTGACGGGAGGACAGAGCTTTGCCAGCACGGAGGGCTTCTTCTCCTGCCGTGACGCCTGCGCCTGTTCCCGGCGCGCCGCCTGCGCCAGCTCCATGAGGGAGATGGGCTTGCCGGACTTTGCCTGTTCCTCCAGCTCTGCCACGGTCTGCTTCGGCCCGTTGTTGATAACGCCGTCGATCATGCCGTAGTCGTCCTCCATGGCCATCTCCGCGTTTTTGAGATAGTTTTCCGGCTTGAGGAAGTCGGGCAGCGCCTTGAAGCCCCATGAATCCACGTAATGACAGGATACCACGCCGTTCTGCTTCAGCGCCACGATGTCGCTGACGGACAGGCTGTGGCCGCGAAAATCCTCCGGGCGGCGGAGGTTGAAGGTCTCATACAGCTCGTTCAACCTGTCCTGCGTATCGCCCCTGCGGTCAAGGTTTCCCGCATAGACGGCGGCGTAATTTTCCTTTTCAATGGAAAGCCCCTTTCGTGCCAGATACTCGGCGTTCATAAAGCGGAGCTGCGCCGTATTATCATTATCCCGAAGCTGATAGATTATAAAGCTGTCGGCGGTGTTACTGAGGAACGCCTTTTCATAGTCCGGCGGTGCGAAGCGGTCTTTGACCGTCTCCCATTCGGAGGCTTCCACGCCGAAGACGCCGTCAAAGCTGCGAATATCCTCTGCATCGAAGGCCATGGCCTCGGTGTTATCCGTGTGAAGCATATACACGCTTACATCCCGTTCCATGAGCTCCAGCGCACGCTCCTTTGTCAGCGGCAGCATATTGGAATCGGTGTAGCCGTAGGCGTTCATGCTCTCAACAGAAATCGCAGGGTCGGGGACGCAGCCGTTGTCCGGCGCTGTGACCGGCTCCGGCTCCTGCACGGCGATCTCCTGCACCGGCTGGGCGGCAAGGCTCTCCGTCTCCTTATCCAGCCCGCGCTCCTTGCAGATTTCCGCGTAATGGCGGTCGATATCCGTAATCAGGGAGGATGAGGTTCGGTTGATGGTCTCCAGCGATGCGCGAAGCTCGGTCAGCTCCCTGTCCTTTGCCCAGGTCGCCAGATACCCGAAGCTGTTTTCGCCTGTCTCAATGCCGTAATAGGCGCAGACGGCGAAGGAGATGCTCTCCGCCTGAATCTCCTCGGTGGCGCGGGAGAGCTTTGCCTTTTCCGGGTACTGTGCGTGCCAAAACTCCTTCACGGTCTGCTCGCCGCCCGTGAAGTTCAGCCCGTCCTCGCCCAGATACAGAAAGCCCTGCTCCGGCAGCTCAATGGGCGCTGCTGTGATGACAGAGGCGGCGTGATTGACGGTGACATGGCTTTCAAGCGTTACCGGCATACCCGGATCGTAATCCGAGCCGCGCAGGTCATACGCATACAGGCCCTCCGGCAGCTTATCCCGGTCGATGCGCCCGTTGGAGAACAGCGCGGGCTTGCCGAACAGCTCGACCGCCTGATATTTTTCCCCGATTTCGTCCTTATTGTGGAGCCTGGAGTGGGCGATCTCATGGACGGCGGCGCAGACCGTCTGTACCTCGCTCATGCCTTCTCTGAGGACGATGCGCTGTTTGTCCACGGAGAAGTATCCGTCCATATTCTCCGCCAGCTTCTCAAAGCAGATGGGGACGGGCGCACTGCGGCGCAGAGTTTCCATGAATACCTCGTAATTCTGCACGTCCCCCGTAAGGTTCGCCGCCAGCTCCGGCAGGGGCTTGCCTGCTGTCTGGCTCACATCAAAAACCGTAACCGGCTTGTACATCGGAATCCTGATTTCTTTCTCTTCCATGATGGCTTTACCGTCAGCATCCAACATGGGGAGCTTGGTGTCGGGGTCGAGCTTTGCTTCTTCAATTTTCTTCTTGAAGGGCGTGGGGGCGATGATCTTAATGCCTTTTTCGCCCTTTTTGACGCTTCTTCCGAACTGATCGCGCCATTTGTTGAAGCCGGCCACATGAGTGGCGTCGGGGCGCTGCATATAGATGAGCATGGTGTTGTTGACGCTGTACTTGTGAAAGCGGCTCATGGTGGTAAGGTACTGCCTGTATCTGTCGCTCTCAAACAGCTCCTTTATGCCCGTCTCGATGCTGTCGGTGATGTCCTTGAGCCGTTCCTTGTTGGTCTGTTTTTCAGCCATTTCATGCATACCTCCTTTGATTCATGGTAAAAACAGCGGCTCCCGCAGGGGAACGAAACGCCCGTGCGGGAGCCTGTAAGGGTCATTTGGTGAAGTCCAGCTTATAGGAGGAACGCGCGCCGTCGTCCTCCAGCACGATGAATGCGTCGTAGGTCTTGCCGGTTTTCTCGGAGTAGACGCCGCTGGCGTAGGCGCGTCCCTGCGCCAGAAGCGAGGAAGCCATCTTCTTCGTCAGGCTGATCTTCTTGGCGGCAAGGAAGCGGTTGTCCCGCCACAGCCCGAACTTGCAGCTCCGTCTCTCGCAGAAATAGCCGTTTTTGCTCTCCGTGACCTCTGCGCCGCAGCGGGGGCATTTGCCCACAACGGGTCTGCCGGAGGGGAACAGCACCTCCGCGCCGTCCACAGGCGCAGCGTCCCGAACAAGACCGGAAACCATTTTCTGAATGCCGTCGAGGAACTCGTCCGCGTCCAGCTCGCCGCATTCGATCTCCTTGAGGCGGTGCTCCCATTCGGCGGTGAGCAGCGGGGACTGGAGCTGTTCGGGCAGCACGGTAATGAGGGACACGCCCGCTTCGGTGGGAACGAGGCGTACAGATTTCTTCGCCTTTCTGCGCTCTGCAAAGCCCGTGGCCACCAGCTTTTCAATGACCGCCGCCCTTGTCGCGGGGGTTCCCAGCCCGCGCCGCTCCGCATCCTCCGGCATATCCTCTTTGCCCGCCGTCTCCATGGCAGAGAGGAGGGTATCTTCCGTGAAGTGCTTCGGCGGGGTCGTCTTACCCTCTTTGACCTCGCAGGAGGAAACGGAAAGCATCTGTCCTTCGGAAAGCTCCGGGAGGGGCTTGTCCGTAAGCTCCGCATCCGCATATGCTTTCCAACCGGGCTGCACCACCGTTTTCCCCTTGGCAGAAAAGGCATTTCCGCCGCAGTCCAGCTTCACCTCGGTCTCCAGACAGACGAAGGGTGCGCTGACCGCCATAAGCACCTGACGGGAAACAAGGCGCAGGATTTCCCGTTCGCCTGCGGGCAAGGTTTCCAAGTCCGTTTCGCCCGCTGCCATGGTGGGAACGACGGCGTGGTGGTCGCTGACCTTTTTGCTGCTGCACACCTGCCCCGAACAGACGGCTGCGGGCGGCTCCGTGCCGCAGATGCCCGCACAGCACAGCGCCAGCGCGTTTACGCCGCCCTCCATATCGTCGGTGAGATAGCGGCTGTCGGTGCGGGGGTAGGTGCAGAGCTTCTTTTCATAAAGGCTTTGCAGATAATCCAGCGTTTGCTGTGCCGTGTACCCAAGCAAGCGGTTCGCATCCCGCTGGAGCGTGGTCAGGTCGTAGAGCGCCGGGGCTTTCTCCGTCTTTTCCGTCTGCACGACGGAGGTAACAGCGGCGGCTTTGCTGTTGCAGTCCCCGGCAAGCCGCTCCGCCTCTGCCTGCTCCTTCATGCGCCCGCCTGCGGCGGAGAAGCCGTCAAAGTCCAGATGGACGGTGTAAAAGCTCTCCGGCTGAAAGGCGTTGATCTCCGCTTCCCGCTGCACCAGCAGCGCAAGCGTGGGCGATACCACGCGCCCCACGTTCAGGGTGCGGTGGTACATCACGGAGAACAGGCGGGTGGCGTTGATGCCCACCAGCCAGTCCGCCTTGCTGCGGCAGAGGGCGGAGGCGTAGAGGTTGTCGTACTCCGCTCCGTCGCGGAGATTGTCAAAACCATAGAGAATCGCCGCATCCTCCATGGAGGAAATCCAGAGCCGCTTTACGCGCTTGCGGCAGTTGTTGAGATTATACGCTGTGCGGAAGATCAGCTCGCCCTCGCGCCCGGCGTCGCAGGCGTTGACGACCTCGCAAACGTCCTCTCTGTGCATGAGGACGCGCAGTGTGTTCATCTGCTTCTGCTTGTCCCTCGCCACGGTGTGCTGCCAGCTATCCGGCAGAATGGGCAAGTCCTCCCTTCGCCATTTGCCGTACTTTTCATCGTAGGCGTCCGCATCCGAAAGCTCCGCAAGATGCCCGAAGCACCAGGAGACGAGATAGCCGCCACCCGAAAGAAAACCGTCCTCGCGCCTGCCTGCGCCAAGAACGGCGGCGATGCTCCTTGCCACGGAGGGCTTTTCACACACAACAAGCCGGTAACAGGTCGTATTCATCATTGTTTTTTGTCCTCCTCACTGTCAGCAGTGTTTTCATCTTCAAATTCGTAATCCTCATCTTCCTCGTCCTCGCCGTAGTCGTAATCGTCCAGATCGTCCGCCCCACGGGTGTCGGCCTTGGGCTTGCGGAGCTTGAACCAGTACAGCGCACCGCCGCCGCCCAGCAGAAGCAGGAGGACGACCACTATGAGCCCCGCGCCGTTGGCGCTCTTTTCGGGCGCGGTCTCCGCAGGCTCGGCGGGCTGTGGTGTAATTTCTGCGGCTTGCTCCTTGCCCGCGCACTCGCTCATATTGGTTCTGCACACCTTGCAGCCCGTGTTGAATTTGCCCACGGCGCATTTGTCCGTGCAGGAGCAGGCGGGGACGATGCTCTCGCCGTCCTTGGTCAGCGCCAGCAGGTCGGCCTCGTCCACAAGATTCAGGAAATGGACGTTCTCATTGCCCTTATCGTCCCGGTCGATGATGAGATAAAAGGTATTGCCGCCCTTGGTCGTCACGGTGATGAACTGCTTGCCTGCGCCGAAAGCGGAGCCGATATCGTCCATGAGCGTCAGGTTGCCCTCCGGGGTCAGGGGCGCGGAACCTCCGGCAGCGGCGTAATATTGCAGCAGTATCTCCAGCAGTCCCGCAGTATCCGTGTCGTTCTCACCGCCTCCCGCAGAGGTGTTGAGAACCTCAAGGTATTTGCCGTATACATAGCCTGTCTGCTCCGGCACGACCACCTTGTACCAGCCGTTGCTTTCCTCCAGCACCTTCACCTCCGCGCCGTTGAGCAGACGCCCGATCACGGTGTAATCCGTGCCGGGGCCGGTGCGCAGGTTCAAATAGGTGCGGACGTTGACCACCTTTCCGGCCTGCTCCCGTTTGGCGGGAAGCGTCCAGCTCCGATCCCCGATGGTCACGGTATGGCTTCCGTCCGCATTTTCGGTCACAAGCACGGTCAGGGTCTGTCCGTTTGGGGTCTGCTCACCGGTATTCGTATTCTCCGGCTGTGTAGTTGCAGTTGGGCTTTCCATGGTCGGGTCGCCCATTGTCGAATCGACCATATCGCCGCCTGCATAGGCCGTAACGGAAAAGACCGTCATGCAGAGCACGACGGCCAGCGTCACGGCAAAAAATCTCCATTTATTCTTCATCCACAAATTCCTCCGTTTTTCTGTATTCGTCGGGCAGCGCCGCCGTGGGACGCTTTTCCAGCATCTCCATCAGCGCCGCGAGCTGCTCGATGGTCAGCCCGTTCTCGCGGACGATGCCCACAATATCCGTGTTTTCCAGCTTCAGAATCTGCTCGTCCAGGGCTTTGAGCCGTGCGGTCAGCGATGTGAGCTTTTCCGCCAGCTTCTCGCGCTCCTGACGCAGCTTTTCAAGTCGCGGGTTCATAACATCCTCCTTTTTGCGTTGATATGGTTGTTGTTAAGGTAATCTGCCAAACTGGAGAAAATGGCTTCGCCAGTAGCTCGTGTCGATGGAAGCGTAGTGAATGGGGTCGCCGCAGTGGAGCATCCTGTTATTGCCCACATAGATGCCCACATGGGACGCGCCTGCGGTGTCGTAGGTTTTTTCAAAGAATATCAGGTCGCCGGGACGGGCGCTCTCCGGGGAAACATAGGCGCACATGCCCCGCAGCCCCTCCGCGCCCAGCCTGCCGAAGCTCCAGTGCAGGCCGCAGTTGTTGTAGACATACGAAACGAAGCCGGAGCAGTCGAAGGAGGTGTCTGGCGAGCTGCCGCCCCAGATATAGGGGTAGCCCAGATACTTTTCCGCTTCCTTGATGATGGCGGCGAACTGCTCGTCCGCCAGCGCCTCCGGGGGTATCTCGTACTTCTCATACTGGGTGTAGTAGTACCGGTTCACATACGGGGAGCCGGGGAACAGGTCGGGGCGGTTGCCCAGCACGCTCATATACACGGCGTACATGGAGAGCTGATCGTGGGACATAATATGCACCGGCACATGGGAGAGGTTGAAATTTTCCATCTCCACATGGCAGATATAGTAGGTGTAGGGAACCTCCGCCTCGTACTCGTAGCTTTGCAGATTGCCGTTTTCGTCGGTGTAGTAGCCGATATGCGTTTCGGTGCGGTATCTGGTTTCCGTGGTGACGGTTTCCGTTAAGATATACTGCTTTTCAAACAGCGTCTCCAGAATCCCGCCTATTTCGTCAATCGTCCATTCTCCGCCCTTGAGGGCGGTAATCATGGAAATGAGCACATAGGGGTCGTGCTCAATCTCGTCCAGGTCGAAGTGGTACTCGTCGTAATCGTGGGTGCTTTCGTAGCTGTTCAGGTATTCCCGCAGCTCGTCCTCCATAGCACAGTAGGCGGCTTCCGCCGCCAGCATATTCGCATCCTCCAGCGGATAGGTGGAGGCCGCAACGCCGGACACCCCGCCCTGAAACAGCGTGGAGCAGGAGGAAATGCAGGTTATGAGCAGCAGTATCGCGGCGGCGATACCGCCCGCGATGAGGAAGCCCTTCTTGTGCCGGACAAAAAAGCTGCCGGCCTTTTTGCTTCCCTCGGCGGCGCGCTTTGCCGCCTTCGCGGTGGTCTCGGACGCTTTGACGGTATTCCTCGCGCCGTTCCCCGCTTTTGCGGCGGCGTATTCCTTTTTAATGGCCTGCTTCTGCTGCCAACGGGAATAGGGGTTGGAAGCCCTGCCGTATTCCTGCTCGTACTGTTTGTTCAGCGCCTTGAGATTGGCTTTGTCTGCGGCGGCTTCCGCCTTGTCCGCTTTGCGGTAGGGCTTTTCCGCATGGGAGCGGTGCGCCGATTCCGCAATGCGCCAGGTGCGCTCCGCCGTCTCGGTCAGGGTGTTCGCCGCCTCCGTGCCGGGGTTGTCGCCGCCCTCCTCCCGGAGCTTGCGGTGGACTGCGCTGCGGACGGTATCCAGCGGCGCTTTCCTTGCGGCGTGCGCCAGCCTGGAGGGCGGACGCTTTTTGTCCGCCTCCTCAAAGAAAAGGCGCGTCGTGACCTTGCCGCTCTCACTGTCCACAACGCGCTCCCTGACCTTAACGGTTTTCTTGGGAATTTTCGCTTCGGCCTTTTCCAGCTTAACCGCCGCCCTGTCCGCCTTGCGGACAGCTCGTTCCAGCTCCGGCAGGGCGCGTTCTTCCTCGGTGAAAATCAGCCTTGGCGAGCGTTTTGCCATATTCATCACCTCCTGATGGGACTGCTGATGGGTTAAAAGCGTTATTCAAACAGAATTTCATCCGTTCTCTCCAGAAAATGCCGCTTGCCCGCCGGGGTGATGAGGGTATAGTGTCCCAGCTTGCCGCGCTCGGTGTAGAAGTCCCTCACCAGAAACAGACCGGCGCTCTTTTTGACCGCACGGGGAAAGAGCTTGCGGTTCTTGTCCCGGAACAGATACTTCTTTTCCTCCAGATACCGGGTAAACTGCTTTTCGGGAACGCCCAGCTCCTTGGCGGTGGTGCGGATATTGGTGCAGTCCGCAGGGTCAACAAAGGCGTCGTAATACTCCGCTTTGGGGAGGGCAAGCCGGAGACGGCGGGTCAGCTCCCGGTTTCGGGCGTTTTCGCTGCGCAGGCGGTTCAGGTACTCCGGCACGGCCTCGGGGTGCGCCTCCAGCGCATCCAACAGGCTGTCCGTCATATACGCGCCGTGCTTGCGGATGGAGGGCAGCACCTCGGCCGTCACCCAGCGCTTGAACTTCTTTGCGCGCTCCAGCTTGCTGGAGAGGATGAGACTGTAAAGGCCGGATTCGCTAATAAAGATAGGTTTCTGACCTCTGCCGATGGGGTCACGAATCGTTACCCCATCCAATTTATCCTCAACATCAACATGGTCGAGCAAGGCTTTTCGGTGGTTTCTGTAACCAAGGCTGGAAGCCACGTCTTTACCGACAAACCACGGGTCGCCGTCGATTAGGATGCTGCGTACAGCTCCGAACTCCGGGTTTTCAAAGATCATCAGGTCGCTATTCATATTCGCACATCCTTTCTCGTTTCTATTCTGACTGCACCTGCTCCGAGAGCTTGGTCGTGATGATTTTGTACAGCTCCGTATCCTTGGGAAAGCGGTCTACGAAGGGCAGGATCACGCTGCCGTAGAACAAAAGCCCCTCGCCCTCGGCGGATTGGGTCACATACGAGAGCTGATGGGGCGAGATGTTGAGCTGCTTCGCCAGAATCTGCCGGTCGCCGGAAGCCTGGTTGAGCATATACACATAGTCGGAGTTTTCAAAGATGTTCTCCACCTCACGGCTGGAGAGCAGGTCTTTGACGTTCTGAGTGATGCCCGTGGGAACGCCGCCCCACTTGCGGAAGCGCTTCCATATCTCCACCGTATACGCGGCGGTCTGCTCCTCCTTCAGAAGAAGGTGCATTTCGTCGATATAGTAGCGGGTGGACTTGCGCTGCTCACGGTTGATCGTGACGCGGTTCCACACCGCGTCCTGCACCACCAGCATCCCGATCTTTTTGAGCTGCTTGCCCAGCTCCTTGATATCGAAGCTGACCACGCGGTTTTCGATATTCACGTTGCTGCGGTGGTTGAACACGTTGAGGGAGCCGGTGACGTAGATTTCCAGCGCCGTGGCGATATACTGCGCTTCCTTTTCGTCCTGCCTGCGAAGCTCGTTGTACAAGTCCTCTAAAATCGGCATCTTTTCCGGGCGGGGGTCGCTCAGGTATTCCCGGTAAACAGAGCGCACACAGCGGTCGATGATGGTCTTTTCCACCGGCATGAGGCCGTCCTTGCCGCCCACGATCAGCTCGCACAGGGACAGGATGAAGTCGGATTTCAGGCTCAGCGGGTTTTCATCGTCGCTGTAATTCAGGTTCAAATCCATGGGGTTCAGGTAGTCGGTGGAGGTAGGCGAGATCTTCACCACCTGCCCGTGCAGGTGCTCCACCAGCGGGCCGTACTCCGCCTCCGGGTCGCAGATGATGATATCGTCGTTTGTGACGAGGAACACGTTGGCGATCTCACGCTTGGCGGAGAAGGACTTGCCGCTTCCGGGCGTGCCCAAGATCAGCCCGTTGGGATTCTTTAACAGCTTTCTGTCTACCATGATGAGGTTATTGGAAAGGGCGTTCAGCCCGCAGTACAGGGCTTCCTTGCCGTCCTGAAACAGCTCCTGGGTGGTAAACGGCACGAAGATCGCCACGCTGGAGGTGGTGAGCCCCCGCTGGATCTCGATCTGGTTATACCCCAGCGGCAGCGCGGACATGAAGCCCTCCTCCTGCTGGAAGTCCAGCCGCGTGAGCTGGCAGTTGTACTTCTGGGCGATGGAGCCCGCCTGAAAGACGTTGTTGCCGAGACGCTGCCTGTTGTCCGCCACGTTCACCACAAGGAAGGTCAAAAGGAACATACGCTCGTTGCGGCTTTGCAGCTCCTGCAAAAGCTTTTTCGCCTCCGTGCCGTAGGTGGCAAGGTCGGAGGGGATAATATCCATATCGTAGCCGGAGCGCACCGCCTTTTTCTGCTCCTCAATGGTCATTTTCTGCAAGTCGGTGATCTTGCGCTTAATGGTCTTGATGGCCTTTACCTGATCCACGGACCGGACGTGCATACTGACGATGAGGGAGCTTTCCATATCGAGAAAATCCGCCAGCATCCGGTCGTTGAGCTCCGGCGCCAAAATCTGCAAGAAGGATACGCAGCCGGTCTTGCTGCCCACGCCGAAGCTGCTGCCGGTCTTGAACTCAAAGGCGCCGGGCGCGATGAAGTCCTTCACCGACAGCCCGGAGGGAGCCAGCCAGTCCCACGAAAAGCGGAAGGGCTGCGGCTCGTCCATGTGGAGCATCCCGTGCAGCAGGCGCAGTCGCTCCATCCCGTTCAGGCTCTCCGCCGTCACGCCCAGACGGCGGAAGTTGTTGAGGATATCCGTCTCGATGCGCTCCAATCGGGGCTTTGCGGCTTTCAGGCTGTCCGCCTCCACGCCGAAGGTCAGGTACTTGGTCTTAATAAGCCCGTTGTTGCCCCGTGCGAGCTGGCTTTGCAGCATCCCGGTGTACTCGGTGCGGAGCTTGTCGAAGCAGTCGCCCTGCAAGGGGATGGCGATGCGCCGGGCGTAGGTGTCCCGCGTAGCGGAGAGGTTGATGAAGGAGAGCTGGAAGCGGATGGAGGAATCAAAATAGTTGAGGAAATCGCACCAGCCGTCGAAAATGGCGGTCTTGTCCTCGTTCTGGTTGAGCTGGTAGTTGATATCCTGAAACTGCACGGTTTTCGTGTAGTAATTGTCCGTCACGCGGCACACGCCGTCGGGGTACATCCGCTGAAAGGGGATGCTGTCCTGGGCGGACTTCTTTCGCTTATCCTGACGCTTTGCTCTTGCAATCGCCGCGTCGATCTGCTTTCGCTCGGCTCGTGTGAGCTTTCTTGCGGGGGTTTTGTTTGTGGACAATCGCGTAGACCTCCTTATCCAAAATATCCTGCCGGTTCAGCAGGTCGTAGAAATTGTTCGTCCTGTACGGGCGCTGTTTGGGGCGCAGAAAGCACACCTGCACGATGTTGCGGATGAGCTTCTCCGGCGGCTGACCGTTCTTTTCATACATGGCCAGCAGGAAGAAGGGCAGCATGACCAGCATCATGCAAAGAGCCGCCGCGCTGCTGCCGATATGCCCCTTGAGCAGAAAGAAAAGCGGTACGCCGATGAGCGCGCCGCCGCCGAAGCACAGAATCTGCCGTTTTGTTAAATTGAACATGACCTTGGTTTTCACCGCGTTCAAGTCCTTGGGTACGGGAACGTATGCCAAATTTCATCACCTCCGTCAGTGGGCGTGGAACAGGCTCCTGGCAAGGGAGCTTGTCTTAAACAGCGTGAAGCACAGCAGCACCGTGTACCCCATGCACGTCCATATGGCTGCCGAGACGCTGCTCTCCACCACGATGTTCTGGATCAGCACCGCGTAGATCGCCACGCAGACGATGATGAGGAAGCCCTGAAAGCCCAGCGCCAGCAGGCTTCTGAGGTAGTTCTGGCCCATCTGCCCCCATTCCCGGTTGGCCATGGTCGCCATTGGGATGGGCGCGATGGAGGTCACGCAGTAGATCTCGATCATTCTGCCGTAGCAGATGATGAAAATGCAGATGGTCAGCGCCCACATGGAAAGATGCACGACCACGGACTCCAGCCACAGCCCCAGCAGCGACCAGACCTCCATTTCCGCAAGCGCAGCTTCAAATCCCGCGATATGCTCGTTGAACGTCAGAGACGTGTCCGATATGATGATGCCCGACGCGCTGTTGACGACGCTCTGAGCAGCTTCGAACACGCCCATGACGATGTTCCATGTGTTGGTGACGATGAGCACGGCGCAGGCGGTCTTGAATATCCACTTGAAGAACATCCAGGTGTCCACGTCGTGCATGTTGTTCTTTTCCGTAATGAGCTGGATCAGCTCCAGCGTCATGACAAATGCGAGGATCACGCCCGCGATGGGCAAAATCACATTGTCCGACAGCGTTCGGATCATGCCGTAGACGCCGCTGTTCCAGCCCTGGGGCGTAGCGCCCACCTGTCCGGCGATGCCCGCCACGCGGCTGTTCACGTTGTCAAACAGTCCGTTCACGTTGTCCATGATGCCGCTGACCAGCAGCTCCCTCAGCCATTCGGTGAATTTCTGCCATATCAAATCCAATGGGCTTTACCCTCCTTTCCCGCAGCGCCCGCCCCGAGGGGCGGACGCCGCGAAGGATTTGTGCGGGCGATTAACCGAACAGGCCTTTGAGCAGGGGTACGAGGATAACGCCGATGAGTGCCACGCCGCCCCCGGCCATGAGCTGTTTCATGCCCTGGGATTTAGCGCCGGGGTTGTCGTTTCCGTAGCCTTCCAGCAGGTTGATGGCTCCCCAGATGCCGAGACCTGCGCCAAGGGCAATTACCAAAGTTTGAAGAACGCCGACAGCAGAGTTGAAAAATTCCATATTTGTGTTGCCGGAATCATTGGGTGTTGGTTGTGTTGAAATCTCGCGGATACAGCAGGAGCCGGAGCGAAAGCTGCGATGCAGCCCCGATTCCGGCTTCTCCTTTCAAATTTTTCGTTCATGGATTCGTTCCGACCCTGCAAGCGAGGAAGCGTCTTTTCTCATCCGTATCTATATGAAAAGCCGCCGCATGAGGGCGGCGGGCTTGTGCGCTCAGACGCGGCCCGCGTCGAACACCTCGTAGACCTCATCCGCTTTCGGCACCAGTCTTGTGGATAGGTATTTCTCGATATCAAAGGCGTTCCTTGGGTTCGCGTCCGACAGATACTTATAATTGGGGTGCTTGGTGATGTCATACTTGTCCGAGAGGAAGGGACGCACGCCCCGAAGCTGCAAGATGCACTTGCCGCCGTCCATCACCGCCAGTTCGTCTATCGTGGCAAGGTCTTTGCCCAGCTTCTGATAGTTCAGACTGTGGGAAACCTCCCGTCCACGGCTCTCACCGGTATTGAAGGTGTCGATGGTCTCTTTCCCCAGTGCCTGATTCAGCTCCTTCAGCGTACCGGGTTCCTTGCCGCCTAAGAAGATGGAGCTGTCGCAGTTGCCGATAATGGTGTCGGCGTTGTCCTTGTACAGCGCCTTCAGCTGGCTTTGGGCTTGCAAGACGAGGCAGGCGGAAATCTCGCGGCTGCGGATGGTAGCCATGAGCTTTTCCAGGTTCGGTATTTGCCCGATGTTGGCGCACTCGTCGATGAGGCAGCGCACATGGACGGGGAGTCTGCCGCCGTACACGTCGTCGGCCTTTTCGCACAGCAGGTTAAATAACTGGCTGTAAATCATGGAAATGAGGAAGTTGAAGGTGCTGTCGGTGTCGCTCATGATGAGAAACAGCGCCGTTTTCCGGTCGCCCAGGGTGTCCAGCTCCAGCTCGTCGTACATGGTGATCTCCCGCAGCTCCTGGATATCGAAGGGCGCAAGGCGCGCGCCGCAGGAAATATTGATCGACTTCGCTGTTTTGCCCGCCGCTAATTTGTATTTTTTATATTGCCGCACGGCAAAGTGATTCGGCTCACGGCTTGCCAGCTCCTTGAAGGCCAGATCCACGTTGTTCTCAAAGGTCTCATCGTCCTCGCGCACCTCCATGGCGTTGATGAACTCGATGAGCGTGGCGAAGTTCTGTTCCTCCTCGGGGGCTTCGTAGTGGATATAGCCGATGAGCGCCGTGTAGAGCAGCGTCTCGGCCTTCTGCCAGAAGTCGTCCCCGGATTTCCCGTCCCCCTTGGTGTTGGCGATGAGGGTCGTGACCAGCTTCAAAATATCCTTCTCACTGTGGATATACGCAAAGGGGTTGTAGTGGTGGGACTTCTTGAAGTTGATGGAATTGAATATCTTCACCTTGTAGCCATTACGGAGCATGAGCTTTCCGCACTCCACGGCGATGCTGCCCTTCGGGTCAGTGACAACGAATGAAACCGGATAGTCTTTCGATTGGCATTGCATGAGATTGGGTTTAATGAAAAACCGCGTCTTGCCGCTGCCGGAGCCACCCACCACCAGCACGTTTTTGTTCCGCGCCGTCTTGGGGTCTTTGGGACGGTTGGACATCATGAGCCGCTCGGTTTGGGTGAGAATGACGTTGTTCTCAAACTTCGGATCGACGTAAGGGGCGATATCCTCGGGCTTGCCCCAACGGGCAGAGCCGTATTCCAGATTTTTGCGGAATTTCTTTGCGTTTTTCCCTTTGACATACACGACCAGCCGGATGATGCCCGCTACCACGACGCCCACAAGCAGGTCAGCCGGGTGGAAGCTGGGCAGCGGCGAGGAAAAGGCTTCTCCGAGACCTTGCGTAAGGAAACTGAGAAGCTTTGCGGATGCGTCCGCACCCTCCGCCAGCCGCCACGCCTGCCCCAGCTTGGTGGCAAAGAGGGCGATAAAGACATACGGGATATTGGGCAGCAGGAACTTCTTGATATTCAGAGGTTTCTTCATATCGTGATGCCCCTGTTCTGGTTTCGGGATTTACCCGGCGTAATGGCCTGAACCTTCGCCTTGAGTGCTTGCAGATGCGCCAGCACGGAGGGACGGTTCTGCGCTTTGGCGGCGCGTTTAAGCTCATATGCCGTGTATTCCTTGAATGCCGCCGTCAGTGCGTCCGCGTCCCTCGCCTTAAAGAACACAAAGTATTTCGGCGGTGAAACGCTGCGGTCTTTCTTAACGGCAAAATCCACGCCGTATTTCCGGGCTATGCGCTCAAAGCCTTTGATATTGCTGTTGGTGATCTCAATGTTGGATACACCCTGATTCTGCCCTATGAGCTGCCTCACCGTCTGCTTGCCGCTGGGCTTTTCAGGCGCGGCACGCGCCTTTTCCATGGCTTTGCTCTTCTTTTCGGAAAGATATTTATCCATCCCGGCCTTCAGCTCCCGTGCGGTCAGCTTGACGGCGGAGATGATCAGAGTGACAGTTCTGTTTTCAATTTCTTCCTGCATGAGTTTTTCCTCCTTCCGTTCGCATTGGGAGTGATGGTATCATCGCTCTGTCACCGGAGCGGTCTTGCCCTTGCCCGCAGCCTTGGCGGGCTCGGTGGGGATCGCCATGATCTTGCTGCCCATCT